>Ga0209345_10004304_pt1 | contig 13848 bp, 9 predicted proteins | sample Cruoilmetagenom7_FD_187294 | JGI IMG/M metagenome (GOLD analysis project Ga0209345, IMG submission 187294) | Oil polluted marine microbial communities from Coal Oil Point, Santa Barbara, California, USA - Sample 7 (SPAdes) (version 2) | ecosystem: Environmental > Aquatic > Marine > Oil seeps ...
AAATGTGTGCTCTAAATTTGATTGACAATATTCCTGTTTTTGTATAATTTAACCTTTTTTTGTTAATAACTCAAATAGTTATCAGAACATTAATTCCGGCAAAGCTTATGATTTTTGACTCAGGCTTGAAAACACAGACAAAACGCAAGAGACCTTTTGTTTACCAAAACTGCAAATTACAACCTGGTTTTAAAATATGGCATTAATTAACCTTCAAAACATATCACTTTCTTTCGGTGGCCCCACACTTCTGGATGATATTAGCTTTCAAATACATGAAGGAGAAAAGATCTGCCTTTTAGGGCGTAATGGTGCCGGCAAGTCATGCCTCATGAAAATCATTAACAACTCCCTTGATCAAGACAGCGGAAAACGCATTGTAGAATCACACATCAGGACAGCTCTTCTGCCGCAGGATGTTCCGGATACACTTTCAGGTCCAATTTATAACTGTATTGCCGCTGGTTTCAACAAACCTCAAAGCGGATATCTTGACAGCTATCATGAACAAAAAAAACATACTCAAATTGAGAAAACCCTTTCACTATTGAGATTAGATGGGAATATAGAGACCGTGTCCCTTTCTGCAGGAATGAAACGCCGTGTATTACTGGGGAGAACTCTGGTCAATGATCCGGATATTTTGCTTCTTGACGAACCCACCAATCACCTTGACCTTGGAGCCATTGAATGGCTGGAAAACTTTCTTGTCCGTTATAAAAAAACCGTATTTTTTGTTACCCACGATCGCATGTTTTTGCAACGTATTGCCAACCGTATCATTGAACTGGATCGCGGACGCCTTTTTGACTGGAGCTGCGATTACCGTACTTTTTTAAAACGCAAAGATGCCTGGCTTGAATCCGAAGAACAGCAGAATATTAATTTTGATAAAAAGCTTGCCAAAGAAGAACAATGGATCCGTCAAGGCATTAAAGCTCGTAGAACCCGCAATGAAGGCAGGGTCAGGGCTCTGAAAAAGATGCGGGATAAACGTGTAGCCCGCAGAAACCGGCAGGGTACCGCCCGAATGGAAATACACGGCAGCACTCCTTCCGGTAAAATAGTTATAAAAGCAGAAAATATCAGCTTTAGCTATGGCAATAATATTATTCTTAAAAATTTCAGCACCACCATACTCAGAGGTGACCGAATAGGAATCATAGGTCCCAACGGATGCGGTAAAAGCACACTTATCAAGCTGTTACTTCAGGGGCTTGAAGTGCAAAAAGGGAAGGTACATTCCGGTACCCGTTTGGATATTGCCTACTCAGATCAGATGCGCAATAAGTTGGATGAAGATAAAACCGTTAAAGAAAATGTAACCGACGGAAATGAACTAATTGATTTCAATGGAAGGCAAAAACACGTTATAGGCTACCTTCAAGACTTTCTTTTCACACCAGACAGGGCAGCTCAACCTGTAAGTGCCCTTTCCGGTGGAGAAAAGAACCGCCTTTTGCTTGCCAAACTGTTCACCAAACCAACAAATTTTCTTGTGCTTGATGAGCCCACCAATGACCTTGATCTTGAAACTGTGGAGCTTCTTGAGGAGCTTCTGCTGGATTATCAGGGCACCTTACTCTTGGTGAGTCATGACCGGGAATTTCTCAACAATGTAGTAACCAGCACCATATGTTTCATGGAAGATGGGACTGTGGAGAAAGGTGTAGGAGGATATGATGAATGGAAACAGCATTCACAGAACAGCATCCATCCGGAAAAAGAAAAGAAAGTTCGAGAAAAAAAAATCAGATTAAAAACAAAACTAAGTTTTAAGGAAAATCTTGAGCTGGATGAGCTGCCGATGGTTATTGAGGAAAAAGAGAAGCAAAATGACCAGCTCGCTGCGAAGCTGGGAGACCCTGAACTCTACAAAGAGCAAAAAAACAATATAGCTGCACTTAAAAAACAGTTTAAGGAGATTGAAACAGAACTTGAAAAACTATATTTACGTTGGGATGAACTTGAAAAAACAAAACAAAAATTTTCAAAATAATACATAAGGCCCCGCTCAATTCAGGCAATACCTTTTCCATTACAATACGGTTTTAATTTTTTAAAGATATTACTTTAATTTTTCCCACGGCCTTTACCCACCTGTCTGCCATTAGATCGTCAGGAAGAATCAGACAAAATTTGCAGACTTTTTTAATCTCCTCGCCATTTGCCTTGTTTGCAATAATAATACGATCACCCACAAGAAAAACTAAACAGATAAACAAGTAAAATAAAATTTTAAATGACGCTGTTAACTATGCATACTGGCCATTATCTGTCAAAAAAATATCATTCAATCAAATAGTTGCTCTAAAAATAACCGATAGAGGCTCATAGCAACACCATCGTTTTTTGCTTGTGTTTGAATTTGCTTACAGACACATGTTTTTTACTGAACAGGAAATTTAAAAGGGCTGAAATAAAGCCCTGGGAGTTTATCGATATTTTAAAATTGATTAACTATGGAAAACAAGATACTTGATAATGAAAAAGTATTACAGTATGCTATATTTCATATGGTTGTTTTGACGCGAAAGCATCTTCTTCCAGCGTACCTGAAAAAACTGTTTCAGGATTATATAACCTGAACTGAGTGATTTTTTGAAAAAATATGTAAAAATAGAGTCAAAAATCGCTCAATTGAGATATAAAAAGGGGGAACAGTGGCGGGTTGATAACTCTATATATTTATCTGGTACGCCTGGCAGGATTCGAACCTGCGGCCTACGGATTAGAAGTCCGTTGCTCTATCCAGCTGAGCTACAGGCGCATTTAATACTATAATAAATATCATATGTTTCGTTAAATGTCCATAATTAATATATTGAGGGTCTGGTCAAACGTATTTGACCTTTATAAATTTCCAGATGCGTTCACTTTGTGTTGAGGATATGAAAAACAAGACTAAGAAAACATTTATTCGACATGATACAAACAACAGCACTATTGAAAAAAACAATACTGCAATCACGCCTCCTGTTAAAAATTCAGACAAAGCAGTTGTACCATATGACCCTCTTAAAAGTTATCTTTCAGAATTAAGCAGATATAAACTGCTTAACAGAGAAGAAGAAATAGCATTGGGGAAAAAAATCCAGGAAGAAGGAGATGCTGATGCTGCATATGTTTTGGCAACATCAAACCTCAGGTTGGTTGTTAAAATTGCCCTGGATTTTCAAAGAGTCTGGATGCAAAATCTTCTTGATTTAATTCAGGAAGGAAATGTAGGCCTGATGCATGCTGTAAGAAAATTTGATCCGTACAAGAATGTAAAGTTTTCATATTATGCTTCTTTCTGGATAAAAGCATATATTCTCAAATTTGTTATGGATAACTGGAGACTTGTAAAAATCGGAACAACTCAGGGACAAAGAAAACTGTTTTTTAAACTTAAAAAGGAAAAACAGAAATTAATTGAAGAAGGTTTTGATCCTAAACCAAAATTGCTTTCAAAACGGTTAGGTGTGTCTGAACGCGAAGTCATTGACATGCACCAGCGTCTTAATGGATGGGATGTTTCTCTTGATGCTTCAGTGAATGATGATACAGATACTCCCCGTGTGGAAATATTGAGTGTTGATGCTGAATCAACTGAAGATATATTTGCAAAAAAAGAACTTCATGCCCTTTTGCACAGTAAAATTTCAAAATTCAAGACAAAATTATCTGAAAGAGAACTTGATATTTTTAATCAGCGGATCTTTTCTGATAGCCCGTCAACACTGCAGGAAATTGGTAATCAGTATAAGATATCAAGAGAACGGGTAAGGCAGATTGAACAAAATATTTTAAAGAAGATGAAGACATACTTTAAACGTGAGCTGTCTGATTTTGATGAATATACGTTCAACGACATCTCTTAACCCGTGTTATATTAATTTGATTTTACGTATGTTAATTAACGCTTGCAGGACAATATCCCATGAAAAATAGCATGATAAAGCTGAATATAGCCATAACCATCCTTATGATATACGGGTGTGCTAATAATAAAACCTCAATGATGAACGTTAAAGATACTGTTGTTTTGGATCAACCGGCTGTTTCTTGCAACGGCAATGATCGATATTTTAATTTTTCAATGGCTCAGATCCTAAAAAAAAAAGGGGATTTAACATCTGCAATTAAATTTATGAGAAAAGCCGTAGAACTTGATGAAAAATCTGTTTATTTAAAAACGGAACTGGCAATTCTTTATCTGCAAAACAGACAAAACGTCATGGCACTGGATGTGCTGGAAACAATAATAGAACAACATCCCCACCATATCAAATCGCTGATTCTGTTTGCCAAAATAAAACAGGGGATGGGAGAAATTGAGGATGCAAAAAAAGCATATGAAAACGTGTTGGAGCGTGATCCTGAACAAGAAGATATTTATCTTTTATTAGGCGATTTGTATTTAGGAAATCAGGATTATAACAATGCATTGAAAATATACAAAAAGCTTGTTAACCATTTTCCAAATTCATATCCGGGTTATTTTTTTATTGGAAAGGTTTATTCTCATAAGGAGGACCTGGATAAGGCAATGAACTGTTTTGAAAAGGCACTGGAGATAGAACCGGATCTTATAGAGCCTCACTTTGAAATTATAAAACTATACAAAAAAAAAGGGAAAGAAAAAAAAACAGTTTCTATTTATAAAAATATTTTAGAAAAAAATCCTGAAAGCATAAGGGCTGCCATCGGGTTAGGTTATTATTACCATGAAAACGGAATGAAAAAAGAAGCTGAAAAGCTTTTCAAACAACTTGGTAAAAGAAGCGAAACAGATCCTGTTGTTTTTAAAACAATATTACAGTTTTATATTAACAGCAATCGATTCGATATCGTAAAAACAGTTTCAGAAGGGATGTTAAAAGGCGCACCTGAGAGTTCTGACATTCACTATCTCACTGGAATTGCTTATGATAAAACCGGCGAACAAGACAAGGCATTAGAACACTTTAAAAAAGTTTTTCCTGATTCAAAATTTTATCATAATTCAGAGGTTAATATTTCTTTTATATATATGAAGCAGGGCAAAATTGATCGTGCCATCGATTATATGCAAAAAGTTGTAAAAAAAATGCCGGATAATCCATTGCTTTTGTTTTATCTCGGATCTTTTTACGAGGAGGCAAATGCTTTTGAAAAAGCTGAAGCCACGTTAAACCAGGGGCTTGAGTTAGACCCTGACAACGTAAATCTTCATTTTCGCATGGGTGTTGTTTATGATAAATGGAACAAGAAAGAAAAATCCATAGAAAAGATGAAACAGGTTTTGATAATTGAGCCTGACAATGCAGAAGCGTTGAATTACCTTGGTTATACCTATGCTGACCTTGATCGAAATCTTGATGAAGCGGAAATGCTTGTTAAGGAGGCATTAAAATATAAGCCTGATGACGGATATATTATTGATAGTATGGGATGGGTATATTTTAAAAAAGGACTGTATCAAAAGGCTCTGCTTCTGCTTTTAAAAGCGGTGAGCATAGTCCCGGACGATCCGCTGATACTGGAACATTTGGGAGATGCGTATCTGATGACAAATAATAAAAAAAAGGCTCTTGAAACATACAAAAATTCTTTGATGAAAAAGAAAAAGGATACGGCCGGTCTTGAAAAAAAAATTTTAGAACTAACCAAAGAAAAAACAAAAGAATAAATGATGCCCAGGATTATTTTTTATCTGTTCCTTTTTGTTATTCTCTGTTCTTCGTGCCATCGAATTCATAAACATTCAGTGCCTGCTCCCCCTTCGGTTTCAGACGTTTTCCAGCCACAGGAAGAAGCCGAACAGTTGCTTTTATCCCTGAAAAATATAAATTCTGAATTAAAAACATTTAAAGGCATGGGCTCAATAAAAATTTGGGAAACTAAACGACACTATTCCTTACGGACGGCCTGGGTCGGCACTGATAAAAAACTTCGCATTGAAATATTTGGCGCATCGGGTCTGCCCGCAGAAAGTATTGCAAGCGATGGAAACAGCCTTTATTTTTTTTCTCATTACAATAAACGTTTTCACAAAACAAAACTGGGCAAACGCATTGAAAAAATTTTACCTATACCAATATCATTTAATGATATTATTTCTATATTAAACGGCCGTGTTCCTGTTTATCATCATACATACATTTTTTTTAAAAAAAATGTATCACCTGTAGAAAATGTTTTAATTCTGAAAAACAACCGACATAATGTTATTGAAAAGATATTTGTTGATAAAAGCACAACAACAGTAACAAAAATTGAAATATACAACAAAAACGGCTCAATGGAATATAGAGCCGTTTTTAATAATTTTCATGAAATTCAAACATTTAAGATTCCTTTGAATGTTGAGATTGAGAATAATAATACAATTATTCAAATCATTACAGATAAATACTGGGCAAACGTTTCCGTTTCACCTTCAACTTTTGTTTTAACAGCTCCGTAAGATTGGAAAAATATTGCAACATATAGCTATAGAAGCGCGGCTTAAAAAATGCAAAAACATTATAACTTTAGGTGTTAAACCTAATTTTTCGGACTATTGCCAAAAAGATACAGAACTGATACACAAAGCAGAAAAAATATACTACCCAACAACATTTTATGTAGATATATTTGATGCAATGGGAAAAAAAATATTTCCAAGTTATCACACATACAGGTTTGCCCAAAATAAAATCAGGCAGACAGTTTTATTCAATTTATCAAATATTCCGCATCCGGGAACAAGAGTTTTCTATGGAAAACACCAAAAAAAATTAATAACTTCTTATTTTAAGTTCCCTTTTATTGCTAAAATACCAAAAGGATCGTCCATGGGCAAAGGTGTTTTTTTGATAAAAAACAACGATGATCTGATGAGTTATTGTGAGTTGAATCATGTTGCCTATATTCAGGAATACCTTGAGTCGGACAGGGACATAAGGGTCGTTGTAATTGGAAAAAAAATTGTTCATGCATACTGGCGCATTGCCAGGCCTGGTGAATTTAGAAGTAATCTTGCCGCAGGTGCATCCATCAGCCTGGATCATATCCCGAAAGATGCCCTGGATCTTGCTCTTTATACAGCGAAAAAATGCCAGTGGAATGATGTAGGTATTGATATAATAAGAAATAAAGGGGCTTTTTTTGTTCTTGAAGCCAACATGAAATATGGCAAGGAGGGTTTCAGGAAAGCCGGGATGGATTATATCCATATTATGGAAAAGATGATTGAAAACGGAGAAATATGACGTTTAATTTTATAAAAGAGAGTCTGCATAATCAGGAAAAAAAAAGCCTTTCACCACATGCAACACTGAGTATATCGGGAACCAGGCGTAAAACGCCGGATAATATTGATACTGGGTACCGCCAGAGCTTTTCAATTGATGTGGACAGAATATTACATTCGTTATCATATACAAGATATATTGACAAAACACAGGTTTTTTATTTAATTAAAAATGATCATATTACCCATAGAGTTTTACATGTTCAGCTTGTATCAAAAATCGGCAGAACAATCGGGAGATTTCTCGGATTAAACGAAGATCTTGTAGAAGCAATTGCTCTTGGCCACGATTTAGGCCACACACCATTTGGTCATGATGGTGAAAGTTTTCTGTCTGAATTGTGCCATGCTTCCGGAATAGGGTATTTTTTACACAATGTTCAAAGCGTTCAGTTTCTTGAAAAAGTTGAGCGAAAAGGAGAAGGTTGGAACCTTTGCCTGCAAACCCTGGACGGAATTCTCTGCCATGATGGAGAAGTGCATAATAAAGAACTGAAACCGCAAACATGCAAGACATTTGAAGTTCTTGAACAAGAAATCAACATGAAAAAAAAGAACCCCCAGGCATCTTTAATGCCAATGACACTTGAAGGATGTATTGCCAGAGTGGCCGATACCATAAGTTATATCGGCCGTGATCTTGAAGATGCCATACGCCTCAATTTAATCAAAAGAAGCGATATTCCTGAACAAATTGTCAGAGTGGTGGGGAATACAAATGGAAAAATTGTATATAATCTTGTAACAGATATAATAAGAGAAAGCTTCCAAAAAAACCAAATATCTTTCAGTTCCAGAATTTCAGAAGCGTTAAAGAGTTTAAAAAGCTTTAATATGAAGCAGATATATCTGAATCCTGCAGTTAAAAAACATTCAAAGACCATTAAAGGTCTGTTTGCGTTTTTATATGAAAAATATATTAAGGACATTGAGAAAGGCAATGAAGATTCAGTAATATTTACCGGTTATTTACAAGACATGTCTGAAAAATATATTAAAGGACATTGCAATGAAGAAATTGTTCGGGATTTTATATCCGGTATGACTGACCAGTATTTTTTAAGACAATGCCCGGTTGAAACAAGAGAAATCTTAAACCTGAATTGAACAATTTTAAATAAGGAGAATCTGTATGAAAAAAGTCAAAATTATATTCTGGCTCGTTATTTTGATTATTATAGCAACTATTTTTTATCAAAATATAGGATTCTTAATGCATAAGCCTGAACTTTCCTTAAATATCCTGCTGGCAAAATATAACACTTCTGACATTCCAAATGCATTTCTGTTTGCAGCGGTGTTCCTTGCTGGACTTTTGATTTCTTATTTGTCCTGTTTTTCCGAAAAGCTTAAATCTCACAAAACAATCAAAAAACTTAACACTGAAGTCGCTTTTCATATTCAGGAGTTGTCTAAGTTTACAAAGGTTTCAAACAAGCAGAACGAATCAGTGAACAAGGAAGAGACAGATGCAGAAAACTTGAATGATCACACAACAAGCTAAATTTAAATTAATAAGTTAACCAATAAAATTTATAAGATATACAGATATGATTCAACCAAAAATCACACCGGTTATTCATCAGTATCTTTCCATTAAAAAAAAATATCCTGATGCGATACTTTTTTTCAGAATGGGTGATTTTTATGAAATGTTTTTTGAAGATGCAAAAAAAGCTTCGAGAATACTTGAAATTACTTTAACTTCAAGAAACAAAAACAATGAATCGTCCGTCCCTATGTGCGGCGTCCCTTTTCGTGCTGCCAGGGGATATCTCGCTCGTTTGATAGATTATGGATGCAAGGTGGCGATTTGCGATCAACTAGAAGATGCTTCCAAAACAAAGGGTCTTGTTAAGAGAGATGTTGTAAGGGTTGTAACTCCAGGCATGATTATAGAAGACGAGCTGCTTGACGGAAAAACCAACAATTATGTTATGGCTTTGTCGTATTCTGATAATGCGGTTGGTATTTCTTGTCTTGACATTTCAACGGGTATGTTTCGTGTTTCGGAAACAAGCGATTTCAAGGCTGTTGCCGATGAAATACACCGTGTTGCACCAAGCGAGATCATCATGCCTGAAAATGCAAAAAACTTCCCCTTTTATTCTGCAATTATTAAAGTATTTTCTGAAAAATCGATAACGTTTATTGATAAAAATGCTTTTGAACAAAACTCAGCAAGAGAAATACTGACTGACCAGTTTCAGACAATTTCCTTAAAAGGGTTTGGCTGTGAAAATCTAAATGCAGGAGTTTGTGCGGCTGGTGCTCTAATTTATTATGTTCGTGAAACTCAGAAACAAACAATCGAGCATCTTACACATATTGAAACATATTTTTTCAATGACTATCTTACCATAGATGGTTTGACTTGTCGTAATCTTGAGCTTTTTAATAACATTCAAACTACAGACAAACAAGGCACACTTATTGGCGTACTTGACTGTACGGTTACATCAATGGGAGGCAGACTGCTTAAACAGTGGTTAAGATACCCTCTTTTAAATATTGATGAAATTAAGTCCAGATTAAACGCAGTTGAAGAATCAAAAGATAATATTCATCTTGTAAAAGATATCAGACAGTGTCTGAAAACCGTTTATGATATAGAACGCCTTGGAAACAAAATCTCAATGGGGCATTCTAATGCCAGAGATCTTGTTGGTTTAAAACGATCATTGCAGATTTTGCCTCAAATATGGTCGTATTTGTCTATGTTTAAAACTCCTGTATTCCAACAGGTAAATCATTTTAACTTTGATTCCCTTGCAACGCTTATTGAAACATCCATCAGGGAAGATGCGCCCTTAACAATAAATGATGGCGGATTAATAAAGCCCGGATACAGTAAAGAGCTGGACGAACTTGTTTCAATCAGCCAAAATGGAAAAGAATGGATTGCAGGCCTTGAAACAGACCAAAGAGAATCAACAGGAATTAACACCCTTAAAGTTGGTTACAACAAGGTGTTCGGATATTATATTGAAGTTCCAAAATCCAGGTCAGGCTCCGTACCTGCCGGCTATATCAGAAAACAGACACTTGTTAATGCCGAACGATATATAACAGACGAGTTAAAAAGCTTTGAATATAAGGTATTGGGAGCCCAGGAAAAACAGACTGCTCTTGAATATGAGTTATTTAATGACATCAGGAAAAAGATTGCAAAGCACAATTCTCAAATCCAGAAAACTGCCGGTTTCACAGCATTAATTGATTGCATTTTATCAATGGCCTGTATTGCCGATCAAAATAATTATAAAAAACCTCATATTAATCTTGATGGAGAAATTGTTATTGAAGAAGGGAGACATCCTGTTGTTGAAAAATTAATTACAGGTGAACGCTTTGTTCCCAACAATATTAAAATAAATAATAAGACAGAGCAGGTACTGATCATAACAGGTCCGAATATGGCCGGAAAGTCTACTGTTTTACGCCAGACAGCCATTATGGTTATTATGGCGCAAATGGGTTCATTTGTGCCTGCAAAAAAAGCCTCCATATCCATTACAGATAAAATATTTACCAGGGTAGGCGCTCTCGACAATCTGTCATCCGGTCAGAGTACGTTTCTTGTGGAAATGCAGGAAACAGCCAATATTCTGAATAATGCTACATCAAAAAGTCTTGTTATTCTCGACGAAATAGGCAGAGGGACAAGCACATTTGACGGTTTAAGCATTGCATGGGCTGTTGCCGAATATCTGCACGATTTGAAACAAAATGGTGTAAAGTCTCTTTTTGCAACTCATTATCATGAATTAACAGAGCTTGCTCTGTCAAAGCCTAAGGTTAAAAATTACAACGTGGCAGTTAAGGAATGGAATGATGAAATTATTTTTTTAAGAAAACTTGTTGAAGGCGGCACAAACAGAAGCTATGGAATCCAGGTTGCCCGTCTTGCGGGTATTCCCGTTACTGTTATTGATCGGGCAAAAAAGATTCTTTTTAATATAGAAAATGACAAATCAATTTTAAATAAATCCGATGTAGTTGTTGATAAGGAAAAAACCGTTAATAAAGGTTGTCAACAGCTTGATTTGTTTAGAAAACCTGAACATCTTTTAATAGACAGGCTCAAAAAAATAGATATTTTGAAAATGACACCCATTGAAGCACTTAATTATTTAAACGAATTAAAAGAACAGGCATTAAATGTATATTTTTAATTTAACATTAAACAAAAAAATTATTATATTCTTTTTTTTATGGTTTGTTATGGCTTTGCCATGGGCTTCCGTATCCTGTGCCCAAACAGCAAAGGAAAAATATTTCAAGGCTGAAGCGTGCTATAAAAAACTCAGAAACAACCCTGGAAAACAAAAATACAGAGCGAACTGGTTTCCTTGTATTAAAAAATTCAAAGCTGTTTATAAACATGCTCCGTCAGGTCCCTGGGCATCAGCAGGTCTGTATATGTCAGGCAAACTTTACGCTGAGCTTTATAAACATTCGTATAAAAAATCAGATAAAAAAGAAGCTGTTGATATTTTCCAACGCGTAATAAAACGTTTTCCCAAAAGCAGATACAAGACTAAAGCCCAACAGGAGATAGCTGCTTTTTCCCAAAAAAATACGACCAGGATTACAAAAAAAAACAGACGAACTCACAAATCATTATTAAAGTCACAGATTCCCAAGGTTAAATATAAAAAAAAAATATCTTCAGCCAGCTGCAGAACTGTTTCCGGACTTAGATTCTGGTCAAATCCAAGCTATACACGTATTGTCATTGATGCTGACAGAGAAATATCTTATGCCCATAATTTTTTAAAAAAAGACACGTCAATGAACAAACCTCAACGTCTCTATATTGATCTAAAGAAAAGCAGACTCGGCAAAAAAATACAAAAGTCTGTTCATATTAATGACGATCTTCTTATAGATATGAGGGCTGCCCAGTACAAAATCGATGCAGTTCGTGTGGTCATAGATATAAAGTCTTATAAAACATACAAAATTTTTTCCCTTAAGAATCCATTCAGAATTGTTATTGATGTCTGGGGAAACAAAATGCAAAAGTACCCTCCCCCATTTGTTGTAAAAAATAATACAAAGCTTGCGGAAAATGCCATAGCAAAGCAGTTTGCTCTTGGAGTAAGGCGTATCGTGATTGATCCTGGACACGGCGGACGTGACTATGGGGCTCCGGGATATCGTAAAGGAGTTCATGAAAAAACAGTTGTATTACAGATTGCAAAAAAGCTTAAAAAAAAGATAATAGAACAACTTGGATGCGAGGTTATTCTAACCCGCAGCACGGATAAATATCTTACTCTCGAAGAAAGAACGGCAATAGCTAATACAAGTAATGCGGATCTGTTTATATCAATTCATACAAACGCTGCCAGAAATAAAAAGGCATACGGTTTTGAAACCTATTTTTTAAATCTTGCTACGGATGATTCGGCAATACTGGTCGCTGCAAGAGAAAATGCCACCTCAGCAAAAAACATAAGTGATTTACAGACAATTTTAACCGATCTTATGCAAAATGCTAAAATAAATGAATCGAGCAGACTTGCCGACTATATTCAGCAAAGTGTTTTTGTAAATATGAAGAAAAAATACAGCAATATAAAAAACAAAGGAGTCAAACAAGCACCTTTTTACGTTCTTTTAGGCGCACAAATGCCTGCCGTATTAATAGAAACATCGTTTATAAGTAATCCCAGGGAATGTAAAAGGCTTATAAACGGGAAATACCAGGAAAGGTTTTGCTATGCTGTTGTAAAAGGGGTTGAAAAATATATCAGGGAGATAAATCCAACAGCATTAATGAAAAACAGGCAGAGAAAAAAAAAGGCATCGTAAAAAATAGATTTTGTGCCCTACCCTCCTATGGCACACATCCGGCCTGAAATATCTACATCCCGGCTACAAATAATATTATGTTTATCCGGTTTACAATATACTGCTTTTATAAAAATATCTTCCAGTACTTTGTTCGAGACATTTGACCTTAGCGGGCATTTGATATCTATCTGGTGATCTGATAAAAGACATGATCTTAACATGCCATTGGCTGTCAACCTTAATCTGTTGCATGTACTGCAGAAATGATTACTCAATGGACTTATAAAACCGATCTCTCCTTTAGCATTTTTAAATTTATAACGTTCAACAGGCCCTTCATCCGGAACTTTGTCAACAGGATTAAGTTTGCCAAGTCTTTTTATTATTTTTTTTATTTCAGGGGTCAGCAGGTGATGCATTTGATTCATATGCTCTGAACCAAATGGCATATATTCTATAAAACGAATATGAAAGGGGTAAGTAAATGACAACTTTGCGAACTCTTCCAGTTCGTCATCATTAATGCCATTAAGCACAACCACGTTCAGTTTGATGGGATTAAAACCTTTTGATTGAGCGGCTTCAATACCCTCCCATACCTGACAAAACCGGTCATAGCCTGTTATCTTATGATATTTCTGTCTGTTCAGCGTATCAAGGCTAATGTTTATTCTTTTTATACCTGATGCTTGTATCTTATCAATATTATCTTTAAGCAAAACACCGTTTGTGGTTAAAGAAACATCCTTCAGGCCTTTGATTTGCGTTAATTGTATTAAAAAATTATA
>Ga0209345_10004305_pt1 | contig 13846 bp, 19 predicted proteins | sample Cruoilmetagenom7_FD_187294 | JGI IMG/M metagenome (GOLD analysis project Ga0209345, IMG submission 187294) | Oil polluted marine microbial communities from Coal Oil Point, Santa Barbara, California, USA - Sample 7 (SPAdes) (version 2) | ecosystem: Environmental > Aquatic > Marine > Oil seeps ...
ACGTGCTGACGGCCACCTGCGCGCCGTGATCGAGATGATCGAGGCAGGCAAGCCCTGCCTCGAAATCGCCCAACAGATGCAGGCGGTCGAAAAGGCTATCACGAACGCCAAGCGGGCGCTGATCCATGACCATATGGATCATTGCCTGGACGTCGAGGGGTCCGAAACGGATCGTGCCGAACTGCGGACGATTGCCCGCTATCTCTGAGGCTCGCCATGCTCGATATCCTTTCCGACCGCACCTACCGTCATCTGTTTCTGGCGCAGATCGTGGCGCTTCTGGGAACCGGACTCGCAACGGTCGCGCTCGGTCTGCTGGCCTTCGATCTTGCAGGCGACGGGGCCGCGCTGGTGCTGGGCACGGTCTTCACCATCAAGATGGTGGCCTATGTGGGCATCGCCCCCATCGCCGGGGCCTTCGCGGACCGGGTGCCGCGCCGCGCGCTGCTGGTGACGCTTGATCTGGTGCGGGCGGGTGTCGCGCTGGCATTGCCCCTCGTGACCGAGGTCTGGCAGGTCTACGTACTCATCTTTCTGCTGCAATCTGCCTCTGCCGCCTTCACGCCCACTTTTCAGGCGACGATCCCGGACGTTCTGCCCGAAGAGGCGCGCTATACCCGCGCGCTGTCGCTATCCCGGCTGGCCTACGATCTGGAAAACATCGTCAGTCCGACCCTGGCCGCGCTTCTGCTCGCAGTGATGTCCTACAATTCGCTTTTCCTCGGAACGGTCGCAGGTTTTACCGCCTCGGCCCTCCTGGTCGTCTCGGTGCTGCTGCCGAGCCCCCGTCCATCCGAGCCCCGCGGCGTCTATCACCGCACCACGCGCGGCATCCGCATCTATCTTGCCACGCCCCGCCTTCGCGGGCTCCTGGCGCTGAATCTTGCGGCAGCGGCGGCGGGGGCGATGGTGCTGGTCAATACCGTCGTTCTGGTGCGCGGAGAGCTCGGCTTGTCCGAGAGTGCACTGGCCTGGACGATGTTCGCCTTCGGTGCGGGCTCCATGACGGCCGCTCTGGCTTTGCCGCGTGTTCTGGATGCATTGCCGGACCGGCCTGTGATGTTCGGTGGCGCGCTGCTGATGGTGGCGACACTTCTGGGGCTGGGAATGACGGTCCTCGTAGCCGGGCTCGGCTGGTCGATCCTTCTGGCAGCCTGGTTGCTGGTGGGACTTGGGTATTCCGCCGTCCTCACCCCTTCGGGCCGCTTGCTGCGCCGTTCCGCCCATGCCGGAGACCGCCCGGCACTCTTCGCGGCGCAGTTCGCGCTGTCGCACGCCTGCTGGCTGGTGACCTATCCGTTGTCAGGTTGGCTGCTGACGGTCTACGGCGTCGTTCCCGCGCTGGCCGGACTGGCCCTCCTCGCTGGCATTGGTGTGCTCGTTGCATTGAAGCTCTGGCCCGCAAACGATCCTGTCGAGGTAGAGCATACCCACGACAATCTGCCGCTCGATCACCCCCATCTGCAAGGACATCGCAGGCACAGCCACGCTTTGGTTATTGACGAGAGCCATCCCCGCTGGGCCACGCATTTCTAAGTTGTGGATCAAGGCCAAGACAGGACGCAGGCAAGTTCACTTTCTCCCTTATGGACATCCATCAACCACGTAACATTGGTCGTCATGGGCTCGATGCGTGAATTCTCTACAAGCGTAGCGTACGGCTGTTTCGACCTAAACGTAAATTTTTGTCCTCCGGACGACGAGCTAGACCTAAGTTGCAATCCTCCACATCCGGAATCGCCCTTGCCCTGTCACCTCGCGGATTAGGCCTCGCGTTTCCATCCAGGCAAGGTTGCGCTGGACGGCGGCCCGGCTGGCGCCCGTCAGAGCCTCGGCCATCGGTGCAGAAACGACCGGCCATTCGATCAGCACAGCGCGCAATGAAGGCGGTGTCTTGCCTGAAAGCGGCATCATCTCGGCCTCTGCCCGCGCAGCCCAAGCTTCGACATCGTCAAGGTGCCGCATCGCTGTCCGGCATGCCGTCTCGACGCCGTCGAGCCACCGCGCGAGACGGTCGACCGGTAGACCACCCACTCGTAGCCCCCCTGCACCGCCCATTGCCAGAGGCGCAAAGACTGCTCCCTTGCCCTCGCTGGCCGCGATCCGCGCAGCTGTGACTGCCGCCTCCATTCGATCGCCTTGCTGCCCGAGTCGGGGTCTGATGCCGGAGAGTGCAGGATCCTACGCTAAGCGCAGAGCACTCGTTTCCCATAATCGCGTAGATTACCATTCGGGTCGACATACCGGTAGAGCGTGACCGGTTTGACCCCCAGTTCCTTACAGAGTTCTGAAACCGATGTGTCGCGGCTGGCCATGGCAGCTTGGGCCATGCGGACCTGCGTCTTTGTCAGCGCAAACTTCCTGCCACCTTTCCTACCACGGGCGCGGGCGGCTTGGAGCCCGGCCATTGTGCGTTCGCGGATCAACTCGCTTTCAAATTCGGCCAGAGCCGCAAAGATACCAAATGAAAGGCGACCAGCCGCAGTCGTGGTATCGATCTGCGCGCCTTGCCCGGTGAGCACTTTGAGGCCAACGCCGCGCTCGGACAGTATGCTGACAGTCTTGACCAGGTGATGCAGGCTGCGGCCCAATCGGTCGAGTTTCCACACAACCAGAACATCGCCTTCACGCAATGCCTTGAGGCAAGCCTCCAGACCAGATCGGTCATCCTTCTTGCCGGACGCCAGATCTGAGTAAATCTGTTCTTCTTCCACGCTCGCTGTGATCAAGGCATCCCGCTGCAGGTCTAGGGACTGGCTACCGTCGGCTTTTGAGACATGAGGTAATCGCGGCGGCGCCGATCGAGAGGTTGGTGCAAGCTGCGGGGATAGAAGCCTTGAAGGAGATACCCCTATGCCCATGTTTGCCGCCCTTGATGTGTCCAAGAAAGAGACGCAGGTCCATATTGTTGATGTTTCCGGAAAATGTGTCTGGCGTGGCAAGGTGCCGACCAACCCAAGAGACATTGGCTCCGCGCTAAACCCTTACTCCAAACAGCTTGAGAAAGTTGGCCTTGAGACGGGCAGCTGGAGCTCGTGGCTCTTCCATAGCCTAACGGATTTGGGTTTCAACGTCGCCTGCATGGATGCGCGGCAGGCTCACGCCGCGCTTTCCGTCACTGTCAACAAGACCGATGCAAACGACGCGGAAGGGCTCGCGCATCTGCTGCGAACGGGACTGTTCCGCGAAGTGCGTGTGAAGCCATGGTGCGATCTGCGCAGGCGGGCATTGCTCCGGGCCCGTGCGACGCTGGTGCGGACGGTCATCGATCTGGGCAATGCCATCCGCAGTGCCCTGCGATTGTTTGGCTTCAACATGGCCGCTGGCCCCGGCTCGGGAGGCGCGCGCGCTTTTGAGCGTCGGGTCGAACAGCACCTTGCCGAACAGCCTGGACTTGTTCCCGTTGTGATGCCGCTGCTTGATGCCTGGCGGGCTACGCGCAAACAGGTCGCCCAGCATGAAAGTTCGATCCGGGCCGAAGTTCGGGCAGACGAGCGGTGCCAACTACTGATGACTGTCCCGGGGGTTGGTCATTTGAACGCGCTCGCCTTCGTGGCCGCGATCGGTGACACCAAGGCTTTCCCATCAGGGCGCACTGCGGCAGCCTGGATCGGCCTGACTCCGCGACGATACCAATCGGGCGAGGTCAATATGCAGGGCCGGATTTCGCGTCACGGCGACAAGCTGTTGCGGTCCTATCTATATGAAGCCGCCGCACACATCCTGACCCGCGCCAAGACCGACAGCGCCCTGAAACGATGGGGCACAGCCCTGCGCGAAAAGATCGGCTTCAAGCGTGCGAACGTGGCGGTGGCCAGGAAGCTTGCGGTAACGTTATTTGCCATGCTGCGCTCTGGAAAGCCTTTCGAGACCAATGGGGTTGCTGCGTAACGAATAACCAAGATCCACTGCTGAACGGCAGTGGCGCGTCCGCCGGGACGCCGAGCCGGTTCACCGCGTTACGCTCGCTGCAGCCCCACCCGGGAGCACTGCGTTTCGAAACATTGCGGGAGCCGTTTTCGGAGCTCATGATGCAGCGGCACATACCCGACTGCGAAGACAACCCTGACCCCGGATAGGCGGACAAGTCACAGAAGTTCAGTTGCCTAAAAAACAAAAAACGCCGCCCTTATGGCGACGTTCAAGAGAAGAAGTGCTTGACCCACAGCCAGCGATTAGACAACGCGGGCATAGCCGATCAGCATGTTTCACAAACGTTCGTTTGAGACGATCTGGAAAACGACACGCTTTCAGTCATCCGAACAATTCCTTATTCAGTATCTTAATCATCAATACGCAAACCATAAGCGGAAAGCAAAAGAAACATGGCGCATCGTACTATCCTCACCGAGCGTCAGCGCTCAGTACCTTTTGATCTTCCGACCGATGAAACGGCGATGTTGCGCCACTACACCCTTGCGGACGACGATCTGGAAATCATCCGCGCCCGCCGCCGCCCCCACAATCGTTTTGGGTTTGCTCTTCAGCTTTGCGCATTGCGCTATCCCGGTCGTTTGTTGACCCCGGGCGAGGTCATTCCAATGGAGATCACGCGCTTCCTGGCTGCGCAGCTTGGGCTGAAGTCAAACGATCTGGCTGGATATGCAAGCCGCGAAGAAACGCGTCATGAACATCTGGCGGCCCTGCGGGGTCTCTATAGCTACAAGATGTTCACTGGCCGAGGGTCGAGAGACCTGAAGGTTTGGCTTGAGAGAACAGCCGAAACTGCCCGGTCGAACGAGGACTTGGCGCGGCGTTTCGTGGAACAATGCCGGGCGACCCAGACCATTCTCCCGGGGATCACGGTTATCGAACGCCTTTGCGCGGATGCACTCGTTGCTGCAGAGCGACGGATCGACGCTCGGATTGCCGACCGGCTGGATGATGAGATGTGCAGCCGACTTGACGCCTTGCTGACGGAAATGGCGGACGGTTCTGTCACCCGCTTTGTCTGGCTGCGTCAGTTTGAGGTGGGCCAGAACTCGGCCGACATGAACCGGCTGCTCGACCGGTTGGAATTCTTGCAGACCATGGCCGTGGACCGAACCGTCCTGTCGGGTGTGCCGCCCCACCGTATCGCGCGCCTCCGACGGCAAGGTGAACGTTACTTCGCCGGAGATCTGCGGGATATCTCCGGCGACCGCCGCCTTGCCATCCTCGCGGTCTGCGCTCTGGAATGGAGCAGTGCCATTGCCGATGCCGTGGTCGAAAGCCATGACCGGATTGTGGGGAAGACGTGGCGCGAGGCAAAACGCGTATGCGATGCTCGGGCAGATGACGCCAAGGCTGCTTTGAAAGACACCTTGCAGGGCTTCTCAAATTTTGGATCAGCTCTGCTGGAAGCACATGAAGATCAGGTCTCCCTGATCGAGGCCATTCAAAACGCCGGAGGCTGGTCATCGCTGAGGGGGCTTGTTTCCACCGCCGCCCAACTGACCGACACATTGGCGGCTGATCCATTGGCACATGTTGTTCACGGGTATCATCGCTTCCGACGCTATGCGCCGCGCATGCTGCGGGCGCTCGATATTCAGGCGGCGCCGGTGGCCGAACCGTTGCTTGCCGCCGCCGACATCGTCGCGGGTACGGAAACGACGACTACCCGGCCACTGACCTTTCTGCGCCGGGCTTCGAAATGGCATCGACACTTGAATCACGACGATGGGAACCGGCTTTGGGAGGTGGCGGTCCTGTGCCACCTGCGCGACGCATTCCGTGCCGGCGACATCTGGCTCACACATTCCCGTCGGTATGGCGATCTCAAGGACGCGCTGGTTCCGACAGAAGTTGCCAGGGCCACGCCAAAACTGGCCATGCCGTTTGAACCGGAGCTCTGGCTCGCGGATCGAAAATCTCGTTTGGCTGATGGCTTGCAGCGACTGGCCCGCGCCGCCAGGGCGGGTGCCATTCCGGGAGGCTCAATCGAAGATGGTGTGCTCAAGATCGACCGCTTAACTGCCGATGTTCCCGAAGAGGCGGACGCCATGGTGCTCGATCTTTACAAACGCCTGCCAGAGATCAGGATCACCGACCTGCTGCTCGAAGTGGATGACGAGATCGGCTTTACCGAGGCCTTCACCCAGGTGCGCTCCTGGCTTGAACGTGCGGCGGATCACGTCCTGGACAGGATGCAGCCGCAAGAGCAGGGCCTCGCCTATGAGGGTGGTGGCGATAGCCGCGACCGCCCGCAGGATCTTGCCGCCCGGATGCGCGAGGCTTGGGCGTTGCGCGATGCGCAATCAGATATCGGGGATCAGCGTTCAGCGATCAGTGAAGAGATATCAGGCAAACCCGCCGCCCCGCAGAGCCTGGCTGACCGCCTGCGCGCCGGGTCGAAGGCGCTGGACCACGACGAAATCGCCGCCCGCCTGGCCGTCATCCGGCAGGGCCGGGAGCTGGATAAGGAACATGCGGCCCAGGAGGCCGAGCGTCTGCATGACAAAGAGTTGGAGCGGGAACACGAAGCCGAGGTTCAGCGCGAGCGGGGGCCGGGCCACGAGCTGTGACGCTCAAGCGGGCTTGGTTTTGAATAACCCTACGCTCGAGCAATTGCTTCTAGCACCGGACATTCTGGGCGGTTTCCTCCACCGCAAAGCGCTGCGGTGCGGGACAGGACGGCTTCGATCCTTTGAAGGTCGGCGATCTTCGCCCTTACATCGGCCAGATGCGTCTCGGTCTTTTCCTTGACCTCGGCACAGGATCGCAGCGCGCCGTCGCCAAGGCCAAGCAGACCCCGAATGTCTTCAAGCGAAAAACCCAGCTCGCGGGCGCGCAAGACGAAGCGCAGGCGCCGCACGTCCGTGGCGTCATAGGTGCGGTGGCCTGCATCCGTCCGGGCGGGCGGTGGCATAATGCCCGCTGTCTCGTAATAGCGGATCGTTTCGAGATTGCAGCCGGTGGCGCGGGCCAGATCGGCCCGGCGCAGCGCCCCCGTCTTGTGGCTGTCTTTGTAGGTCGCAGCTTCGTGAACGGCAGCCATGATGATTTTCCTTGCACCTGTAGTTGCTACAGACCGTAGGCAGTTTGCAACGGGATGACAAGGAAGCTGCGCATGAGTGACATTCACGATACCGAAACAGCGCCTGACAGCGCCGATCACAGGGGACTTTTCGCCACGCTCGGGCTTGCCGGGGCGTTTCTCGCCTCGGCTTGCTGCATCGTGCCGTTGGTGCTGGTGACGCTGGGAATATCGGGGGCCTGGATCGGCAACCTGACTGCGCTTGAACCCTACAAGCCGCTGACCTCTGGCGTCGCCATCGTCTTTATCGCGCTCGGGTTCTGGCACGTCTATTTCCGGGCAAAGCCTGTGTGCGTGGAAGGGTCTTACTGCGCCCGCCCGCAATCGTCGCGCCTTACCAAGAAGGTGCTCTGGGCGGCAACGCTGCTGGTCCTGCTGTCGCTGACGCTTGGCTGGTGGGCCCCGCTGCTTTACTGACATCCCCCCACGAATTCTCAGAAACTAAGGAAACCCTTATGAAACGTTTTGCTGTTCTGGCGCTTGGAACCCTGATGCTCGGCCTGCCCGCCATCGCGCCGGTGGTATTTGCGCAATCGGCGACGACCGCCGCAGCCACCCTGACCGAAGTCCGTTTTGATGTGCCCGATTTGACCTGCGCGACCTGTCCGATCACGGTCAAGATCGCAATGAGCGGTGTCGATGGGGTGCAATCGGTCAAGGTGGACTTCGACAGCCTCAGTGCGACCGTGACCTTTGATCCCGCCCTGACTGATGCAGCGGCGATTGCGGAAGCCTCGGCACAGGCAGGCTATCCGGCCTATGTACAGGGCTAAGACCGATGCGCGACGACATTCAGGGCGGGGTGCTGGCGACACTGATCGCCGCCCCCTTGATGATCGTCTGTTGCGGCGGCGGTGGCCTGGCCCTGGCCGCAATCACAGGCGCGGTTGGCGGTTGGGTCGGGGGTGCTGGCGGCCTGGCCGTAGTCCTGGTGGCGGCGGTTGCGGCGTTGATCTGGCGCAGCCGACGGCGCGCGCGGGCGGGATGCTGCGAGCCGGGCATCCCTTCTGAAGGGCAGCACAGGCCATGAGGGGCGATCCATCCGAACGCCGCCTGCTGACCACCGGCATTGTCGGCACCATCATTGCGGCATTGTGCTGCTTTACGCCGGTTCTGGCCGTGCTCTTTGGCGTTGTCGGTCTGTCGGCCCTGCAGGGCTGGCTCGATATCGTGCTCTTCCCCGCACTGGCCTTCTTCATCGGCCTTACGATTTATGCCGTCTGGCGACGTCAGCGGAACACCAGAAACTCCTGAAGGAATACGACCATGAACGATTGCTGCACCATTCCTGGCCCGGACCAGAATAATTTCGACCTGGCCGTGATCGGTGCCGGATCGGCGGGGTTTTCCGCCGCGATCACGGTGGCCGATGCGGGCAAGCGCGTGGCGCTGATCGGTTACGGGCTGATCGGCGGCACTTGTGTGAATGTAGGTTGTGTGCCGTCAAAGGCGATGATCCGCGCTGCGGAAGCGATCCACGGGGCGAAAGTCGCGCGACGGTTTCCGGGGCTGTCCGGGGCGGCACAGGTCGATGACTGGTCGGCGCTGATGGCGGGCAAGGACGCCTTGGTCTCTGGCCTGCGGCAAAAAAAATACGCCGATCTGCTGCCCGGCTATGAGGGGATCACCTATCTCGACGAAGGTGCGGCCCGGCTTGTCCCCGCTGGCGTGCAGGTCGGTTCGCGGCTGATCGGTGCGCCCAAGGTCATCATCGCCACCGGCGGCCGTCCCGCCCTGCCCCCCATTCCGGGAATCCGCGATGTGCCCACGCTGGACAGCACGTCACTTCTGGCGCTGGAAACCTTGCCGGAGAGCCTGATCTTCCTTGGCGGCGGCTATGTCGGCGCGGAGCTGGCGCAGATGATGGCACGGATGGGGGTCAAGGTAGCCATGGTGTGCCGCTCGCGCTTGCTGCCGCAGGTCGAACCCGAAGTGTCCGTGGCACTGACAAACGTGTTCCGGGGCGAAGGGATCACGATGCACTGCGGTGTGACCTATGACGCCTGCCATCGGGATGGTGCGCGCGCGGTGCTGTGCATCGAGGAAGGCGGCAGGCGGCTGGAACTGACGGCCGATCATCTGGTGGTAACCGCCGGGCGCAGCCCCAATACCGAAGGCCTCGGTCTGGCGGACATGGGGATCGAAACAGACAGGCGCGGCGCAATCGTGGTGGGCGACGACATGCAGACCACCCGCCCCGGCATCTATGCTGCAGGCGACGTGACCAACCGCGACCAGTTCGTCTACATGGCCGCCTATGGCGCAAAGCTGGCGGTAAAGAACGCCATGGGCGGGGCTGAGCGTTATGACAATGCCGCGATGCCCTGGGTGGTGTTCACCGACCCGCAGGTGGCGGGCGTTGGGCTGAGCGAGGAACAGGCCGTTGCAGCCGGGCATGACGTGAAAACCAGCGTTCTGACGCTCGACAACGTGCCCCGAGCGCTCGCGGCCCGTGACACGCGCGGTGTCATAAAGCTGGTGGCGGATGCAGAGACCGATAGGCTCTTGGGCGGTGTGATCGTGGCCCCGGAGGGAGCGGACAGCGTCCAGACGTTGGCCATGGCGCTGAAATTCGGCATGACCACCAAAGCCCTCGGTGACACCATCTTCCCTTACCTTACCACGGTCGAGGGGCTGAAACTCGCCGCTCAGACCTTCGACAAGGATGTGGCTAAGTTGTCCTGTTGTGCGGGATAGGCGCGAGAATGCGACCCTGCTTATGATAGCAATGCGCGCTTCACCACGTCTGGCTCTTTCTGGATCAGCCGCAGCAGGGTCGCAGCTGGTCCGCTGACACGGCGCTGGCCTTGTTCCCACTTCCGGTAGCCCGACAGGCTCATTCCCATCAAAGGGGCCATCTGCGCTTGCGTCAGGTGGGCCTGTTCCCGCACTTCCCGCGGGGCAATGGGGTCATGGACAATGGCGGGGCCTTTACCCTGCGCATGGGCAAGGGCTTCGGTCATTGCCTGGATAAGATCGTCGCCAAAGGTGCTCATCTCTTCTCCTTCCGGGTCGCCTTGAGTGCTGCCGCCAATGCGGAAACAGCGCGTTTTTCGTCGGGCGTCATGTCGCCCTGATCGTTCTTTGCGTAGGCCAGAAGGGCGTAGAGCGGCATGGTATCATCCAGATAGTAGTAGATGATCCGTGCCCCTCCCCTCTTGCCGCGTCCGGATGCCGCAAAGCGCACCTTGCGCACCCCGCCCGTTCCCGGGATTTCATCCCCTGCCAACGGGTTCTCCGCCAGAAAGTCGATCAGCTCGCGCTTCTCGTCCTCGGTGAAGAGCTTTTCCGTCTGGCGGGTGAAGATCGGGGTCTCTGCTACCGACTGCATGACTGCATATACCCCATTGGGTTACTATTTTCAAGTGTCATGCGGTGATTGACCTTTCCGGAACCAAGGCGCTAACCGATGAGGCGTTTCCAGAAGCCCTTTGGCCTCTGGTCGTTCAAGAGTGCCAGAACGCGGCCTTCGGAGCTGTCGAGGCGCTTTCGTAGATCCTCCACGGTATCCATCAGGTGGCGCTTCTGCTCTTCCAGGCCGTTCTTCCGTTCCTCCATCACGGCAAGTTCTTTTTCCAGATCAGCTATCCGCTGCAATGCGTTGAAATCTGGGGGCAATCCTGCCTGTTGCACGCTGTTGCGTATTGTTGCATTGCGTCTTTGCGCAACGCGTTGCGCGACAGGTTGGAAAACTCTGTGAAGCTCTGACGGGTCTATTTCATATGACCCATTCTCACCCTTGGGCGCAGAAATCTTCCCGCTTTTTATGGCGCGCTGAATGGTTGCCTTGTTCTTGCCGGTGGCCGACGCTGCTTCTGAAAGGGTGTATTTCATGGTGTTGCAGATCCGTTGCGCATCGTTGCATTGCTATGCTGTACGACGCGTTGCGCCGTTGCAATGGCTTTCCTATCGGCGCAGATTTTCCTGTTTCTTGCAGTATGCCACGAAGGCCGCACCGGCATTTTTGGGCGGGTTCCCTTTTGCAGCTTTGGCCTTGGCGAAAGCCAGCCAGTCTGACCGCAGGACGTGGTAATCCCTGCCCTTCTCGCGGGCGACATCGCGGGCTTTCTCTTCGGACCATTCCGGCAGCCGGATATCAGGTGCCAGCGCGGCAGAAACGGACCGTGGCCGGAAGATTACCAGATCGTCAGCCGTCAGCTCGATCTTGTAGAACGGCGTGCAGTCATCTTCGATGATCTGCCGCAGGTTCAACCGGAACTTCTTGAGAGGGGCGTTGCTGCCTGTCTTGTTCTGAAGGTTTGCCAGCCCGATCTGCCACTTTGGCTGTGCGCCGCAGTGCTTCCGGGCAATCTCATACAGGCGGCGCTCCAAGGGGCGGCGAAGGCGGAAGTAGTCTTCCGAGATGCTGATCACCTCGTTGGCCTCGATCGCACGCATCAACCAGTCAGTCAGGACGACTTCGCAGTAGTCGAGGCGCCATTTTCCTTCTTCCCGCATGACAAAGCCGCCTTCGTCGATCAGGCCGAAGATGCGGACCTCTTTCCGGTTTCCGGTCCTGATGTTTGTCTTGAACTGGGTGCCCTGCAGGCGCTGAAAGGCGTGTTCGAGGCGTTTGTATTCCCGGCCATCGGTGTTGCGGTTCGTTCCGATCATCAGCTCGCGTGCGCTGAACCTGACCCGCTTCCCGATGGGTTCGCCCCGGTTCTTTCTGTCCATCAGCTGGCTGATGCAGAAGATCAGGATGTCTTTGTCCTTGATGGTCGGCAGCCCAAGCCCGGAAGGGATGATTTCCAGGCTGTTCTCCCCGCTCCGGTAGACCAGATGGCGCATGTCGGGCTGCGTGGCCAGCGAGAACAGCGGGTGTTCCATCGACGCCATGTCATCCTTGGGCACGACATCGGCGATGTCGAGGATGAAGAAGTCTTTCTGTGGGTGTCGATCTGGAAGTAGGGAGTGGATTGCAAAATATCCATCCTGTCTGGGCGAAGACCTGCTAATTATTCAGAAAGAATTCGCGGGATTTTCTGACACACAGGAACGCCTCGATCTATTGGCTTTGGACAAGAAGGGGCGCTTGGTCATCATCGAGAACAAGCTCGACGATACAGGTAAGGACGTCACCTGGCAGGCCCTGAAGTACGCCTCCTACTGCGCAGGTCTGAAAACCGAAAGCATCTGCGGCATTTATCAAGAGCACCTGACGAAAACAGGGCAGCAGGGTGTAGCCGGCGAGTTGATTGCCGATTTTCTCGAAGTCGCCGATCTGTCCGTCAGGTGGGCCGCCGCGTTTGTTTGGCGGTTCAGGGCAAACTCAATCCCATTCCAGTGAAAGAGGCGGCACCGACGGAACCGGTGCCGCCAGGGGTTCGCCCACGGGGAGGTGTTAGAGGGCGAAATCCACGTGATTTCAATGCTTTATTATTATTACTCGCATAATGAGGCTTATGTTATATTGTCCGATCAGAGACACAGAAGAGTCCAGCCGAAACGGAGGTTGCCATACTAACCCATCCGTTCCGATGCATAGGCACTCGGGCTAGCGGGAAAGACGACGGTCTTGTCCCTATTCAGGAACACCCGGTGCTGAGCATGGGCATGGACTGAGCGGGCAAGAACCTGCGCTTCGACGTCCCGCCCGAGCGAGACATAGTCTGATGCGCTTTGCGCGTGTGTGACTCGCGTCGTGTCTTGCTCAATGATCGGACCTTCGTCGAGATCGGCTGTCACGTAGTGCGAGGTTGCCCCGATGAGTTTCACCCCGCGTTCAAAGGCCTGTTTGTAAGGGTTAGCCCCCTTGAAGCTGGGCAGAAACGAATGGTGGATGTTGATGATGCGGCCGGACATCTTCTGACACAGACTATCAGACAGGATCTGCATGTAGCGTGCCAGAACGACCAGTTCGGCACCGGAGTCTTCGACGACCTGCAGCAGCAGTGCTTCTGCTTCGGGTTTGTTCTGCTTAGTCACCTCTATCGCAAAATGGACGGCACCTTCCGTCCGACGATCAAGATAAGGGATGATCCGTCATGGGCGGCCCGGTGAAAAAAGACATGCGGCCTTACCCAACGCGGGCGATCAGCCAATGTGATCGCCCGCAGTCAAGTAGAGCACAGCTTTACTTATCCAGATGCCCAGTTGGTCCTGCCGTTGAGCGATGGAACTCTGAAGCGGCTTGAGCGGCTTGCATGTGTGCATCCATTTCCGCGCGGGTGACTTTTCCATCACCATTCTGATCTGCGTGATCGAAGTGTTTCCGCATTGTATCGTTCACGTGAACATGGTTGTTGTTGACAGAAAAATCGTGGGGCCCTCTTCCAATCCCCTGTTCGGCGAAAGCTGTTCCGGCGCTGATCGTGGCAATCACGGCAGCAAGAACCAGGTTTGTTTTGTGTTTCATTTCGATTTAATCCTTTTCTATTGAGGTCCCGCAAATGTGGCTAATCGTGCAAACTATGCAACACTTGCAGTTGTCAGATTTGTATCGGATTGTCGCAGAGTGCCGCGTGGAGACTTTCGGTTACACTTAAAATCAGCACTGACTCTTTTTTCAGGTAAGTTAAGTGAATGACAAAGACACCTCACATCTTGCTCGTTGATGACAGTATCGAAATTCGCAAGGCCGTTTCGCGTTATTTAGAGAAAAACAGCATGCGCGTTACGAGCGCTGCCGGAGCGGTGGAGATGGACAGTCTTCTTAAGGTGGGACGTTATGATCTGATAGTTCTTGATGTGATGATGCCTGGAGAGGACGGAATGTCCATATGTCGTTGTTGATTTCCACCGAGAACTGACCCGGGTTTTCCATCGAGAACTGACCCACCTCTGATTATGGATTTTGGGTCAGTCTTCGGTCAAGACATGGCTTGT
>Ga0209345_10004306_pt1 | contig 13844 bp, 17 predicted proteins | sample Cruoilmetagenom7_FD_187294 | JGI IMG/M metagenome (GOLD analysis project Ga0209345, IMG submission 187294) | Oil polluted marine microbial communities from Coal Oil Point, Santa Barbara, California, USA - Sample 7 (SPAdes) (version 2) | ecosystem: Environmental > Aquatic > Marine > Oil seeps ...
GATTCTGTTTCATGATCAGGCGCCCGGAATTCTGGAATTAGGTTTAGCCGAATAAATGCGGTGCACCAACTCGGCAACAGCCTTGTAGAACACCGGTGGAATGAAATTATCGACTGAGACTTGCGCAAAAATGGAGCGTGCCAGTGGCGGGTCCTCAAAAACCGGAATTCCGTGCGCTTCGGCCACTTCACGAATCTTCAGCGCAATCAGGTCCTTGCCCTTTGCAATGACGATCGGAGCCCCACCTTCCTCGCGCACATAGCGAAGCGCGATGGCATAATGGGTCGGGTTGGCAATCACCAGCGTGGCACGCGGAACATCCGCGATCATCCGCCGCCGCGCACGGTCACGGGCAAGCGAGCGCTGGCGGGCTTTCATGATCGGATCGCCATCCGATTGCTTGAGCTCGTCCTTGATGTCCTGCTTGCTCATCTTCAGGTCCTGGTGCCAGCTGTAGCGGGTCCACAACAGGTCGAGAACAGCCAGTGTGGCCGTGCAGATCAGCACCACCACGATCACCTTGCCGGCCATCCGCGCCATGTCGGGCACAACCAGCATCGGGTCCATGAACATGAAGTCCAGCGAGCGGAAATATTCGGTCTGCATCACCACTGCGACGATCGTCGAGACCGCCGCAATCTTGAAAATGTTCTTGCCGAATTCGACAAAACCCTTGGCGCCGTATATCCGGCCGAAGCCCTTGGCGATGGAGATCCGCTCCAGCTTGGGCTGGATCCGGTCAAGAACCGGGCTCGGCATGTTCTGCAGAACCGAGGCGGAGATACCAAACCCCATCAACAGTGCGAAAGCCGGCAGCAGGATTCCGCCGGCTTCGAAAAACAGCAGCTCGAACAGGGCCATCGCATCGCCGCCGTTGGTTAGCCGCCAGCCGTCCGATTGCTCGAACAGATCCTTCAGTGTTTCGGCAAACCGTCCGGCACTGTTGGGCAGAAAGAAGACGAGGAAAACCAGCATGCCAAGCGTGGATGCAAAGATCGGGACCTCGCGGCTGAAGGGCACATTGCCCTTGTCCACCGCGTCCCGGATCTTTTTCTCTGTTGGTTCTTCTGTTTTGCTGTCTTTGTCTTCGCTCTCAGCCATCGTAGCTCAGGTCAAGCTGCGGCAGCTTCGGCGTCTGCGTCTTCACGCAGCGTCAGCTGGTCCAGCCCGGCCAGTCTGATGGCCTCCTGGGCGATGCTGCGCCGGGCAACGGCGATTTCACGAGTACTGACATTGCCTGCGCCTGCGGCGAGGTCCGATTCGATCATCCGCCGCTGACGGGCACCGATGGCCGACAGGACCGCGTCGGTCAGCTCCTGATCCGCACCGCGCAGGGCGGTGGTGATGATGTCGCCGGAAATATCGTTGAAAAGCGTAACCCGGCTCTTCTGCGGCATCAGGATGATGTCGTCGAACAGGAAGATCCGCGGACGGACCTTTTCGACAGCGGTCTTGGAGACAGTCTCAAGCGCGCCGAGCAGTGATTCGACATCCGGCTTGGACAGCTCGTTCATGATCTCTGCGACCTTGACCGAGCCGGTGCTCGACCGTTCCGCCTCGATGGCGGTGACCAGGTCCCGGACCCGGGCCTCGATGATTTCTGCAGCCCGCGGATTGACGTTCTTGAGGTCGACGGCGCGACGGACGATATCGACCCGGGCCTTTTCCGGCAGCTTCATCAGCGTCCGGCCGGCAAATGCGGTCGGCAGCATCGAAACGATGTAGGCCGCGGTTTGCGGGTGTTCGCTCTGCAGGAACTTGCCGACGCGATCTGGATCGGAATCCTGAAGACGATCCCAGATCGAGGTTTCAAAGCTCTGGAACTGGGTGCGGCGTCCGAGAAGGCCGTCAACTTCGTCCGGCGTCAGGCCTTCTTCGAGAATGCCTTCCATCGCCTTGGCATTGTCCATCAGGCCGGTGCCTTCGCTGAACAGATCCTCGAATTCGTTGACCAGTTCCACCAGTTCCTGCGGCTTGATGGTGCGCAGGTTCTGGGCATTCTTGATGATTTGCTGCAGCTCTTCATGTTCGAAGAATTTCAGCAGTTTGCCCGCCACCGGTTTTCCCATGGCGAGCAGCACGGCTGCGGCCTTTTCAGACGGAGTCAGGACTGTGCCGACTTCGGTGCTTTCCGGGGTGAACTCATCATAGTCTGTCATATCAGTTCGATTTCTTCTGCGGTTCGCCGATGACTTCGATTATCTTGACAGCAAATTTGGTGTCGTCTGTCTCCAGAACTGTAATCTCTCCATGGCCGATTAGCTTGCCGTTAACCATGATATCCACAGGTTCTCCGATTTTCCGGTCCAGGGCGATTGTCGCGCCTTCGGAAAGGTTCATCAAAGTGGAAACAGCCATGCGGCTCGAACCGAGAATGATCTGGACGTCGATCGGAATACCGAGAACGAGATCTACCCGGTTGGTGGATCCGCTGGCGCCGATCTTGACGCCCGGGTCGGCAGCCTGCGGTGATCCGAAATCCTGAACCAGGGCATTACCGGCCGCTACTGCAGCTGAAGGCTCGCCGAGATCCGGTCCGCCGAAGTCGCCGCCGAAATCTCCACCGCCGAGCCCTGCCGCATCAAGGTCAACTCCGCCGAAATCGGAGGTGTCCGCTGCCGGATCGCCTATGTTGAACGGATCGTCGGCCGCTGTGTCTTCCCCGAAGTCTGCGTCAAAATCGGAACCAAAGGCTGCTGCGCCACCCATACCATCCACGCTTTCTTCAGTGAGATCCGGCTCCATGCCGGCATCTTTCTTCAATACGTCGCGAAGATCACCCACGGCTTCATCTATCGCGCCGTCATCCTGCGCCATCAGATCGTCAGTGCCATCAAGTGCTTTTTCGCCAGCCATGTATCTTTATCCCGTCTGAAGCTTGCCCGGAGCCTTCCATGCGGCTCGCGGGCTTCATCTCATCTAAAATCGGTTTTCCAGTTTTCGTCCGGCCCGGCCTGACCTTCGACCTTGACCATGTAGCGCGAGCCAGCCCGGCCCAGTGCGCAGGTGTAAAGCGGTTGTCCGTTCGCGCTCAGGGTAACCTCGATATCGCCATTGTTTGCGAATGCGATCAGGTCACCAGGCTGCAAACGGCTGATCTCGCCGAGCTCCAGAGATTGCAGTGCCACCGCGGCCTGCAGGCTGATTTGCGATTTGGAAACGCGGTCGCTCAACCGTTCGGTCCATTCACCCTTGTTCGGGTCGGACTTCTTGTCGAGCTTGGCCGCATTGGTCTTTGTCTTGAGCAGGACCGATTGCGGCAGGATGAGGGTGAGGGGCGCCGCGATGGCGCCGAATTCGATATCAAGCGTCAACGCGACGGCATGAAAATCCGGAATCGGATCGTCCTCTTCCTCGGGATGCTCCGGCTGCGGGTTTTTCGCCCGCGCCCTTGCGTCGGGCTTGGCCGATACCAGGTTGCGCAGACTGTCGTTGAGCTGTTCGAACACCACCAGCGACATGTCGAGTTCGATACCCGAGAGCGGCCGTGCCGCGATGTCGAGATGATCGGGGTCAGAACCGCCCAGCAGGCATTCGACCATGCCGATGATCAGCTTCGTGCCGCACAGGCTGGAAATTTCACTTGACCAGTTGGCGATGGTCGCTTCGCAAAACACCGTGTCGCCGCTCAATTCGGCGAGCAGTTCACGGCGGCGCCCCAGGTGGATTTCGCCAGGGCGGGCGTCGATCATGACGCCGGTCGCACTCTGGAAAGCCGTGGACAGCATCGGGCACAGCGCATTCAGCAGGTTCTGGCTTCTTGTCTGGATATCCGGGGTGTTGCCCTTGAGGCCGATCATCCGGTCCAGCAGGTCCGGATCAAATCCGTTGCCGCCTGTCGATTCCTGGTTTTCAGTCGCTACGCTCATCGGATCAGGCCGCCTTCGCTTCGCCGCCGCCAGGATTCATCATTTCCTGTTCGACTGCATCGATGGATGGGCGCTCGTAGGAAGAGATCGTCTTGCGGCCGTGCTCGAGAGCAACCTGGGGAACCGAACCGTTCATGTAGGCCAGCAGGGTCTGCTTGACGATCGTGTAAAGCCGGTTCTGCTTGGTCCGCACGATCTTGATGTTCAGGGCGATCGGGCTGAAAACGCAGTAGGACAGGAAAATTCCGAGCATGGTACCGACCAGGGCCGCGCCGATCAGTCCGCCAAGCACGGCAGGCGATTCATTGATCGCGCCCATCGCTTTGATCACGCCCAGAACCGCGGCAATAATACCAATGGCCGGATAGGCGTCGGACATCGTGCTCATGGCGTTGTAGGGCTTCAGGCGGTCCTGCGCGATTGTGTGGATTTCCTCATCCATCAAGGCTTCGATCTCGTGCGGACGGGCATTGCCGATAATGATCAGGCGGACGTAATCGCAGATGAACGAGGTCAGTTCCTTGTTCCTCAGGATCGTCGGCGCCGATTGAAACAGTTCCGACTCTTCCGGGTTGTCAATGTGGCTTTCGATTTCGTTGCGGCTCTTGGTCCGCAGGTCGCGCATCAGCGAATACAGAATGCTCAGCGTGTCGAGATATTCGCGTTCCTTGGGAACCGTGCCCTTGAATGCCTCGCCGCATGCTTTCACCGTGTCTTTGATGGTCTTGACCGGATTGGACATGATGAAACCGCCGATACCCGCGCCGCCGATAATCAGCAGCTCGAACGGTTGGTTGAGCACCTCGATATGCCCGCCCATGGCCATGAAGCCGCCGAGTACGCAACCGATGGTAATAACAAAACCAACAATAATATTCATAACGTCCCGCCACGGTAATTGAGATGCAGGACAATCACTACGGCTTGAGCCTTGTGTGAAGCTGAATCTGTCTGTGTGATGAATGGCTTCCTGCAAATCTTCAGCTTCGCACAAGCAAGATGGCCTAATCCGGGACAGGCTTGCGGGGGTTGTGCCGGTCGCCAACTGCGCAATGCGCCCTGGAAAACAGGAAGGGTACATCCGGTGACATCAACATACACCAGTTACAATCTGATCACTCGGGATCTTCCCAAGTCGATCGAACGGATTGCCAGCCAGCCCCAGGTCGCGCGGGAAAGCGAATACTATCTCAAGCGCATTTCCGAGATCAAATCCATTGACGAATTCATGGCCGACACGCGCGTGTTCAACTACGCCATGAAGGCGCATGGTCTTGAGGACATGGATTACGCCAAGGCGTTCATGCGCAAGGTCTTGACGGAAGGTGTCGACAACGAGGACGCCTTTGCCAACAAGCTTGCCGATTCCAAGTACAAGGAATTCGCCGAGACCTACAATTTTGCCCGCAATGGCGAAACCGCGACCATCTTCAACAAGGCGCAGCAAGGCACGGTCGACAAGTATCACCGTATAACGCTGGAAGAAGAAGTCGGCCAGGACAATACCGGTGTCCGGTTGGCGCTCTATTTTGAGCGGACAGCCCCGGAACTCGATTCCGTCTACGGCATTCTCGCCGATACGGCCCTTTACGAAGTCGTCCGGACAGCGCTCGGCATCCCGGCGGAAGTCGCTGCTTCCGACATCGACAAGCAGGCCGAGATGCTCAAGTCGCGTCTCGACATCGAAGACTTCAAGGATCCGGAAAAACTCAACACGTTCATGCAGCGCTTCACCGCTCTCTGGGAGCTCGACAATCCCTCGTACGGATCTGCCGATTCTAGCCTGCTGCTGAGCTCGTCCACCGGTTTCGGCATCACGCCGGAGCTGATGCTCTCCATCAACAATCTCAAACTCGGGGGCCGCTGATGCAGGGTTCTATCTATGTTTCTTTGTCATCCCAGATTGCGCTTGAGCGCCGCCTGACCACGCTGGCCGACAACGTCGCCAACGCCAATACCACCGGCTTCAGGGCCACGGAGGTCAAGTTCAATGAAGTGCTGGCCAACACCGGCTCGACCGATGTGTCCTTTGTCGACGAGGGGCAGGATTATCTGAGCACGGCCAATGGCGGTTTGAAGACCACCGGCAGCGCGCTCGATTTCGCCATTCGCGGCGACGCCTGGTTCATGATCGAGACACCGACCGGAAAAATGCTGACCCGCGATGGTCGCTTTACGCTCACCGATGCCGGCCAGCTGGTCAATATCAATGGATATCCCGTTCTCGATCCGGGCGAGGCGCCGATTCAGCTCGATCCCGATGGCGAGCCGCCAAAGGCAGGGCGCGATGGCGGATTGAGCCAGGATGGCTTCCGGCGCGGCGCCATCGGATTGTTCTCTGCCGATTTCAGGGATGGCTTTACGCGTAAGGCCCCGATTGGCATCGTGCCGACAATTCCGCCTGAACCAGTACTCGACGCTGACAGCGCCGGCCTGTTGCAGGGCTACATCGAGAACTCGAACGTCAATGCCATGGCTGAAATGAGTCGCCTGATCACGATCTCGCGCGCATTCGACAACATCTCGTCCATGACCAAGTCGACCGAGGAAGTGTTCAGGGAAGCCATCCGAACTCTCGGCAGCGGAAATTGAGGCTGATGCCGGGCATGCCGGATAATTCTGCCTCTGTGCAGGGAGACTGCGCGCTATGACTGGCAGGTCGGGTCTGGCCACGCTTGCCGAGAACGTGCGCAGCTTTTCCAAGCCGGAAGGCGCCTACGATATTTCAGGCACCGTCACCGCTGTCGCGCCCGGCCACTGCGTTGTCGCCGGCTTGTCGCGGCATGTCCGGATCGGAGATTTTCTCACATTTCGCGGCGGTGATGCGGCAACGCTTGCTGAAGTTGTCAGCCTCGGTCCCGATGAACTGATTGCCTGTCCGGTCGATGGGGCATCCCAGGCCAATATAGGTGAACGCGTCTGGCGTCGCGGCCCGTTCCGGCTGTCGCCTGACCAGAGCTGGTGCGGGCGGACGATCAATGCACTTGGAGAGCCGGTCGACGGCTTTGGACCACTCAAGCAGGGACCGGTTCCCCGTTCGGTGACCGGCACCGCCCCGGCGTCGATGTTGCGCCAGAGGGTCGACAAGCCGCTCAAGACCGGGATCCGCGTCGTCGACGTTTTCACGCCACTGTGCCAGGGGCAGCGCCTCGGGGTTTTCGCCGGATCCGGCGTCGGCAAGTCAACGCTTCTGTCGATGTTCGCCAAGGCCGCAGATTTCGACCGCGCCGTGGTGGCGCTGGTGGGCGAACGTGGTCGTGAAGTCCGCGAATTCATCGAGGATACGCTTGGCCCGAACATGGCAAAGACCGTTGCCGTGGTCGCCACCAGCGATGAAAGCCCGATGCAGCGCAAGCTCGCGCCGTTGACGGCGATGGCCATCGCCGAACATTTCCGCGACGCCGGCGAGAACGTGCTCCTGATCGTCGACAGCCTGACGCGCTTCGCCCATGCGCTGCGCGAGATCGGCATGGCGGCAGGCGAGCCGCCGGTCGCCCGTGGTTACCCTGCATCTGTTTTCACAGCCCTGCCGGGCTTGCTGGAGCGCGCCGGCCCCGGACCGGAAGGCGCCGGAGCAATCACCGCGATTGTCTCGATCCTGGTCGATGGCGACAACCACAACGATCCGGTGGCGGACTCGGCCCGCGGCATTCTCGACGGGCACCTGGTGCTCGACCGTGCGCTTGCAGATGAAGGCCGCTATCCACCGGTCAATCCGCTGACGTCGATTTCCCGTCTGGCCCGCAAGGCCTGGCGCGGCGACGAGGAAAAGCTCGTGATGCGCCTGAAGGCACTGATTCACCGCTTCGAGGAAACCCGCGATTTGCGGCTGATCGGCGGTTATCGCGCGGGCTCTGATGCCGAACTGGAAATGGCGATCAAGCAGACGCCGGTGATCTACGAGACACTGCGGCAGACGCCGGAACAGCCGCCAAGCGCCGATGCGTTTGCCGAACTCGCGGATGCAATGAAGGCTGCGGCCGGGTTGCCCGTTTCATCGCCCGCCAAGGAAAGGACGAAACAGTGACCGACGACGTTGTCAAAGCCGCGCTTGAAGCCATTGAGAGTGAAGATGAAGCACCGGTTCGCGCTGCGGCCCCGAAGCGGAACGGCGACCGCATATTGGCCGTCGCCGGCTTCATGCTGGCAACTGCCGCGGCGTTCTTCCCCTGGTACGTCTTCTTCAATCAGGAGAGTTTCGGAATCGCGCCGATGGGCTACAGCGAAACCCGCGATCTTCCTGAAACCGGTGGGCGTTCTTTCGTCAACGTGTCGCCGCTTGCGATTCCCGACGAAAGGGATGGAAGCGCAGAGCCGTCGGCTTTTGACCCGATTACAACTGCGACCGTGTCCAGTATCGGCGAGGAGGGCAATGGCGCGCCGCAGTTGACCACCGTCGACCCCGACAAGACCTTTCCCGGCAAGCCGCGCTACAAGCTCTTGCATGTTGCCAACGGACGTGTGCTCATCGAGGACAAGTCGGGCATGTATATTGTTCGCATTGGCTCGGTTCTGCCGGACAATTCCCGTCTCGCCAAGCTCGAAAAGCGCGAAGGCCAATGGGTGATCATCACCTCCAACGGCGAAGTCATCCGGCGTTGATGCGACCGGAAGCATCGGCTTTCTACACGGGCGGCCTGCCTCCCGTTTGATCTGTTTGCCGCGCCGGCGATTGCTCTGGCCAGCCCGCGCCGGTGACGTTCCCGAAAGCGCCGCCGCTCATGATGCGAGCGCCAACACCCTGCCGGCATGCTCTGTTTTCCTTGCCAGGTTTTGTATTTCCGGCCGCAACACGGCAGGCAAACCGGCAGCGTTATACTTGAAGATTGGTGCATGACGCAGGCACATTTCCCGTAAGGCACACGCAAGATTAACGGCCTAATCTCTGCACTTGTTAAGGACAGGGAAACGCTATGCAGCCGATTCAGCTTTTCGAACTGGCATCCAGCCAATCGCACTGGCTCACAGTGCGCCAAAGTGTGGTTGCCGGAAACATTGCGAACGCCAATACCCCCGGTTACGCATCCAGGGATGTGGCGCCGTTTGAAGCCGTGCTCGACCAGACCAAGGCTCCGGTCCGCATGGCAGCGACCCATCCCGGCCATATTCACGAAGATCCGATGCGCGGTGCGGTTCGCGCCGGCAGCTTTGGAGACGTCGACGTCCAGCCGTCCGGCAACTCGGTCAATCTGCCTGAGGAAATGACCAAGACCGGGGAAATCAAGCGGCAGTACGAACTCAATACAGGCATGGTGAAAGCCTTTCACCGGATGATGCTTCTGACTGTGAGGCGCTGATTATGCCGGTTGATCCTCTTTCACTCGCCTCGCGCATTGCTTCGTCGGGTCTCACTGTTCAGGAAACCCGGATGCGTGTGCTTTCCGAAAACCTGGCCAACGCCCAGTCGACCGGCAACACGCCGGGAGCCGATGCATACCGCCGCAAGACGATCAGTTTCTCCTGGGAACTCGACCGCACCATTGGCGCCTCGCGCGCCGAAGTGGCGAAAATCGATGTCGACCCGGCAGATTTCACCATCGAGTACGATCCCGGCAATCCGGCAGCTGACAGCAAGGGCATGGTCAAGCTGCCAAACGTCAATGTGCTGATCGAGCTGGCTGACATGCGGGAAGCCAACCGGACGTATGAGGCCAACCTCCAAACCGTCAAGCAAACCCGGGAGTTGATTTCCATGACGATAGATCTGCTGAGGGCCAGTCAATGATTGACAAGATTTCTGGAATGTCTGCCCTGTCAGGGCTTGCAGGCCCGCGCGAGACGGATATGGCCAGCGCCGCAGGGATGTCGAACCTGACGGCTGCCGCGGTTGCGCCTTCGCCGTCTTCTTTCGCTGAAACCATGAAAAGTCTCGGCGAAGGTGTTGTCAGCAACCTGAAGGTTGCCGAAGGCCAGTCATTTGCCGCGATACGCGGCGAGGTGCCGACGCGTGAAGTCGTCGACGCCATCATGGCAGCCGAACAGTCGCTGCAGACCGCTGTCGCCATCCGCGACAAGATGGTCACCGCTTATCTAGAAATCGCACGTATGCAAATCTGAGGAACTCGCCATGAAGGCTTTGGCCATCGCAGCTACCGGTATGAATGCCCAGCAGCTCAATCTTGAAGTGATCGCCAACAACGTGGCGAACATCAACACCACCGGCTTCAAACGGGCCCGTGCGGAATTTTCCGACCTGCTCTACCAGGTCGAGCGCAACTCCGGCGTTCCCAATGCTTCCAACCAGGCGATCGTGCCCGAAGGTGCGCACATCGGCCTTGGCGTGCAGACGTCTGCGGTCCGTAACCTGCACATTCAGGGCAGCCTGGTCGGCACGTCCAACAAGCTGGATCTGGCGCTTGTCGGTCGCGGCTGGTTCCAGATCGAAACGCCGGACGGGGAAACCCAGTATTCGAGGGCTGGCGCCTTCAATACCAATGCCGACGGCCAGCTGGTTACCATCGATGGCTATGTGGTCGTTCCCGGCATCACCTTCCCCGATGAAACCAGCGAAGTTCAGATTTCCCGTACCGGCCAGGTGCTGGCCCGTGTCGGTGACGACGTCGAATTGCAGGATCTGGGTCAGCTGACCCTGGCCAACTTCGTCAACGAAGCTGGTCTGGAGCCTCTCGGCGACAATCTCTTCCGTCAGACGGTGGCATCGGGCCCGGCGATCATCGGCGCTCCGGCTGATCCCGGATTTGCCCATATCCAGCAGGGTTACCTGGAAGCTTCCAACGTCGACCCGGTCAAGGAAATCACCGACCTGATCTCTGCGCAGCGCGCCTATGAAATGAATTCGAAGATCATCAAGGCGGCGGATGAAATGGCGTCCGTCGTTTCCCAGAACCTCTAGGTAACAAAGGACAAGGCAGACATGACGTTTCGCCCAAATTTGCCTTTGCAAGGCCTCGTTCGCGCGGCCATTGTCCTGCTCGGTCTGCTCTGCGCCATGCCCATGGCGCAGGCCGGCCGCGGGACTGCGGTGGTTCCCGAACGAACCATTTACCCCGGCGAGGAACTCGCGGCGGAACTGCTCCGCGAGGTCGAGGTTACCAATCCGAACCTGCGCGGCGGCTATGCCGAAGTCACCAGCGAAGTGGTGGGCAAGGTGACAACCCGCACATTGCTGCCGGGCCGGACCATTCCGGTCGCGGCATTGCGCGATTCCTGGGCCGTGGTGCGCGGCAAGCCGGTTCAGCTGATATTCAGCGGCACAGGCCTGACCATCACGGCAACGGGGACTCCGCTTCAAAATGCGGCGATTGGCGATTTCATTCGTGTCCGCAACATTGAATCCGGAGTCATCATCTCCGGAACGGTGATGCAGAACGGCAGCGTTCAGGTGGCCGCGAAATGATCCGTAAACTTGCCAAGATAGTCAGCATCTGGATGGCCATGATTTGCCTGGCCGGCTCCGGCCCTGGTCCCGCAACGGGAACCGGAACCGGAGCAGGTTCCGTCGAGCAATTCGTATCCGGATCGGGCCTGAGTTTCATCCGGCCTGCCGGTGCCTCCTCGCGCATCAAGGATATTGCCTCCCTGCAGGCAGGACGCGACAACCAGCTCATCGGTTACGGTCTCGTTGTCGGATTGCAGGGCACGGGGGATGGCTTGCGCAATTCACCGTTTACCGAGCAATCATTGCGCGCCATGCTGCAAAATCTTGGCATTTCCACCGAAGGCGGTGCATCGCGGGTCAACAATGTCGCCGCCGTGATCGTTACCGCCAATCTGCCGCCTTTCGCCAGCCTGGGGTCGCGGATCGATGTGACCGTCTCCTCTCTCGGAGACGCGACATCGTTGCGCGGTGGTACGCTGGTGATGACATCGCTGTCGGGCGCCGACGGCCAGATCTATGCGGTCGCGCAAGGATCCGTGATCGTTTCTGCCGTTAACGCGCAGGGCGATGCGGCAACATTGCAGCAGGGCATAGCCACTGCCGGCCGGTTGCCCGGAGGCGCGATCATCGAACGCGAAATTCCGGCGTCCTTCAAGCAGGTCGACGGACTTGTCTACCAGCTTCGCAATCCCGATTTCACCACCGCGGTGGGAATGGCCGATGTCATCAACGCCTTCTCCGAAGCGCGTTACGGCACTGCCATTGCCGAGGCACGTGACTCCACCACGGTGGCGGTTCGCAAACCTCCGCGCGCTGACCTTGCCCGCTTGACGGCGGAACTCGAGGGCCTGGTCGTTGAAACCGACTCGCCGGCACGCGTGGTGGTCAATGAACGCACCGGCACAATCGTGATCGGCAATGACGTTCGCATCTCCAAGGTCGCCGTCAGCCACGGAACGCTGACCGTGCAGATCAATGAAACCCCGACGATCGTGCAGCCATTGCCGTTTACCGACGGGGTGACTGCGGTAGAACCGCTCACAGACATCACTGCTGGCGTCGAGGGCGGCCAGGTCGCCATCATCGACGGCCCCAATCTCAGAACCCTCGTTGCAGGTCTGAATTCGATCGGGGTCAAGCCTGATGGCATCATCGCCATTCTCCAGGGCATCAAGTCCGCAGGGGCCTTGCATGCTGAACTGGTGCTGCAATGAGCACAAACCGGAAGCTGACCTCCCGCAGATGGTCGCGTGGCGCAGGCGCCGCGCTGGTCGTCATGCTCGGCATGATCGCGCCCGGTGCCCTGGCACAGCAGGCGCCGGCGCAAAGTCTCGAAGACGAGATCCGTGCGTTTTGCGGCAACATTGCCGATGCCGCGCGTGATCAGCGCTATCTTCTGCAGAAGAAAGAACTCGAAGAGCTTCAGGCCGGCGTGGACGAAAGAATCCGCCTGCTCGAGGAGCGCACTGTCAAATACCGCGACTGGCTGAAGAAACGTGAAGACTTCATGCGCGTCGCCGATACACAACTGGTTGAAATCTACAAGAACATGGCGGCTGATTCCGCTGCCAAGCAACTGGAAATCGTCAAGCCGGGGATAGCGGCGGCAATCGTCATGAAGCTCAGTCCGCGGCTGGCGAGCCAGATTCTCAACGAGATGGATACCAAAAAGGCTGCGGCGCTTACCAGCATTCTTGCTGCTGCCGCAGCGCCCGAGCAACCCGAGGATCCGTCATGATTAGGGCCTTAGCCATTACCGTTCTTGCGCTCACCCTCTCCGGGTGCAGTTCGCAAACTCTCAAAGAGGTTGGCCGGGCGCCTTCGATGAGCCCTGTGGGCTCGGGCCTTGCCTATGGCGAGACCCCGCAGATGGCGGCCTATCCCAAGCAGCCGCCGGTGCGGTCGAGCAACTTCTCCCTGTGGGATGACCGCCGGTCGAAACTGTTCCAGGATGCCCGCGCGGTCAGTATCGGCGACATTCTTACCGTCGACCTTGCCATCAATGACAAGGCCAGCTTCGACAATGCCACCGACCGCAGCCGCAAGAATTCCAGCGGCATCAATGCGAGCCTCAATCTCCCGGTCATCTCGACGATCGGCAGCAATGACCTGACCTATGGTTCAGACACCTCGACCAAGGGCTCCGGGACCACCGAACGTTCCGAGAAACTGCAGTTGCGGGTAGCGGCCGTCGTCACCGGGATCCTGCAGAACGGCAACCTGGTCATCAGCGGCAGCCAGGAAGTGCGGGTCAACCAGGAACTCCGCATTCTCAACGTTGCAGGCATCGTGCGGCCTCTGGATGTGGATCACAACAACACCGTGGCCTATGACAAGATCGCCGAAGCCCGTGTTTCTTACGGTGGCCGTGGAAGGTTGACGGAAGTCCAGCAACCGCCGATCGGTCAGCAGCTTGTCGACATTCTCTCCCCAATTTGATGGCTTGATCCATGGCTGATTTTGACAGCGAAGAAGACGACGACGGCAAGAAGCAGACCAAGACACTTATTGTAGCCGCTGGAAAAAAGATGAGGGGCAATGCTGCGTTTCCAGATGGAAGGGTAAGCGGCTCTCAATTGGTGGACCCGGCGAACCCCCAATCCCTGGAGAATCAACAGGGTATGCTGGCCGATTCC
>Ga0209345_10004307_pt1 | contig 13844 bp, 13 predicted proteins | sample Cruoilmetagenom7_FD_187294 | JGI IMG/M metagenome (GOLD analysis project Ga0209345, IMG submission 187294) | Oil polluted marine microbial communities from Coal Oil Point, Santa Barbara, California, USA - Sample 7 (SPAdes) (version 2) | ecosystem: Environmental > Aquatic > Marine > Oil seeps ...
GGATCTGTTGACGTCCACGATGGCCTGAAGGCTTCGCCTCCCACGCCATCTCAGCATCAAACCAGATCGACAGAGAACCACGCTGCATCAGCGCGCGATTGTAGTCCGACCAGTTCTTGGTCTTGTAAGTCGTTGGTGTCCAGCTGCTCATCTCCGTCAGCTATCACGCTGGATTCACAACATGAATCCCTCAAACCGATTTATGCAACAAAGCCCATACCGCGGAAATCACGGACTGCATCACCTCGATCTGCGTGTGGGCGGCCGAAGTTCATACGCTGCAGATCGGATTCCACACGATCGTGGTTGGCGAGCAGGTGGGCGGCCGCCGCTTGCCTGCGCAAAAAGTAGAGCCGGCTGGATCTGCTAGCAAAATACGCCGACGTGATCTCGCTGGGCGAGACGCTACAACGGCGGAAACCGTGGTTTGAGCGCCGTAAGCCTAAAGCGAACCTGATTTCCACCCGGTCAGAAGCTCGATCGGGTTGCGGGCACCTTGACCCCCTGGAGCGCCGCATCTTCTTCGTCTGCCTCCAGGTTGCGGATGATGGCCAGCAGCCCCTTGCGCAGGATGCGTTCCTCGCCCTCATCCAGGCCCCGCAGTGAGCGCTCGTTCACGTCGCGCGCCATCGGTTCAAGCCGGTCGCGCAATGCCATGCCCTTGGGCGTGAGGAAAATTTGCAGGGTGCGCCTGTTCCCCTCCATCCTCTCACGCGTGATGATCCCCTGCTTTTCAAGCTTGGTCAGCGCGGTGTGGGCGGTGGGTTCGGTGACATGCGCGTGGTTGCTGAGTTCACGCTGTGACAATCCGTCGTTGTACCACAGGATACGCAGAAATATCCATTGACCGAATGTAACGCCCTCGCTCTGCAGCCGCACCTGCAACGACCGGTTGAACGCACGCGCAGCAAGGCGGACAAGGCGCGCGAACCGCTCTTGCGTCAACCTGGGATCGAACTCCTCGTGCTTCTGCGGAGGGGTCTGTTTCATGCAGCGTACTCAATCAGCCAAAATGGGCATCCTGCCGTCGGCGGCAAGATACCATCATTAGTGAGGATTCCGCATGAGAAGTGCAAGGGTTAGAGTTCTATTCTTAATCCTGTTCGGCGGTCATGCCCTCGGCCATCTCTTTGACGTAGCCGCGCAGAATGCGGGCGTCGATCACCACAGCCTTGCCCGCGCGCACCATCGTCACGGCCTCCGCCAGCGCCGCCTCGAACTCCGCCACGGTTTCAACCGGGCCGATGCCTTCCGCCCCCTGCGCGCGGGCGAAGCCTGCGATATCGATATCCGGCTCTTCGATGGCCTGGCCGATGTGCTTGTTCTCGACCGGGCGTCCGCGGTCTTGGGCAACACGCTCTTGGTGGATCTCGTCGTTGAAATACGAGCGGTTGTTGGCCACCACGATCAGCATGGGAGCTTTCTGGTGCGTACCGGTCCAAAGCGCAGTCGCGCCCATGATGAAATCGCCGTCGCCCAACACTGCCACCGGCATACGGTCCGTGCCCTGAAGCACCAGCGCCGCGCCCACCACCATTCCGGGGCCCGAACTGATCCCCGCGCCGCCATCATACCCGAGGTAATCGAGCGGCCCGGAGAAGTCGCAATTCCGCCCGTCCCAGCCCAGCGGCAGGCGTATCAGCGTGTGCTCATCCTTGGCGAGACCCGCGCGCAAGACATGCGACAGCGCGTCGAGTGACAGAATGGCGTCAGGCCTTTGCGCGTGCGGAGCGGGTGCGGTCGGCGGCATCGAGGCGGCGGGTTCAATATCCAGCCGGTCGCACAGGGCGGCAACTAGCGTATCAGGTTCGGTCAGAATGGAGAGGGAGCTTGCCAGCACGTCCTGGTGATCCATCGACCAGCCGTTGGCGAGCAACGGTTCCAGCGTCGCGTTGACCACCTTAACGTCGTCACGCATCGGCGCGGCCTGCGCGAGTGATCCAGCGGGGTCCACCCAATCGAGACAGAGCACAAAATCTGCCTCCTTCGGCACCTCGACCGAGTCAGCCGAGAGGAAAAAACCCGGCGCGCCGACGTGCAGCCTGTGTCGCGTGGGGAAGGCCGCACCCGTCTTGATGTCGGTGATGACGCGTGCGCCGAAATGCTCAGCCAGCGCCACGCGCCGCGCCCAGTCATCCTCATCGCGTGAAACGCGCCCGATCAGGAAAACCGGTGTCTGTGCCTCGGCCAGCATCTGTGCCAGGGTCGAAACCTGATCTGCGCTGGCCCCCGGTGCCTCGGGCGCCGCGTGCCGCGCAGGGTCGGGCAGCGTCAGCAGGGACTCGATGGCGGTTTCCTGCACCGTCACGTCAAAGCAAACATAGGTCGGCGCCATCGGGGCAGTCGTTGTGATCGTCATCGTCCGCATCATCGAGGACAGCGAGGCTTGCAGCGAGGCCGGTTGGTCATCCCATTTGACATAGGGCCGCACCACCGCCGCCTGGTCGCGCGAGGTGTGCAACCAGTCGATCCACGGGCGGCGCTTGGCGGCATCGACCGGGCCAGTCGCGCCGAGGATCAGCATCGGCACGCGGTCGCACCATGCATTATAGATCGCCATGGCCGCATGCATCAGCCCGACATTGGCGTGCAAAACCACGGCCATCGGGCGGCCCGTGACCTTGGCTCAGCCATGCGCGATAGAGACGGCGTGTTCCTCGTGCAGGCACAGCAGCATATGCGGATCGTGGTTCCCCAGTTAATTGACCATGCTGTCATGTAAGCCGCGAAAGCTGGAACCGGGGTTCAGCGCGACATAGGGCATGTCGAACCGGCGCAGCATCTCGGCCATCGCGTCGCTGCCATAGAGCGTGTTTACCGCGCATGGCGTGGGGCGGTCGGTGTCTCTGGTCATGTGTATCTCCCGTTTCGGTATTCGTCTTTTTTATCAAGCTCGGGCCAAGGCCAGCACGATCACCCCCGCTGCCGCCATCAACGATGCCAAGGCAAAGCCGAGGCCCGGCCGCTCTTCGGTTCGCAGCACCCAGGCGGCCAGCCAGGCGGCGAGGAACATTTCGATCGTGCCGATGATTGCCACGGCTGTGACAGTCGTGAAGCTGAGCGCCATAAATTGCGCGGTCTGGCCCAGCGAGAGGGAGGCGGCAGCGACAAACTGCCAGCCGGTGGGGCGGCGGAACAAATCGGTCATATGGTGCCGGTAAGAGGTGCTAAACAGCCCCGCCACGGCGAACCAGAGAAAGGCCGACACTGCGCCGATGAAGGCACCGATCAGCGGGTCGGGCAGCCAGCGCATGGCGAATTTTCGCGCAACGTAAGAGCCGCCGTAGCTGGCCGCCGACATCAGCGCCAGCCCACGCCCCTTGTTACGCTCACCAGAAGCCCGCAGCCCTTCGGCGTCATCCGTGGCGAGCTCGCGCGGGTTGCTCAGCACGACCAGGGCGACTGCAGTAAATACCAGCACAAAGGCCAGCGCGCTGGCGCCGGTCAGGCTCTCGCCCAGAAACAGGATCGCAAGAACACCGGCAAAGACCGGGATCAGCCGGCGGATGAGGCCGGTTTCGATGGCGCCTGCCAACTCTATGGAGCGAAAGAAGAAGATGCGACCCAGCACGGTGGCCAGCATCCCCGCCACAACGAAAATCGCAGCGCCGGTCCAGAATCCGCCGTCAATGGGCGGCAGGTTCTGCCCCATGACCAACCACAACCCGCCCGAAAGCACCGCCGTCAGCACGATGGACAGCAGGACGGCATTGCCCCGCCCGCCTTTTTCGCGCGCGTTCTTGGTCGCGGCGACGGAGCCGAACGCATAACAGAAGGCGGCGAGACTGGCGAAGATCTCGCCGATGAAGGGGATCATGGGGCCCTGCGGTCAAAGGGGGTCAAGCCGGGACCTGCAGTTCCTGCAACAGCCGGGCCGATGACATCACCTCGCGCAGCGGCAGGCTGTCCTGAACGGCGTCCAGTTCGACCGAATAGCTCAGCCCCTTCCCATCCCAGAACCACCAGTAGACGATCTCGCCCTGCTTGTCGCGGATCGGCATGCGGAAAGTGGGGAACTCTCGCTCGCCCTCGGGCAGCGCGACATGGCCCGCCTTCTCATGCGCCAGCCCCAAGCGGTCGAGCGCTTGCGCCAGTGGGATCATCGCCGTCAGGCGCGCGGCTTTCCCGATATATGCGGCAAGGTCCGCCGGGCGGCTGGCCTGCAGCCCGCGAAACAGGCGCACTACGGGCGGATAGCTGTCGTGCTCATGGGTAAGCTGGGCATAGGCCAAGCCCTGTTCCAGGCGGATCTCGACGATATCGCCGGGTTGATAAAGGCTCATGGAGCGTCCTTCCTCACAGGCTGTAGGCTTCGAGGGTCGAGGGATGGAAGAGTTCATCCACCTGAACGCGGCGCGGCGAGAGACCCTGCGCAAAGTGGTAGTCGAGGAACTTGTCCAGCACATGCGCATTGGCACCGACGCCATAGCTCCAGGGGTCGGGACCCATCAGCGTGCGGGCGCGGTTCAGTGTATCCTCGACAAAGGGCATGGTAACCTTGGTGGCCGAGGTGTCGTTCAGCGCCTCTTCCGCCAGTTTCTTCGACTCCGTGAAAGCCTTATGCAACGCAGCGGGCAGAAACGGATATTGTTCGACCAGGCTGCGGCGAACGCCCAGAACGTGCATCACCGGGAAGATGCGGGTCTGGCGAAAGTAATCCTCGGCCGCGCCGATACTGTCGCGGAACAGGCGGCCGACATGAGGATGCCCCTCGGCAAAGCAGCGCGGCCAGCGCGGGCCGATGAAGCCGTCGATCTCGCCCGCCGCCAGCATGCCATTGAGCGTGGCGCCCTCGGGTGCGGATTCGATGGTGATGTCGTCGGGCAGCGTAAGGGCGATCTTCTCAGGCCGGCCGGGCGTGTCCATACCCCCGCGCACCCAGGTCACGTCCGAAGGTTTCACGCCGAAATGCTCTTCCAGAATACCGCGCACCCAGACATTGGCCGACAGCTGGTATTCCGCAATGCCGATGCGCTTGCCCTTGAGGTCCTCGGGGCGGTCGATGCCGCGATCCGTGCGGATATAGACCGAGGTATGCCGGAAAGCCCGGCTGAGGAACACGGGCACGGCCACATAGTGCGGGTTTCCGCGTGCGACCGAGATCGAATAGGACGACAGCGAGAGCTCGGAGATATCGAAAGCCTCGTGCCGGAACGCGCGGAAGAACATCTCTTCGGGCGACAGCAGCATTGGCACGGGATTAACGCCGTCGATCTTGACCCGCCCGTCGACGATGTCCCGCGTACGGTCATAGTTCCCCATGGCAAGGGAGAGTTTCAAATCGGACACGTGTTCCTCCATTATGTGATGCCGCATTGGCGCTGCAGATCCACCGACTGACCCGAGGCCGCCGATTCCAGGATCGCGTGACAGATTTCAAGGCTGGCGCGGCCCCATGCGCCGGTCTGCGCGGGGGCGCGATCCTCGCGCACGGCGGCGACCAGCGCGTCGATGACAGGCCCGCGCGGTGCGGGGCCGAAGGGCACCTCGATGAAGCGGCGCTCGGTATCGCCAAAGACATCCAGCCCGCTGGGCGTCAGCCGCAGGTCGGCGCGATCACACAGGGCGATGACCGGCCCGAAATGTTCGTTGGTCTGGGCCTTGATCAGCCCCGCCCCACTACCATAGGTGCGCGTCTGCTTGAGCGCGGTCTCGGCCTCGGGGTCAAGGCCCTGCAACGCTCTGCGGGCCTTGCCATAGGCACCCGGATCCTTGCGCTGGCCCAACTCGCCCACACCCTCCATCCAGATATCGCTGTCGAAATGGGCATAGCCGGAATAGGTCAGGCTGGCGAAGGCACCCGATGCAAAGGAAATCAGCGCGCTGAACGCGCCCTCGGTTGGCCGCGCAGGATCCCAGGCCGCGGTCATCGCAGTAACACGAGTCGCCATGCCACCAGCCAGTCGGCGCACCATGTCGATCTGGTGGATCGCCTGACTGAACAGGATGCCGCCGCCCTCTTCGGTGCGCAGTTCCTCGGGCCGCCGGGGACGATACAGGAAATCGGTGTAGTTGAACGCCTGGATCATCCGCAGCGCGCCGACATCGCCGCTCTCGATCAGGCGGGCCGCGGCCTCGACCGGCGGGTCGAAACTGTGACTTGGGCCGACGATCAATTGCTTGCCCGATGCCTCGGCCGCCGCGACCATGCGGTCGGCATCGGCCATCGAAATGGCGATCGGCTTGTCGACCAGCACATGCTTGCCCGCCTCGAGCGCGGTGCAGACATGGTCGGCATGAACCTGGTGAGGCGTGGCGATATAGACCGCCTCGACATCCGTATCGGCACAGAGCGGCACGATGTCGTCATACCCCCGACCGCCGAATTCCGCGGCGAAGGCAGCGCGGCTCTCGGCGCGCGGTGCGGCGGCGGCGACCAGCGTCACGCGAGGGTCGGCCTTGAATGTCGGGATCATCAGCATGAAGCCGCGCCCCAGTCCGACCACACCCAGCCTGACGGGCTGTTCGGCGCGATCAGAGGTCAAGGACCAGCCTCCCGCCCGCGCAGGCGCGCGATACGCAGATCATGATCTTGTTGGCCTTTTCCTCGTCCATCAGAACCATGTCGCGATGGTCGGCCTCGCCTTCGATCAGCCCGGTCTTGCAGGTGCCGCACGTGCCGCTCTCGCAGGAACTGACGGTCGAAAAGCCGGCCTCGCGCATCGCCTCCAGGATCGAGCGATCCGCGGGAACGGTCAGGGTCTTGCCACTTTTGCGCAGCTCGACCTCGAAGGGTTCGTCATCGGCACGCACAACCTCGACCGGTTTGAAATCCTCGAAGTTGACACGGCCTTCCGGCCAGTGACCCGAGATCGCCTTGATCTCGTCCATCAACGGTTTTGGCCCGCAGCAATAGACGTTCAGCTTTTGCGACTCCGCGAAATGGTCCCAGAAATCGTAGATCTTCTCGGGATCACCGCCATCGTGATGGGCTGTGACGCGGTCACCGAACGCGGTGGTCAGATCGTCCAGATATGCCGCTTCCTCCGCGCTGCGGCTGAGGTAGATGATGCTGAAATCCTTGCCTTCGCGCTCTAGATGGCCGGCCATGGCATAGATCGGTGTAACCCCGATTCCACCTGCGATCAGCAGATAGCGCGCAGCATCCGCCAGCGGAAAATCATTCTCGGGGGCCTCGACGTTCAGTTCGGCCCCCTCGAGCGCCTCATCATGCATAGACACCGAGCCGCCACGGCTGGCTGGCTCACGCTTTACGGCGATCGTGTAATGGTCCGGCGCCGTGCCGTCGTTGACCAGCGAATAGCGCCGCATCGCCCCCGACGGCGTCGCGACCGTGATGTGCGCACCGGGTGTGAAGGCAGGCAATGCGTCCTCCTCCACTGGGGCTAGAGTGAACTCCATGATTTGCGGGGTCAGCGTGCGTCTCGCAGCGACGCGCATCTTAATGAGCTCCATTCGCCCCTCCCAAAAAAGTGTATCTTCCCTTGATCATTTAGATAGCTAAGTATAAGCTGTCAAGTGCAAGAGATTGACCCCAACAGTCCGGGATGTAGGAGAAGTGATGAAATGCTGACCCCTGAAGAAAACGAAGTTCTGACCCGTGTGACGGGTGATGCTCCGATGGCCAAACTTATGCGTCAGCACTGGACGCCGGTCTGTCTGACGGAGGAAGTGGCCGAGCCGGACGGCAAGCCACTGCGCATCGAAGTTCTGGGCGAAACCTATGTCGCGTTTCGGGATACCAAAGGCCGGTTGGGGATGCTTGACGAGTTGTGCCCGCACCGGAAGGCCTCGCTGGTCTATGGGCGCAATGAAGAATGCGGGCTGCGTTGCCTCTATCATGGCTGGAAGATGGACGTGGACGGCAATGTCGTCGCGATGTCCTCCGAGCCCGAAGGCAGCCCGTTGATGGACAAGGTTAAAATGCGATCCTATCCGGTGCGCGAATGGGGCGGTTTCGTCTGGGCCTGGCTTGGCGACATGGCCGACGTGCCGGAATTCCAGCCCCCCGCCTTCGCCCCCACCGAAGACACGCCGGTTGCCATCCTGAAGATCCGCATTCCCGCGAATTGGGCCCAGATCCACGAAGGCCAGATCGACAGCGCGCATTCCTCGTCGCTGCATTCCTCGACCATGAAACCCGCCCGCGTCGAGGGCGCGGCGGCGGACGACAAATCGTGGTATCGCCCCTCGACCGACAAGTCGCCACGCATGCAGACCGAAACCACACGCTACGGTTTCCACTATGCGGCGATCCGCAAGCCGATCAAGAACGCAGCGACCCACCACTATCTGCGCATCACCGAATTCGTGGCGCCCTATTACTCGCTGATTCCACCCAACAACAACTACAAGGTCGCCAGCGTCATCGTGCCGATCAACGACGACGAGACCGCTTTCCACTTCCTCGCGTTCGACGGCCCGAACGTCCCCTCGACCGAGCAATGGCGCGCCTTCACCCACGCCGTTCCGGGCAAGGATCTGGACCACAAGTGGCGCACGTTGCGGACCCTGGAGAATGACTTCAAGCAAGACCGCGAGTTGATGAAGCAAGGCCACTTTACGGGCGTTCCGGGCATCCCGAACGAGGATATCATCATGTGGGTGTCGATGGGCAGCCGCGTGCAGCGTCACACCGACATCCTGGGCGCCTCGGACCTTGCCATCGTCGAGTTTCGCCGCCTGATGACCGATGCGGCGCAGAGAGTGGCAGAGGGTGGCAAGGCGATCGGCACGGACGCCTTCGGTATGCAGGCGAAAATCGCGTCGCATGAAGGAGTCTATCCCAAGGAGGTCGACTGGCGCACGCTGGTCGCGCATGGCGCCTCCGAGGCCGCAGAGTGAACGCGACCGTGACCTGACTCCAAGAAAGGCCCGCACGCGCGAACGTGCGGGCCTTTTTCGGTGGCGTTGCCCGGTGCGGGGCGTGTTACTGCCCCGCTAGGTTAATGTGGATGTTCTTTTCTTGCGTGAACGCGATCAACTCACCGATCCCTTCCTCGCGGCCCAGACCCCATTGCTTATAGCCGCCGAAAGGCGCACCCAGAAAATGGCGCCCGACCTCGTTGATCCACACAAAGCCGGCCTCGGTCCGGGCGGCTGCGCGATGAGCGGTGGCCAGATCACGCGACCAGATCGAGCAGGTCAGCCCGACGTCGAGCGCGTTCACTTCGTCCATCATCGTGACTTCGTCGGACCAACGGCGCAGAACCAGCACAGGGCCGAAAATCTCTTCGCGCGCGACGCGCATCTCGGGCGTGACATTCGCGAAGATCGTTGGCTCCACGAAACAACCCTTGGCCATTGCCCCCGATGACGACGCGCGCCCCCTCTGCCTTGCCAGAGGCGATATACTCCATCACGCGGTCGAAATGCGCGCGCCCGACCAGCGCCCCCATGGTGGTTGCGGGGGCCGTGGGCATACCCGGCTTGAAACGCGAGACCGCCGCAGCCAGACGCTCGACCACGGCATCGTGGAGGTCATCATGCAAAAAGGCCCGACTGGTCGAGCCGCAAGACTGCCCACACCAACTGAAATTCATGCCAGCGACGATGGCATTGGCCACTTTGTCGGGGTCGCTGTCGGGGTAGGCGATCAAGGCGTTCTTGCCGCCCAGTTCCAGCAGCACAGGTTTCAACGTGTCCCTGGCCGCGCGCATCACCGCGCGCCCTGCCCTCACCGAGCCGATCAGCGTGACCTTGTCGACGCCCTTGTGCGAGGCCAGCGCAGCCCCTGCCTCGGTGCCGCCGGGCAAGACGGAAAAGACACCCGCCGGCAGCAGCCCGTCGATCAGTTCGGCCAACCTTAGCGCTGAAAGCGGCGCCTGCACGGGTGGCTTGATGATGACCGCATTGCCGGCGGCCAAAGGGGCGCCCATCTTGCCGCCGCAGAACAACAGCGGATGGCTGAACGCCAGGATCCGCGCCACCACGCCCAGGGGCTCGCGCATCGTCATGTTGATGCGATCTGGCCCCATCGGGATCGTGTCGCCCTTCATTTCAGTGACGAGGCCCGCGAAGAACTCCATCTGCGCGGCAGCGACGCCTGCGTCGCCGCGCATCTCGGTATAGGGGTTTCCACAATTGGCGGCACCAGCGGTCGCCACCTCGGCCAGCGCCGTGCCGGTCGCCGGGTCGAAAGTCGCGTCGCGGGTCCCCGCGAGGGGCTTGTGCCATGCGCCGCCATACTAGAGGTCGAAGGTCGCGGGCAGGATCGGTTCGAGCATCGGTGCTCTCCTTGCAAATGTCGGTCCGGGTTCAGCGCGCGGCAAGCCAGCGGCCCAGACGCCGGTTGAGGAACGGGAGAACCAGGCCGGTGTTCAGCCCGGTCAGCAGCAACGCCACGATAAACAGCGAAACCGCCATGTGCATGCCCTCGGTAAAGGGCCGCGTGGCCAGAGCCAGCACGATCAACAAGGGATACACGGCCAGCATGCTGACGACCCAGCGCTTCCAGAATCTCGGTTGCGGCGGAGCTTTGGGGGCGGTCTGTGTCGGATGGGTCAAGGCGGCCTCCATGGAAGAATTTGGCGCGGTCCAGCTGAAACCGGACCGCGCGCTGATCAGGAGTTCACGGCTGCATCAGCCGGCCGCGTTTTGGTGCAGGTTGCCGCGCCGACCGACCAGCAGGTACCACGTCAGCAACGCCGCGCTGACCGCAATCCCCGCCAGGCTAATCAACGGGTGGGGTGCGATGGCCGCCACCGCTGCGCCGACCAGCAGCAGGCGCTCGACAGGCGCTACTGGCTTGCTGGTGAAGGCCTCGACCGCGACGGCGATGGCCAACGTACCCAGCACGCCACCGACGACAGCCAGCGTATTCGCCAGCGGATCACCCAGCAACAGCAGCGCAGGGTTCCAGACGAAAGCGAAGGGCAGCAAAAAGCCGATCGCAGCAAGCCGCACCGATGTGAAGGCGATCTTGAACGGATCTTCATGCGCAATCGCCGCCGCCGAGAGAGCCGCCACCGCGATGGGCGGGGTCAGGGCGGAAAGCACGGCGAAGTACAGCAGAAACATGTGGCTTTGCAGAATTGGGTAGCCCAGTTGCGCCAAGGCCGGACCCACCAGGACGGCGGCCAGAATATAGGCGCTTGGCGTTGGCATGCCCAAGCCCAAGATGATCGTCACCACAGCGGCGATGAGAAGCGTCAGGATCGGCTGGGAGCCGCTGATCACCAGAATCAGGTTCGCCGACTTCATGCCAAGGCCCGTCATCGTCAAACCGCCAATGACCAGCCCCGCCGCAGCACAGGCACCTGCCACGGGCAGTATCCTGAGCGTCGTTTCACCCAAGCCCTCGATCACTTGCCAAATCGACAGACGCGTCGCCTTGAGCAGCGTTGACGCCACAATCACCGACAAGACACCAATCCCGGCGGTGAAGGTCGGCGAATACCCCGACAGCAGCGCCACCACGATGCCGATGATCGGCAGCATGAAAACCCAGCCTGTGCGGAAAGTCTCGCGCACCGTCGGCATCTCGTCATCAGACGGGCGCAGGTTGTCGCGCACGGCGCGCAGATGCACCTGACTGAATACCCCAAGGTAATACAGAAGCGCGGGAACCACGGCGGCAACAACAACCGCCTTGTAATCGACGCCGGTATATTCGGCCAGGATGAACGCGGCTGAGCCCATCACGGGCGGCATCGCGCTGCCGCCCGTCGAGGCAGCGACCTCGACAGCACCGGCAAACCGCGCACTGTAACCGAGGCGCTTCATCACCGGGATGGTGATAGAACCGGTCGCCACCACATCCGAGGTCGGGCTGCCCGACATCGTGCCGTAAAGCCCCGACGAGATCACCGCGATCTTGGCTGGCCCACCGCGCGTGCGACCCGTCACCAAGGCTGCGAGGTTGAAAAAGAACTCGCCCCCGCCGGCTTTGGACAGAAAAGTGCCGAACATCACGAACAGGAAGACATAGCTCGCCACCACCTGGATCGGCACGCCAAACACACCATCCGTGGTGAAGACCAGAATATCGAGCAGGTAAGAGAACTCGTCCACGCCATGACCGAACGGTGGCGGCAGCAGGTAACCGAACCAGTTATAGGCCAGAAACGCGAGCACGACGAAGGTCAAACCGAGGCCGGTGGCGCGCCGGGTGGCTTCGAGGGTGAGCAAGAGAAGCGAAATGCCAAAGAATAACTGAGCGGGCGTGAACGGGTCCAGCAGGCTTATGCGGTCTGCGATTTCGGTCGCGTTCACGAAAAAGAAGATGCCTGTTGCCAAGCTGAGTAACGATAGGGCGATGTCGTAGAAAGGGATATGATCAGGCGCATAGGGCGTTCCGCCGATCGCGGCGAACATGATCGCATAGATGCCCGACACAAAGAGGATGCCCAGCACCAGCGGGTCCGAGATGGTGAACAGGTTGGCATAGATCACCCACGCCGAGAAGATCGCGGCGACCACGACGAGTGCGCGGTATTGGCCGGCCGCAAGTTTCCTCCTGCGGCCGGTTGCGACAAGCGCTCCAATCATTGCGACAGGCCCGCTTCTGCAAAGGCACGAGCAGCGCCAGGGTGGAACTCGATCACGCTTGGTGTGGCAAGCAGCTCAGGTGACAGGGCTTGCATGGCGTTATGAACCGAGCGGACCGCGTCGATATGCTCGATCAGGGCAGCGGTCAGCGCGTAGGCCTGTTCCTCGGGCATGGCTTCGCTTGCGGTCAACAGCGCGCCCAGAGTCACGGTCGCAACATCGCCGGGCTGATGCGAATAGCTGCCCGCGGGGATGGTCATCTGACCGGTGCCATAGCGCTCATTGGTGGCATCGATGACCTCTTGCGGAATCGACAGCAGGACGACGTCCGAATTCGTATCCACAGCGCGGAACGACGAGTGGTTGATGAAGATGCCGTTGGTGATCATGTCAAGCCGACCATCCTGGATCAACTCGCCTTGCTCATTGGCGCCCGCGCGCACGAATTGACCGCCTGCCGCAGCGAGACTATCGTCTGTGACACCCACCAGTTCGAGCATCGTCAGCGCGATATTCGACGTGATATTGCCCGAACGGTTGATGCCGATGCGAATTGGCGCGCCACTGGTGGCGATGTCGTCGAGGCTGTCGATGCCGTATTCCTCGGCCATCGAGCGGTCCAGAAAGAAGTGCATCGGCGCCCAGTTGTACATGTAGCCGATGGCCCGCATGTTGGTGATCGGGCTGTGGAACGGCTCCTCGCCTTCCAGGGCGAGTTGTGCTTCGGCGTCGTGTACGAGGCCAAGGTCGGTGCGCCCGGCGCCCAGAAGACCGATGTTGGCAAAGCCGCCGCCGGTAGCCTGATACGTCACCACAGCGTCCGGATCTGCGGCTCGTGCAGCACTGTCGATGCCAGCGCCCAGCAGTGACCACAGGCCACCTGGGCTTCCGCCCGACAAGGTAAGGTTCAAGGATTGCGCCTGCACGGTGGTCGCCGATACTGCGAGACCGAGAGCCACTGCGATTGCGGTGTGTTTCATAGTGTGTCCTCCCATTTGGCAATGTGTTACTCCCCTCTGCCCTTTTCGGTCCCTGCGAAATTCGGGCCGAAATCGGCGGGTCGCAAAACATTGCTTAGACATCTATGTTTAAGACTCGCAATCATCACATGTCAATGCTTAGATAGCTTCGTATAAAAATTTGGCCGCGCCCCACCCTTTACCCGCGACCAGGCAGAACGGAAGGGTGGTGCATATCGGCGGCTTTGTTGCGCAAATCGGGGGGTGAACGCAGTTCCCCTTTCCCTGGACGGACTTATCCTACGGGCTCAGTTGTGGGAATGCCAAGAGCGGTGTAGCGGTTAAGGACGGCAATGCGGACTTGGATTTCCGCGACCTGCCGGTCGAAGTCCCGCGCCATCAAGGATTGGCCCAGCAGTTTCACACAATGCATCT
>Ga0209345_10004308_pt1 | contig 13841 bp, 15 predicted proteins | sample Cruoilmetagenom7_FD_187294 | JGI IMG/M metagenome (GOLD analysis project Ga0209345, IMG submission 187294) | Oil polluted marine microbial communities from Coal Oil Point, Santa Barbara, California, USA - Sample 7 (SPAdes) (version 2) | ecosystem: Environmental > Aquatic > Marine > Oil seeps ...
CGTCTCGAACACGGCTTTTTCCTGCCAGTATTCCAGTACTTTGAGCTGAGCCGGGATATAGTCCAACTCTTCCTTCACCTTGGTGAAGAAGGTTTTGACGGCCCCGGCCTTCTCTTCATCACTCAGCCGCAGCTCGATGCGCTCACGCAGCAGGTGATCGGAGAAGCCGCGCTGACGGCGCTTGGGTGCAGGCGTGGCAGCAGAGGTATCGTCTTCAGCGACTTCAATATCGTCCGGGAGCTGATCCCGCAGCTGATCGATCTCGGCTTCCAGTTCGGACTCATCGAACAGATGGATCTGGTGGGCCGTTTTCTCACTGCTGGCCGCGAACCGCTGGATGCGCTGCAAGCGCAGCATCTCTTCCAGCAACAGGATGTATTGCTCGCGCTGCTGGAGTTGCCGGTCACGCTGCTGAAGGATGTGATCACGCGCTTTGACGGCCTGATCCCGCTGCTCAAGCTCATCCTCTTTCGAGGCGAGTTGCTGCTGCAGCCCGGCCACCATCGACAGCAAGTCAGCGCTCGATAAACTGCTGATATCAGGCGTCTTTGAGGTGGTTTTGGGCTGTGTTTTCATGGGCAAAATTATATCAAAAACAGCCAGTTGAAGCACCCAAAACCGGCTATCCAACGGCCTCATAATGCAAGGTTTTATGGCCTTGCAGCAGGCTGATATCATAACCATCGAGCAACCAGTTGATCTGTTCGCCGGTCAACGGCATGAGCTCATCAGCCGGGCTGGGCCACTTGAATTTCTCTTCGGCCAGCGCCTTGTAGTAGAGGATAAAACCGTTGTCTTCCCACATCAGGCACTTGATCTTGTTACGCTGCCGGTTGGTGAAGGCATACAGGGCACCGGTAAAGGGGCTATGTCCCAGCTCCTGCTCAATCAGCACCGCCAGACCATTGGCCTGCTTGCGAAAATCAATGGGCTCACGGTACAGATAGATCTCCGGCATTGACCGAGAGGGACGCAGATACCGTGGCTTCATCAGAGCTGCCTCAGGATCGCACCGAGCAGATCGACATTACCGGCATGCAGTCCTGTAATGGCCATGCCACCCGGAAGCCTCAGGGTCAGATCATCCGATAGCGGTGAAGCGGCCACCTGGGTGACGCGAGCAAAGCCGGATGTAGGCACACGCTCGATATCGGTCGCATCGCCTGGACCTTCGAGCTTGCGGCGCCAATAGACAAACTGGTGATAGGACAGTGATTGCTGTTTGCAGAAAGCGACGCCGGACAGTCCGGTATCACGCCAGTGTTCAATGTACTGTTGCCAGTAGTGTGTGCGCTCGGTTGAGTTCATGATGGATTCCTCGCGTAGGTGACGATGGAATCAGTGTGCGGCGGTTAGTGGCTGGAAAAAAGATGCTGATTTAAGGGCGCTTACGTTGTTGGCATCACCGGCGATGAAAATATGTTCGACCGAGCATTGCAGCGTTTGCGGATCGAAAACAGGCACACCATGGTCATCCAGTAACAGATGAGTCTGATCGAGCCCAAGCTGATCCACGTTGGGCCGCCGCCCGGTCGCCGCAAGCAGGTAGTCAAAGTGCTCGGTCAGAGGCTTTTCATCGGTATGTATGAAAGTGACCTCGACAGCCCTGTCCGTTTCACGGATCTCTTTTACCTGGGCATCGGGGTCAAGCGGGAATTCGGCGCTGAAACATTCAACAGCAGTCTGGCGAATGTCGTCATCAGCAATGGGTCCCACCGCACCACCAACGCCGAACATGCGCACCCGTACCCCGAGGCGGTGCAGGGCTTGCCCCAGCTCCAGCCCGATCACACCGGGGCCGAACACGGCAACGGACTCCGGCAGAGTGTCCAGCTCAAACAGCTCATCATTGAGCAACAGCCGTTTGCCGGCTTTCTGCAGAAATTCGGGCACAGCAGGGCGTGATCCGGTGGCGATTACGATTTTGGCCGCTTCAATGAGCTGTCCGTCAGCCGTTTCCAGCAGATGATCAGAGATAAAACGCACGGGTTTATGCAGCATGTCCTGTTCCGGAATTGACTCCATTCCCTCCAGTACCTTGCCGACAAAACGATCGCGCATCCGGCGGACACGCTGCATCACTTTGTGGCCATCCACCTGAATGTCGGCCGCACTCACGCCGAACATATCCGCGTGGCGCATATGCCAGGCGGTATCGGCCGCGGCAATCAACAACTTGCTGGGCATGCAGCCGACACGGGCACAGGTGGTGCCCAGCGGGCCGGGATCGATCAGCAGTACAGAATCCGTATGCTTACGGGCGGCCCGGTAGGCGGTAAGGCCGGCTGTACCGGCACCAATAACGGCAACTGTTACCTTGCGCATGTTAACTCCTTGTCGATTGCGAACGGGTGATTAGAGGTTCATGGTCGTAAATCCAGCCTTGGCCGGGTGCGGTCATCTCCGCGCAGCGCACAGAACTCCTGCTTGCGACCATTACTGTAGTTGACCTGTACGTTGAAGCCCATTCCGGGGCCGTGATTCAGCGCCAGTGTGCGTACTTCACCCGGTGCGATGCGAAAGGTCTGAATACTGGATTGGGTATCCGCACTGCCGAAATCCAGCTGAATGGACTCAATGCTGACCTCGCTGACATTACGAAAGCTGACTTCCAGGCCCAGTACAGGTGCTGTAAGCCGACCCATCAGCCAACCGCCTGCCAGTGCGAGCAGTACGCTGAAAACGAGTATCCGGCGAACAACAGGCGTAAAAAGAGGTGAAGGGGTCATTCCTGCTCCTTGGTGATCACCGCGCCACTCCGGGGCAGATCAGGCCAAAGCCTACCGGATCACGTCTTAACATCTGTCATCTTCCTGTCCAGTTCGGCTATCAAGGTAATGCTTGATGGCTTCATCAGGCTCGGTCTGGGTTGTAACCTGTGCCACTATCGCCTTGCGCGCCAGACGCTGGGCCAGACCACTACCCATTCCGCCGGTCAGCAGTACTTCAATCCCATCCAGCGGATGAGGTGCATTGCTGTCGCTGTCATGAAAAGACTCGTCCTTGCTCAAGTCGAGCAGGGTTTTGTCGGTAATGACACTGTCTTCGACGGTGTAGATCCAGAATCGCCGGCAGAGTCCGGCCTGCCGAAGCAGACCGGAATCAGCACCGATGGGTATCAGAGCTGTTGGGGGGTGATTACGGCTGCTTGGTAGTGCGCAGGTAAGGCAGTTTCACGTCGATTTCACCGAACTTGGCCTTGGCTTCTTCATCGTTCAGTGACAGGGCCACGATCACGTCATCACCCACTTCCCAGTTGGCACCAGTTGCAATTGGCACCTTGTAGGTGGCCTGCAGCGCATCCAGAGCACGTACGACTTCAGCGAAGTTACGGCCAATAGACATCGGGTAGGTCATGGACAGCTGCAGTTTCTTGTCCGGGCTGAAGATGAACACGACACGTACGCTGGCAGAGTCAGCTGCGGTACGGCCATCCGGCAGGTAGGCATCAGCCGGCAGCATGTCCAGCGCCTTGGCAACGCCCATGTCTTCGTCAGCGATGATCGGGAACGTGGCCGGTGCGCCGGCGTATTTCTCGATATCGGCTTTCCATTCAACGTGCTCGTCCACGCCATCGACGGACAGACCGATCACTTTGGTGCCGCGCTTTTCCCATTCGGCTGCCAGCTGAGCGACAGCACCGAATTCGGTGGTGCAGACCGGGGTGAAGTCTTTCGGGTGGCTGAACAGGATTGCCCAGCTGTCACCGATGAAGTCGTGCAGTTTGAAATCGCCCAGATCGGTTTTCAGATCAAGGTTGGGTACGGTGTCATTGATACGAAGTGCCATCGTTTATTTCTCCAGTTGTCATCCATTTGGCGCTGCTGCGCCGTCACTGATAACATAATAGAATAAGCTTATAATAAAAAGAAATTTAACATGGCAATGGGGGCAATAGTACAAGTTTATCGCATTGTCCCCATTGCACACCGAGGCCAGGCCTCAGTCGAACGGCTGCGGCTTGGGAGTCGCATCCACAGACGGCGGCAGAATCGGCATCAGGAACTGCGGCTGATCGCCTGTCAGGGTTTTCATGAAGGCCACGATCTTGGCGTTTTCGTCATCGGTGAATTTGCGGCCCAGCTGCAGGCGCCCCATGATATCGGTGGCTTCGGTCAGAGTGGCGGCCTCGCCGTCATGGAAGTACGGATAGGTCAGCTCCACGTTACGCAGTGTCGGCACCTTGAAGGTGAAGCGGTCTGCGTCCTTGCCGGTAACGGCTGCACGACCCTCAGCCGGGTTGTCGGTCTGGTAGGGCTCGACCAGACCCATCTTCTGGAATGAGTTGCCACCTGCTGCCACGCCGTTGTGACAGGCAACACAGCCGCTGGTCTTGAACAGCTGATAGCCTTCCTCTTCAAGCGGGGTAATGGCGTTCTTGTCACCCAGCAGCCACTGGTCGAAGCGGGAGTTCGGCGTTACCAAGGTATTCTCGAATTCGGCAATGGCATCGGTGATCTTGTCGATGTTCACCTCTTCATCGCCGAACACCAGGCGAAACTCACGCACATAGCCGGGAATGTTGCGGATTACATCCACGGCCAATACGTGGGTGAACCCCATCTCCGCCGGGTTGGCAATAGGGCCACCGGCCTGTTCTTTCAGGTCAGCCGCACGGCCATCCCAGAACTGCGCCACGTTGAGGCTGGAATTCAACACCGTGGGCGAGTTGATCGGGCCCTGTGCCCAGCCGTGACCGATGGAGGTCTTGAGATTATCGGTGCCGCCCATGCTCAGGTTATGGCAGGAGTTGCAGGAGATGAAGCCGGACTTGGACAGACGCGGATCGAAGTAGAGCTTCTTGCCCAGCTCGGCCAGAGCGAGATTAACGTTTTTGACCGGCTCGATTGGCTGGATCGGCTCTTGTGCCTGAGCGCTGGCGGATGCAGCAGTAATAGCCACTGCGAGCAGTGCTGTCTTGAGAGTGAGTGTATTAGGCATGTAATACTCCTTGTGTACCCATGGCATTGATTTTTTTGTGACGCAGGGGACCATTTTGCGGATAGATACAACACCTGCTTATGGACAGGAGTGTGTGCTGGAATGATGGTGAGCGAGATGGTTTCGCACGGTAATAGAGGTACAAAATCCGTTTCATGCTGGCCAGTTGTTGTTCGCAGATTTGAAAGAGGATAGTCCAACTACGGTTGAGCTGCCATTAAATTAGATGATATTAATTAAGACTATTCAATCAACATGGTACATGTTCAGATTTATCACCCGAGCCGGGATTCATGTATAATCCGTGCTCAATTTTTAACCCGTCATCAGTAGCAGCGAACCATGCAGACCGAAAGCCTCGACAAGCAGAAGAAAACCCGCCTCAACAAGCTGCAGAAGCGGCTGCGCCGCGAGATGGGGCAGGCGATCGAAGCCTTCAACATGATTGAGGATGGCGACAAGGTGATGGTCTGCCTGTCGGGTGGCAAGGACTCCTTTGCCATGCTGGATATCCTCATGAATCTGCAGAAAAGCGCACCGATACGCTTTGAGCTGGTAGCGGTCAATCTGGACCAGAAACAGCCGGGCTTCCCCGAAGAGGTACTGCCGGCCTACCTTGAGTCTCTGGGCGTACCTTTTCATATCGTCGAGCGAGATACCTACTCCATCGTCAAATCGGTGGTGCCCGAAGGCAAGACAACCTGTGGGCTTTGCTCGCGCCTGCGCCGCGGCACGCTGTATGGCTTTGCTGACGAGATCGGAGCCAACAAGATTGCGCTGGGGCACCATCGTGATGACATTCTGGAAACCTTTTTCCTCAATATGTTCTTCGGCGGCAAGCTGAAGTCCATGCCCCCCAAGCTGGTGTCGGATGACGGCAAGAATATGGTGATTCGCCCGCTGGCCTATGCCCGTGAAAAGGACATCATGGAATATGCCGAGCTGCGCGAGTTCCCCATTATTCCCTGCAACCTGTGCGGTTCGCAGGAAAATCTGCAGCGTCAGGTGATCAAGGAGATGCTGCAGGGCTGGGACAAGGCCCATCCAGGCCGTATTGAAACCATGTTCCGTGCCCTGTGCAATGTGGTGCCCTCCCATCTTGCTGACCCACAACTGTTTGATTTCAAAAGCCTTCAGCTGGGCTTCCCGCACGGTATTGGCCCGGCAATGCAGGCCGTGGCGGGCCCGCTGGGTGAAGACGATGAAGCTGCAGCCAGCGGCTCAGGTGTACAGACGATGGAGAAGATCGATATTCTGTCGGTCTGACAATCGGCTTGACCTGCTGCTCCCTTTTGACCGATATTCGGGTAAACCCGAATAACAACAAAAAGGGAGTCACCACATGACCCATCCGCTACTCGAGCGTCAGGACCACGAAGGCGTGGCCACCCTGATGCTTTCCCGTCCCGACGCCTACAACAGCCTTTCCATGGAGTTGATGCAGGCATTGCATGCTGAGCTTGATGCCGTTGCTGATGACCTCTCCATTCGCTGTGTGGTGGTCAAGGGGGCGGGCAAGGGCTTCTGTGCCGGCCATGATCTCAAGCAGATGCTGGGTGAGGGCGAAGAAGACTACTACCGCTGTACCTTCGAGACCTGTGCTCGGCTGATGCAGCGCATCGTCAGTCTGCCTGTACCGGTCATTGCCCAGATTCACGGCGTGGCCACGGCCGCAGGCTGTCAGCTGGTCGCCACGGCGGATCTTGCTGTGGCTGCCGATAATGCCCGTTTTGCCACACCTGGCGTTAATATCGGCCTGTTCTGCTCCACCCCGATGGTGGCGCTGAGCCGTGCTGTACAGCCCAAGCATGCGATGGAGCTGCTGCTGACCGGTGAGCTGATCAGTGCGCAACGCGCCTATGAGATCGGTCTGGTGAATCGTCTGGCACCGGAAACGGAGCTGGACCGGGCGGTTGCTGAGCTGGCCGGCAAGATTGCGTCCAAATCACGCCGCACGCTGCAGATTGGCAAGCAGGCATTCCAGCGCCAGCGTGAGTTGCCGTTGGCCGATGCCTATGCCGCCTGCAGTGAAGTGATGGTGGAAAACATGCTGACGGCAGATGCGCAGGAAGGCATTGATGCGTTCATCAACAAGCGCAAACCGGAATGGACGCACCGCTGAACAGACGATAAAAAGGCGCCTGTGCGGGGCGCCTTTGGGGAGAGATGATCATTTCGGCAGCGAACTCAATCGCTGTCGATGTCCTCGGCCTCAAGCCACATCACGTTGATGATGCCGAATGCACAGGCCAGGAGTACACCGAGAATCCAGGCGAAATACCACATGGTTGTATCTCCTTCTTAGTAGGATGAGTAATCGTTGTCCTGAATGTATTCAACCGAGATCTTGGCCCACAGGGAGCGGTAGCACCACAGGGTATAGCCCAGAATGGTCGGTACAAAGATGATGGCGGCAATGGTCATCACGTTCAGGGTCAGGTGACTGGAGGCGGCGTCCCACAAGGTCAGGCTGGAGTTCGGGCTCAGGCTTGACGGCATCACGAACGGGAACATGGAAACTCCTGCTGTCGTGATGATGCCGGCCAGTGCCAGCGCACTGAAAAGGAACGACCAACCGGTGTGACCGCGTCCCGCCATCAGGAACACCCCGATCAGGCCAATGAAGCCGGTGATCGGTGCCAGCATGGTGAGCGGGTAAGTACTGTAGTTGCTCAACCATGCGCCGGCCGCGACCTCCACTTCCTTGGCCAGCGGGTTGGGCAGTGCGTCCAGTGCGGGTTGGCTGATGATGCGATAACCATCGATGCCCATGCTGAGCCAAATACCGGCCAGCGCAAAGGCGACCAGTGTGACCAATGCCAGCAGCTGGGCATAACGCTGAGCACGCAGCTCCACATCGCCGTGGCTGCGCAGCTGCACCCAGACGGCGCCGTGCATTGAGAGCATGGAGAGGCTCACAACACCGCAGAGCAGGCCGAAGGGATTGAGCAAACCGAACAGGTTGCCGGCGTAGCTTGGGCGCAAGAACTCATCGTGCTGGAAGGGGACGCCCAGCAGCAGGTTGCCAAAGGCCACACCGAACACCAGTGAGGGCACCACACCGCCGGCAATGAGACCCATATCCCAGGCCTTGCGCCATTTGGTGTTGGTCAGCTTGGAGCGGTAGTCAAAACCGACCGGGCGGAAAAACAGGGCGAACAGTACCAGCAGCATCGCCCAGTAGAAACCCGAGAAAGCAGCGGCGTACACGGCGGGCCAAGCCGCGAACAGCGCGCCACCGGCGGTTACAAACCAGACCTGGTTGCCTTCCCAGTGTGGGCCGACGGTGTTGATCACCACTCGGCGCTCATCATCGGTCTTGCCCAGGAATGGCAGCAGAGCACAGGCCCCCATATCGAAGCCGTCGGTAATGGCAAAGCCGACCAGCAGCACGCCGACCAGCACCCACCAGATCAGTTTCAGCGTTTCATAATCGAATAACATCGTATCTCTCCTCTCGCCTGATCAGGCCTTGGCCGGCTCAGAAGTGGATTTTTCATCCTGCTCATGGTGGTAGCGGCCGGTTTGCAGGCTGCTGGGCCCTATGCGAGAAAACCTGACCATCAGATAAATCTCGACTATCGCCAGCAGGGTGTACAGCACGATAAAGGCTGCCAGGCTGCCCAGCAGGTCGGCTCTGGTCAGCACCGATGGTGCAACGAAGGTGGGTAGAATTTCACCGATGGCCCAGGGCTGACGGCCGTATTCAGCCACAAACCAACCCATCTCGTTGGCGATCCAGGGCACCGGAATAGAGAACAGTGCTGCTTTCAGCAACCAGCGCTTGGTAAAGGCGGTACGCTTGGCGGTGAAATAAAACGCGAGTGCAAATATCAGCAACATCCAGAAACCACTGGCCACCATGATGCGGAAAGCCCAGAACATGGGGGCAACGCTCGGGATGGTATCCCTCGCAGCAGCCTGAATCTGCTCTTCAGTCGCATCCACCACTTTATCGGTATATTTCTTCAGCAGCAGGCCGTAGCCCAGGTCTATCTTCACGCGATCAAACTCAGCCTCAAGCTCATCAGTCACTTCGCCGTTGCGCAGTTTCTGCAGAACCGCGTACGCGTAGATGCCTCGGCGGATACGAGCTTCATGCTCAACAATCAAATCACGGATGCCGGTGACCTCTTCATCAAGTGAGCGAGTCGCAATGATGCCCATCACATAGGGGATCTTGACGGCGTAGTCGGTTTCCATGGTTTCGTTATTCGGCATGCCGAACAGTGTGAAGGCTGCAGGCGCCTCTTCGGTGTGCCATTCGGCTTCGATCGCGGCGAGCTTGGTTTTCTGCACGTCACCGAGTTCATAACCGGACTCGTCACCCAGCAGAATAACCGACAGAATGGAGGCCAGACCAAAGGCAGAGGCGATGGCAAAGGAGCGGCGTGCAAATGCAAGGTCGCGTCCTTTAAGCAGGTAGTAGGCACTGATGCCCAGTACAAACATGGCCGCAGTGACATAACCAGCCGAAACGGTATGGACAAATTTCACCTGTGCCACCGGATTGAGGAACACCTCGGCGAAGCTGGTCATCTCCATGCGCATGGTTTCGTAGTTGAACTCGGAGCCGACCGGGTTCTGCATCCAGCCGTTGGCCACCAGAATCCACAGCGCCGACAGGTTGGAGCCCAGTGCTACCAGCCAGGTCACCATCAGGTGCTTGACCTTGGACAGACGCTCCCAGCCGAAGAAGAACAGACCCACGAAGGTGGACTCAAGGAAGAACGCCATCAGGCCTTCAATGGCAAGTGGTGCGCCAAATACATCGCCCACGTAGTGCGAGTAATAGGCCCAGTTGGTGCCGAACTGGAACTCCATGGTCAGACCGGTGGTGACCCCAAGCGCAAAGTTGATGCCAAACAACTTGCCCCAGAATTTGGTCATATCCTTGTAGATCTGCTTGCCGGTCATGACGTACACCGACTCCATGATGGCAAGCATGAATGACAGCCCCAGCGTCAGCGGGACGAAGAGGTAGTGATACAGCGCCGTGATGGCGAACTGTAGCCGGGAAAGATCAACGATTTCCTCAGTGATCATTACCAGTCTCCTGTTTCAGGTTAAAACCGGGTGCGTAATGCGTCTGCCAGCAATAATGCAGATTTTGTGCCATATATTTCATTTTGTTTTCATTAAATAACATTTTCGCATAAGTCAGCTGTGACGACGCTTAGCTTAAATTCATGCCGGGATTTTTACGCTCAATTCAGTGTTCTCGGAAGTGACAAAATGTCGCAGTACGTCAATAATGGCAGTATCTATGAGGCTTGGCTGACATATATGGCGGCAGAGTTGAAGGTGAACACTGGAGGTAGCAGATGCAACAAACCGGGCCGTTTGATCCCGCAACCATGCTGGAAGCAATACCTGAACCGGCAGCGCTGCTGTCGACTGAATACCGGATTATGGCAACCAACCAGCCTTACCGTGCGCTTTATGCCGGTGAGCAGGAAGTGATCGGCCGTACCTGTTATGAGGTCTCGCATGGCTACTCAGTACCTTGTGATCAGGCGGGGGAATCCTGCCCACTGAAAGAGTGCCGCCAGAGCGGTCAGCGTCAGCGTGTATTGCACCTGCATAACACGCCGTACGGTGATGAACATGTGGATGTGGAGATGATGCCACTGACTGATGCACGCGGGCGACTGACCGGGTTTCTGGAAGTGATGCATCAGGTGCGCGAAGCGCGTGCACAGGTCAGCGATCAGGAAGGGCTGGTTGGAAGGGCGCCGGCGTTTACCCGCATGCTGTCGCTGATCCATCGCGCGGCACCCAGTGAAATTACCGTGCTTTTATTGGGCGAATCCGGTACCGGCAAGGAGCTGGTTGCGCGTGCGTTGCATGAGAGCAGTCCGCGCGCGCGGGCGCCGTTCGTAACGGTGGAGTGTTCCGGCCTGAGCGAAGGGCTGTTCGAGAGCGAGCTGTTCGGTCATGAGCGTGGGGCGTTTACCGGTGCGGTCAGTCGCAAGAAGGGGCTGGTTGAGGCTGCGCGAGGCGGTACCCTGTTTCTGGATGAAATTGGCGAAATTCCGCTCAGTTTGCAGGTAAAGCTGCTGCGCCTGATCGAAACCGGCAGTTTTCGGCCCGTGGGTAGCGTTGAACCACAGCATGCCGATTTCCGACTGGTCTGTGCGACCCACCGTAACCTGCGTCAGCGGGTGAAGGAGGGGCTGTTCCGTCAGGATCTTTACTATCGGATATCAGCGTTTCCGGTGCCCCTGCCGGCGCTGCATGAGCGCATAGAGGATCTGCCATTGTTGACGGCCTCATTGCTGCAGCGCCTCCCGGGCGGTATCGGGGTAACACTGGCTGAGCAAACGCTCGATTTGCTGCAGCAATATGCCTTTCCGGGGAATATCCGTGAACTGCGCAACATTCTGGAGCGCGGAATTCTACTGGCCGATGATGGTGTCATACAGCCGGAGCACCTGCCACGGGAGTGTCTGGAGGCACAGCCGCTGCCGCAGCAGGCAGCCGGGGCAGGGCTGGATGCGTTGCCGCTGATGCCGCTGGATCAGCTCGAAAACCGTTATCTGGAGCAGGTCAGCGCCCGTTTCAACGGTGAGCGGCGGGAACTGGCGCAGCGGTTGGGGGTCAGTGAGCGTACACTGTATCGTAAGCTGCAGCGTCTGCAACCGGACCAGGAGGCGGAGCCGGGGAGTGCTGATGCCGGCAGCGAGATGGGATAAGATACCCACACATCTTTTGTCGACCCGAGGCCTAACGTGCGCATCATCAAATTTGTCCCCCTGTTGTTGAGTGCCCTGCTGCTGGGGTGTAACGCCACCAATCAGACACAGCCCGAGAGTGCCTCTGTTGAAGAGGCGCAAGCACCGCAGGCCGATGATAGCCAGGCGACAGAGCCTTCTGCCGATCAGCCGGCCCGTGACGATCGTTCGCGGCCAGTCCAGCAGACGCCAGTAGCCTCGGCACTCTCGGAGCAGTCCCGGTTTGATCAGCTTGGCGGGCGTTTGACGCTGATACAGGAGCAACTGCTGCAGCTGCGTTCAGATAGCCAGCGCCTGCAGGAGCAAAATCAGATGGTGCTCAACCGTCTGCAGTTGCTCAGCAGCAGTGCCGCTGCCGAGACCGAAAACGGTGAGGAAGCTGAAGCATCGGGGGCTGCTGATGGTGGCGGTGAGCAGCTGGATATGGCGATCGGACAGCTGATGCAGGTGCTGAACTCGCTCGACAATACCGGCTCTTCGGGCGGCGAATATGCGCTCAGCACGACTTATACGCGCAGCGGTGACTGGATTCTGCTGCGTTATCACCGCCTGAACGGTTCAACCTGGCTGGCGGACAGTGGTGAGTGGCGCCCGTTGCAGGAGCAGCAAACGCCATCGCGGGGTGACTATGATGTGCTGCTGCATCGAGCGGATCAGGACCGCAAGGGCTATGTAGGGGTCAGGATCGATCGCAACACAGGTCGCAGCTGGTGGCTGAATGATACCCGCTGGCAGGAGTACATCCGTGACTGAACCGGATTACCAGCCGCTGATTCGGCTGTTCAACCGTCTTTTTCTGCTCAGCTACAATACTGAACTGGTGGCGGGAAGCGATGAGCCGATCTACCTGCCGGCCGATCAGGCCCATCCGCATCATCGCATTATCTTTGCGCATGGCTTTTATGCCAGTGCGTTGCACGAGATTGCACACTGGTGTGTGGCGGGCGCCGAGCGCCGTCTGCTGGAAGATTTCGGCTACTGGTACAAACCCGATGGCCGCACCGCCGATGAACAGGCCGAGTTCGAGCGTGTCGAAGTGCGTCCTCAGGCCTACGAGTGGATATTCAACAGAGCCGCCGGTCGCAAGTTTCACTTCAGTGCCGATAATCTCAGTGCCGGTATCGGTGCCAGCGATGGCTTCAGGCAGTCGGTACTGGCTGAGGTGCAGATGATACTGCAGCAGGGATTGCCGCCGCGGGTCAGAATGCTGGTGGAAGGGCTGCAGCAGGAGTATGGCACCGAGCCGCTTCAGCCGGAACAGTTCTGCCTCGAACATGACGAGTGTGAATATGCGTAACCTGACGATTCAGGCAACCGACTGGGTCAGTTGCCTGCCGGATGAGTCATGTGAGCTGCCAAATCAGGAGCGGTTGTTGACGCTGGAGTGTGCTCGTTCTGAGCAGTTTCACTACCAGCGCCTGGCGCTGAGCCGTGGAGCTGAAGTGTCCTGGTATCTTTATGCCTGGAATGAAGACGCCAGCTGGGTACTGGGCGTGTTCGATACCGCCGGGCAGGCAGATTTCTTTCTAGCTCTGCATACCGACAATCCGCTGAAGGTGCCGGCATTGGAGCTGTCCCGGTCAGGCCCACCCGTAACCGTGGCAGACGGGAAGCTGGTCTATGCGGATTATGCAGGTGTTTATCGGGTGGGGTTCAAATCGTATCGGGTGGAGCCGGACAGCCTGGAACCTGAACTGCGCAGCATGCACTACGTAGAAGGTTACAACAGTCAGTTTCTGGGTGTGGCAAGCGAGAAGGAAGCCTGTCTGGCAATTTACAGCCATTTTGATGCACGCTTGCGAGGCTGCAAGATGTGCTGAACCGGAGCCTGTTGGCCCCGGCCTGACCTGAACTCAGTGACCGCCGTGTGTGTGCTGTTGCATCTGCATGCCGGCCGGCATCGCCATCTGTACTGGAACGTCAATCTGTTGCTGGCTGCCGTCGGCGAATTCAAGGCTGAGGTCGATCTGACTGCCTTCCTGCAACGGTTGCTTCAGGCCTATCAACATCACATGCAGGCCGCCCGGCTGCAGTACAGTGGTGCCTCCCGCGGGTAATTCGATCTGTTCGATTCTGCGCATGCGCATTACACCTTCGTCATTGGTGTGCGTGTGCAATTCAACCACATCTGCCACGGATGACTTGGCAGCGACCAACGCGGTTGTC
>Ga0209345_10004309_pt1 | contig 13839 bp, 13 predicted proteins | sample Cruoilmetagenom7_FD_187294 | JGI IMG/M metagenome (GOLD analysis project Ga0209345, IMG submission 187294) | Oil polluted marine microbial communities from Coal Oil Point, Santa Barbara, California, USA - Sample 7 (SPAdes) (version 2) | ecosystem: Environmental > Aquatic > Marine > Oil seeps ...
CCATAGATGCTACGGATATCCTATAGATTTCCATATATTAAATTTCACTGCGTTATCGGTCGGAACCCTCGACGACGTACTACAATGTACGACTTACTCGGTTTCCTCCCTCTGGCCTTGTGAAATTTAATATCTGAAAATCTATACACCCTTATATCGGTATATTGTCAATATCCAACACATGCAATATCATACAATCACAAGCCGTTTTATTATTTTTTTCGTGTTGAGTTTTGTGTTTCAATATCATAAACTACGAGCTATAGGTGTTGGCTACTATTATGTTCGGTAACAAAAATTAAGATGAGGGTGCCAATGATCTCCCTGACTAACAAGCTTAAAAAACAAAAACTGATCATAAGCTTCTTGCTCATCATAATGATATTCGTTTCTTCGGGAATATTTACAATAAAAGGACTCCACAAACTGGGTCATCTAACAAGAAAGATTTACGAACATCCACTTGTTGTTTCAAATGCCTCCCTTCAAGCAGCTCTTGCCATAACAAAAATGCACCGCAGTATGAAAGATGTTGTTTTAGCGAATTCTACTAATGAGAAAGAAGCTTCGCTAAAAGCTGTAAAGGAGAATGAACAAGAAGTTTATGGGCACCTTGACATAATCAAAAAGAACATCCTCGGTGAGGAAGGAAAGGCCCTTGAGAAACAAACCAGAAAACTTTTTTTAAATTGGAATCCAATACGAGAAGAGGTTGTTCTGCTTCTTAAAGCAGGCAATACACAAGACGCTATTTCAATAACAAAAGCAAAAGGGGCTGATCATGTAGCAAATCTTGAGGCTAAGATGCTGGAATTAACCTCATACGCAAGAAATAAGGCAGATAATTTTATCGACCAAGCTGAGTCAAAGCAATCATATCTTGAAAAGATTACCAGTATTTTGACAATATCAGGTGTTCTGGTATCAATAATTATTGCCTTTATTGCTACACGGATTGCTTTAAAAGCAGAAAGATTACTTCAAGACAAAAACAACAAACTTCAAAAAGCTCTTGATGAGATTAAAATCTTACGCGGAATACTGCCAATTTGCTCTTTCTGTAAAAATATACGGAATGATCAGGGTTATTATGAGCGAATAGAAGACTATATCCACAAACATTCAGGCGTAGACTTCAGCCACACAATTTGCCCTTCATGTATGAAAAAGGAATATCCAGAGGAATATAAAAGAATAGCTTTAAAGAAAAATAGTCAGGAACAACAATAGGTTGCCCAAAACAGTGGAGATCGCCGATCGGGATAGGAACGCCCCTCACAGGGCGTCCCTCCCACACCACCGTACGTACGTTGCGACCTGAAGTCGCTGTTTTTATATAGCTGAACTTTGATTCAGCCTACTGTATCGCCAGTAGTTTTCTACCTCGGCATGCATTGCTGGTAACCGCTTTGTGTGAAGCCCGGGGGGCGATGAAGCCCTCAGCCTTTGGCTGGGAGAGAACCCCAAGAGGGGAGCTCAACTCTGGAAGCATCATCTGGATGGGAGCTAGGAATGATGGTATGTGTAACATATGGATGCTCTTCCGCTAATACTTTGAAAATAAAACTAAAAATTTTTGTGCCTTTAATATATGGTTTCCTGGGAGGGATTACCATGAGAAAGGCACAAAACTGGGATCAACCTTGCCCTAATATGAATTGTGAATATTATGGTCAGGTAAGTAAGTGAAATATTAGTAGCGTGAGCACCTACATATCCAAGAGCGGTAAACGCAGAGTTTTTTCCTGTAGTCATTGTGGGGAGATGTTTTCTGAGACCCGAGACACTGTGTTTTTTAACTTGAAGACCTATTTAAAATCCTACTTGGAAACTCAAATATTTTACATTCCTAAAAACCCTATTGAGTCTTTTGCACAAGCAGCACAACTTTATCGAAACTGCCGAACAAAAGGAATCACTCCAAGAAGCACAATTGACTGTTTGATTGTACAAATTGCAATCGAACATGATTTGTTCTTATTGCATAATGATAAGGATTTTGAGAGAATTGCAGAAGTAATCGAATTAAGAATATATTAGCCTGAAAAAAATATCTTAAATGTCTTGACATAGAACATATGTTTGGATACAAAGAATTTAAGCTTATCAGATAGAGACAGTGAAAGAAGCCCTTGCTGCACTTGTGGACAAAGGGGTCATCATTAAGAGCAAGTCGAGGGATCACAGAGTCAATATCGACTGAACCCCCAAGAATATTGAAGGTAATTGAAATAAGGAAGAATACGATCGCATTTGTATTCTTAAGGATAGAGCAATGCTAAGGACTGCTCTTGAATTTATTCAGGATGAGTTGAATTCATACATACAAACGAGGGACCCTGTAAATTTTGGAAACAAAGATATCGTTACTCTGTCCAACATCATAAAACAAGACGGGACTTTTGAGTTCGACACCACAGACAATTCAGATAACCATAGAATTATTATTTCTCTAGTCAATATCAAAGAGAATCGAGCGGCTGATTGCCAGAATTATATCCATAAAAAGGAAAACGGGACTATTCAAAAAGTGAATCCCGCTGTTAACCTGGAATTTTATATTCTCTTTGCAGCTTTTTCAGATGATTACAAATCATCGTTGCGTAACTTGACATATGTTATCAGTTTTTTCCAGAATAATCCCGTCTTCATTCCTGAAAAATATCCCCACATTAATATCCATGCGGATGCAAACAAGCCGTGGCAAAAGATTCAAAAAATCGTTTTCAATTTAGAAAACCTTTCTTTCGAGAGTCAGAATCAGATGTGGGCGTCTATTGGCGCCAAGTACATGCCTTCATTAATTTATAAGATGAGATTGCTGCGATTTCAGGAATTGGACGCAAAGACTGAGGCGCCTCCAATCTTAAAAGGCAACCTTATCGGCACTCAGTAAGGGACGGGGACGAAGTTCATAAGCCGTTCATGAACCTAGAGGCGTTGAGTGAATGAAGCTATTTGCATACAAAAAAGTCTTCCGAGTGTCTGTAGAAAATGACTATTACAAGAATGGGCATTCATCAGACTTTTCTTTTGCTCCATCACAACATTGCCAAAAGCTTCTCAAGGATCACGGCCTGATATTCAAACCGACACCGTATGGTTTTGATGTGTTTGGCGAGGTTGAAGAAGTTGGAAATGACGAAAGGCTCATCAAAGGTTTTCAGGAGGACATGAAATTCACCTTTCTTGTGAAATTGGATGATCCCTATTTTCTCAATTTCACGGACATTCCAGTAAAGTCGGGGGCTCATACCATCTACTATTTCAACAATTTGACGGATTATGAGACAGGCGGCGAACTCTTGATGATCAACAAAGATGAAATCCCAAAAATATCGTTTAATCAATCAAGAATCGCCATGTCTTCTGAAGTCTTCAAATTTAATTATACAAGCTTCGACTCAAGCAAAACAGGGACTGTAACATTTGTAGATGAAGGATTCAGTCTCGATCAGACATTGAATAACAACAATGACGAGTTTCAGTTTCAATTTAATCTGAGTGAATTTCATCCAGGTCGTTGTGAGTTTTCAGTTGACGGAGTCACAGACACCTTTTATGCAGCCAATGAAATTTACAAAGAAGAGGTTTTCGGCATTATTGAGATATTTGCAAACAGTTCCGTTCCGAGCAATTATCAATGTGTTGATAGCGGAAATATCGTAACCACTCGAGAATACATCATCCCCTTCACGAACCGCAGCACCATATGGCGCTATTTCATATATGACAAATCCACCAACACCTTAGACAATCTTCAAATTGATATGACCGGGACTGAATTTCATCCTGAATCCTTCCCGGCTGCTTCCTACCCTGATGATTACGCTTTGTTCAGATTCACATCTGGAGAGCCGGGATCGCCTGAAACGGAAAAGCCCCTTCCCTTAACCGAAGAACCTGTGACACATATAAGGTTGTCCGGAACCATAAACAGTACAAACAAAGACATCATCGAACATCTTCCGAATCCTGATATCACACTCATAAAACCGGATTCAAAGGATAATAGAAAGATCTACTCTGATATAATCCTTTATCTATAGATTTTCAGATATTTAATTTCACAAGGCCAGAGGGAGGAATCAGAGTAAGTCGTACATTGAGTACGTCGTCGAGGATTCCGACCGATAACGCCGTGAAATTTAATATATGAAAATCTATATAAACTGAGTAACTTCTCAAGAAGTCCGGGAACATGTCGACCACAGGAGTCAGTTCCCCTGAGTTATTGAGAAAGTGCTAAACTAAGATGTGGAGGGTTAGCAAATGGCAAATAATTATAAGACTCCCGGCGTTTATGTAAAAGAAATATCCAAACTCCCCCCTTCTGTGGCTCAAGTTGAAACAGCCATTCCTGCGTTTGTCGGTTTCACTGAAAAAGCGGAAAAGGCCGGAGTAAGTTTGGTTGAAAAACCTACACGAATAAGATCCCTGAATGAATATGAAGAATTGTTCGGGAGCATAAATCCTTCGCGAATAAACGGAACCGGAACGGTGACCAATATCAGCATAGATATATCCGTTGAAATAAATAGCGGAGCAATCACAAGAATTATACCGACCCTCAATTCCGCCTCTACTATTTTTCGCATGTATCACAGTCTTCAACTCTATTTTGCAAACGGCGGAGGACCTTGCTACATCGTTTCTGCACAAACAACGGATACCGTCAGTCTTTCCAATGCCGACACCCTCATAGAAGCCGCCATTGACCGCCTGCGATATGAAGACGAGCCCACTCTTATTGTGCTTCCGGACGCTCATCTGGTAACAAATGATTCGAATTACTACAACATGTACAATAGCGCCCTGGTTCAGAGCGCTGATTTAGGAGATCGATTTACCATCATAGACATAAAAACTCCTGCAGCGCCTAATGATGATCCTGTGGACGTTATGCGAAATGCTGCTTTAACAAATCTGAAATACGGCGCTGTGTATTACCCGACCCTGAAGACCACATTGAACCATCTCTATAATGATGAATCCGTAAACGTATCGGAATCCGTGGACGGAGGAGCTTTGACACCGGTAGCCGGCTTTAATGCCGCTGATCTCAATCTGGGAGACCTTGAATACAATGCTGTAAAAGACGAAATCAGGAAGCGGATAAAGGTAGAACTACCGCCCGGCAGCGCCATAGCCGGTATTTATGCAAGAGTCGACAATGACAGAGGAGTGTGGAAAGCTCCGGCGAATGTAACCGTGAGCTCTGTGATTGAACCTATGGTGAAAATTTCGGACGAAGACCAAAAAAACCTTAATGTTGATACAACTGCCGGCAAATCAGTCAATGCTATCCGGTTTTTTACAGGGAAAGGTATCCTGGTTTGGGGCGCCAGAACATTAGCAGGGAATGATAACGAATGGCGTTACATATCTGTAAGACGATTTTATAATATGGTTGAAGAGTCTGTAAAGAAATCCTCCTCCTGGGTGGTATTTGAACCCAATGACGCCAATACCTGGACCAAGGTGAAGTCCATGATCATCAATTACCTGACCACTTTGTGGAGGAAGGGGGCGCTGGCAGGCCCTACGCCGGAATCGGCGTTTTTTGTGAAAGTAGGTCTGGGTGAAACCATGACATCTCTGGATATATTAGAGGGTCGGATGAACATTGAAATCGGTATGGCAGTGGTTCGGCCCGCTGAATTCATCATTTTGAAATTTTCTCATAAATTGCAGGAGGCATAGGGTCTTATGGCAGGATCATACAAAACACCAGGTGTGTATGTAGAAGAAATTACGAAGTTACCTCCATCAGTCGCCCAGGTAGAAACAGCCATACCAGCTTTTATAGGCTACACGGAAAAAGCGGCCAGGCTCACCGATAACGATCTACTCTTCGTGCCTACCAGGATTACATCATTGCATGACTATGTGACATACTTTGGAACAGTGAACAAGGAGAATATTATAATCAATGTCCAAGTCTCTTATGATATATCCAACAATATATCAGCGGTTTCTCCTTCTTTGGATTCTTCTTCTGTTATTACAAAAATATACTATGCTCTTCAAATGTATTTTTCCAATGGGGGAGGCCCCTGCTACATTGTATCAACGGGTATTGATGGATCGATTCCCAATGGGGCTTCCATCAAAGATGATTTTGATGACGGTATAGACAGTATAGCAGTAGAGGATGAGGTGACCTTGTTTGTCTTCCCGGACATTCATCTGTTGAGCGGCGCTGATTATTATGCAGTATATGATAAAGCGCTCGGTCAGTGTAACAAACTTGGCGACCGCTTCACCATCGTCGATGTGATAATTAATTCGGATTCGACTACAGCAGCAGCAAATTTCAGGAATGGAACTCTGGGGTACTTAAAATACGGAGCAGCCTACTACCCAGACCTACAGACTATTTTGAATTACGTCTACCATAATGACAATGTTACTGTCTTTGACAATAGTGGGGCCCGTTCTCTGAGTTCCCTAAAAAGCGTTGAGACACTTCTTTACAATACCATCAGTACGGAGATCAGAAATCAGTTGAAAGTTACATTGGCGCCCAGCAGTATCGTGGCTGGTGTTTATGCTAGAGTAGACAGCTCCAGGGGCGTATGGAAAGCCCCTGCCAATGAGGCAGTAAACGGGGTCATAAAACCTGTGGAAGATGTGACCGATGAAGACCAGAAGTCTCTCAATATTGATGCGACATCCGGAAAGTCCATTAATGCATTACGTACTTTCACCGGCAAAGGGGTGTTGGTATGGGGGGCGAGAACACTGGCCGGGAATGACAATGAATGGCGTTATATCCCGGTGAGACGCTTTTTCAACATGGTGGAGGAATCCGTAAAAAAAGCGTCATCATGGGTAGTGTTTGAACCCAATAATGCCACTTCATGGACAAAAGTTAAATCCATGATCAGTAATTATCTTATCACCCTCTGGCGTCAAGGAGCCCTTGCCGGCTCATCTCCTGAAAAGGCTTTTTTTGTAAAGGTCGGCCTGGGTGAAACCATGACCTCATTGGATATTCTGGAAGGGAGAATGAATATAGAAATCGGCATGGCTGTAGTAAGACCTGCGGAGTTTATTATTCTTAAATTCTCACACAAATTGCAGGAGGCATAAGAGATGGTGACAGCATACAAAACACCGGGCGTATACGTCGAAGAGATATCCAAATTTCCGCCTTCCGTTGCACAGGTGGAAACAGCAATACCCGCATTTATTGGATATACGGAAAAGGCTGAGAAGGACAACAATACATCGGCACTTCGGAATGTCCCCACAAGAATAAGGTCTTTAGAGGAATTTCGCTCCATATTCGGAGGTCCCCCTGAACCTGCCACACTGAATGTGAAAGGAAGGATACAGGCTGATGTGTTTATGCCGACCGGAGCAACGATTGATATTGAATATAAGATGTTTCATTCTCTGGAGTTGTTTTTCAATAATGGCGGAGGCCCATGTTACATTGTATCTGTAGGGAATTATTCCAGCGCTCCTGCCTATGCTGATCTTAAAAAAGGTCTGGATACGCTAAAAAAGTATGACGAGCCTACTTTGATTGTCATACCGGACGCAATGTGCCTGACCGGTGCGGAGCATGGGACTTTGATGGGGGATGCCCTTTCACAATCTAATGCCCTCCAGGACAGGTTTGCAATAATAGATGTTTTCGGCGGTGATGAATCGTCGGTCAGCGCCGGTAATACATATACTACTGCCGCGACATTCAGGGGGAATATCCCCGGCGACTATGCCAAGTATGGCGCTGCGTATTTCCCTTTTGTCAAAACCTTTCCCACACTTCTCTTCAATCATGAGAATATTACATTCATAGACTCTTTGAATGTGGTTATCGCCGATCTCCATAACCTGGATACGAGCGCTGCAACAGGAACGGATTTTGGGGCTATGGTCGATGACCTGGAAGCGGCTAAAGCTATACGGGATGCGGTAGTTGCGGCCCTGGATATTGATAATTTTCGGAGCAGTTATGCAGCAGCCCTCGCTAATGTTGACTACTCAGACAGACTGATCAACGCCGCCAATGAAATAAAGGCAAAAGCGGAGACTCTGGTCGGCCTCTTGGATCCCGGCGCTGCTGTTCCGATTGCGGACACAGACTCCATGCACGGTAAAGTTTCCGATTTGATTGACGAAGATTCGGATCTGAAATCCATTATTGAGTCGTTGGTGGCCTATGACGTAATGTTTCCGGATTCAGGTCTGGGGGTCTTTCATATTGAAACTGCATCAAATGACCCAGGAGATCCAAAACCGGCCGGTTTTACCATTCCTTCTGTAGATTATGTTTGGGAAGCAGCCTTTAATGGAACTGATTATACAAATGCCCCCAATTTCGAATTGTATGACCTGGGAGATCCGGCAGCTTTACCTGATATCTATAGCGGCGCGGTTACGGATGAGGGACGATATAAACAGGCTGAACCGTATTTTAATTCCCTATACTCCAGAATAGTGTCCATTTCAGCTTCAATTGCACAGCAAGCACAAAACTCCGTGAATGCTGAAGAAGAAGGCCTGAGAAGCACATCAGTCTACCAAAGTGTATTACGCATGATTCATGATACACCTGTTGAATTGCCGCCCAGCGGGGCCATTGCCGGTATTTATGCCAGAGTCGATAACAACCGAGGGGTCTGGAAGGCGCCCGCAAATGTCGTTGTCAATAGCATCCTGGGACCTAGCGTTAAGGTGAATGACAAAGACCAGGAAAACTTAAATATAGACGCAACAAGTGGAAAGTCAATCAATGCCATTCGATCTTTTACAGGCAAAGGAACACTGGTCTGGGGGGCGCGAACATTGGCCGGTAATGATAACGAATGGCGCTATGTGCCTGTGCGACGATTCTTCAATATGGTGGAAGAGTCTGCAAAAAAAGCTACGGCCTGGGCTGTTTTTGAGCCAAATGACGCAAATCTCTGGGTCAAAGTAAAAGGAATGATAGAAAATTTCCTGACAACCTTATGGCGGCAAGGGGCGTTGGCAGGATCTTCACCGGATCAGGCCTTTTATGTGCGGGTTGGGTTGGATGAGACCATGACCAGCCTGGATATTCTTGAAGGGAGAATGATTGTGGAAATCGGTATGGCTGCCGTAAGACCTGCGGAGTTCATAATCCTCAAGTTCTCACACAAGATGCAGGAGGCCTGATATTTATGGATCATTGTGCATTAGTGGGGAGATTCTGCTGATTCGTTGCTCATACCTCAAATGAATGGTTTTTTTAGGTACTAGGTACTAGATACTAGGTACTAGGTACTAGGTACTAGGTACTAGGTACTAGGTACTAGGTACTAGGTACTAGGTGTTGGTTTATTAGGGCAAGTCATGAAAATCTTGACTTTGGCCATTTTTGATCAATGTTAGTTCTTTTAAAATAAGGCTTTTAAAACATTAGGTTAGAAATAGATAAAGTCATCTAATTGACCTGATATGATATAATCCAATGTGAACAGGCTCGACTATTGAGGCTCTAAGATAAGACTAAATTAGAAATGGCCAAAGTCGAGGAAAATATCAGTAAATTGCAAATCTTCGCTTTGAATATATTACTTTAACCTCTTTATATTCATAAAGTTAGATAGTTTTCGTTCAGACACTAATTAAATTAACATTCACTTAAAAGGAGAGAAATATGGCTGATTACCCACTACCAAAATTTCACTTTTCCGTTGATTGGGGAGATGATAAATTCGCTTTTTCAGAAGTCTCGGGACTGGATGTTGAATCTGAAGTGATTGAGTATAGAGACGGCATCATGCCGGAATATTCAAAGATGAAGATGCCTGGAATGCAAAAATACAGTAATATCACCCTGAAGCGTGGAACCTTTCAGGGAGATAACAGGTTCTATGAATGGTGGAAGACCACACAATTGAACACAGTACAAAGAAGAGATTTGATCATTAGCCTGTTAAATGAAAATCACGACCCGGTGTTTGTATGGACAGCTAAAAATGCCTGGCCCATCAAAGTACAGAGCACGGATCTCAAGGCCGACGGCAGTGAAGTGGCAATTGAGACTATGGAAATCGCACACGAAGGGCTTACAATTGAGGCAAAATAGGGAAGGATGAGTCTATGGATTTGTTTTATCCATCAGTCGGTTTTCATTTTTCCGTCGTGTTTGAGCTTTTTCCGCAATTGCCTAATGACTTTCGTTTTCAGGAGGTTTCCGGCCTGTCGGCAAATGTGGAGACGGAACAATTGAAAGAAGGGGGTGAAAACCGGTTTTCTTATCAATTGCCTTCGAGGACCAGGTACGATAAATTAGTGCTGAAACGTGGACTGTTTATAGGATCTTTTATCATCCAATGGTGTAGAGAAGCTATTGAAGATCTCAACTTTGCCCCCACTAATATTATCATTACACTCCTCAACGAGATGCATTTGCCGGTTGCGGCCTGGTATGTTGTGAATGCTTTTCCCGTGAAATGGTCGATTTCAAATTTCAATGCTCAAGAAAGCTCTGTGGTGATTGAAACATTGGAATTTGAATACAATTATTTTAAAACGATTCGAGTCTGAGTATTTCCGAACCTCCACGAATTACAGGATGCATATATGCCCATTGAGATAAAGGAATTGGTGATCAAGGCTGAAGTTGTTGATAACGAAAGCAACAACAAGGACGTAAACAACCAGTCGGACTCCATCTCCAACGATATCATTTCCAACAAGCGGCAGATAATAGAAGAATGTGTGGAGCAGATATTATCCATCTTAGAACAAAAGAAGGACAGATAATATGGGCGGAGAACTGACAAAATTAAAGATAATTTCCTATTCCGATGATGAGGCATCAGAAAGCAGTAAGGAAAAGGAATTTGAAGTTCAGATAAACCCGCATCAATACAAAAGAAATTATTCTATTCATTACAATCAAAGCAGAGTACCAGGGAATCTGGGAGGCTCCGGTCAATTCGAATGGGTCGAACCCGAAAAGATCGATCTGGAGTTTGTTATTGATGGAACCGGAGTGGTGCGAAATGACATGGGTTTTTTAGGAGGGGTCGGTGGAGCCTTTTCGGCTGTATTCGGTGAAGATGACATCAGCTCTTACGTTACTGAGAAGATTGCCGAATTAAAAGAAGTCCTCTATGGATTTCAGGGGGCTGCCCATCGTACGCCCTTTGTGAAAATAGTATGGGGGGAAGATTTATTTCTTGGGGTCATGGAAAGGTTGGACATCACCTATACTCTGTTTGAACCGGATGGGACTCCGCTGCGCGCAAAGGTAAGAGTAACCATCAGAGAACATGTGCCTCAGACCGAGCAGGAGATGAGGAAAGATCAGTCTTCACCGGATCTGACTCATGTCAGAACGGTCAAAGAGGGAGACAGCATATCATTAATGACGGAACGAATTTATAATGACCCTAAATATTACCTGGAAGTGGCCCGGGCCAATGGTCTTACCAATTTTCGGAGGTTAAGACCCGGTTCCTCCTTACATTTTCCTCCACTTGAGAAGACCGACTAATGGCAGAAGAAAATCTATTGACGAACAGATCCACGGGTCTGGTAACCTACACTATTTTCATTGACGGCTCTGAGATTTCCGACTCCTATCAGGTGCTTTCCATAGTGGTTTCCAAGGAAACCAATAAAATCTCAAAGGCAAAAGTAATCCTGGCTGACGGAGATGTGTCCAAACAGGATTTCAGCGTAAGTAATTCGGAAGACTTTGTTCCAGGCAATGAGATTGAGATAAAAGCAGGATACTACTCTGAAGAGGAAACCATATTCAAAGGGATTATAATTAAACATGGCATTAAAATAAAATCCGGCAGACGTTCCACACTGGAAGTGGAGTGCAGGGATCCGGCAATAAAATTGATCAGTGGCCGGCATAGCGCTTATCATAACCAGATAAAAGACAGCGATATCATGACGGACCTTATTGAAAACCATACACTGGAAGCCGATGTAGAAGCAACTTCCCTGGAACACCCGGAAATTGTGCAGTATAATTGCACGGATTGGGACTTTCTTGTGACTCGGGCAGAGGTCAATGGTTTCATCACCCTGAACGAGGAAGGGAAAATCACAGTCCGTTCTCCAAATTTGAATCAGAATCCTCTATTAACCTTGACTTATGGTTCTACAATCCTCGAGTTTGAAGCTGAAATGGACGCCCGTGACCAGTGGTCCTCTGTTACCAGCCACACCTGGGACTTTACAACTCAGGAACTGGCGGAAGAAGAGGCCGGTCCACCTTCCTTTGATAATGCAGGCAATCTATCCGTCGGAGATTTGTCGGAGGTTATCAATTCCGAAGGCTATAAAATGTATCATGGCGGAGAACTCGAGACCGATGAACTGAAGGCCTGGGCAGACGCCAAACTTTTAAAGAGTTATCTGGCAAAGATTCGAGGAAGGGTTCGGTTTGAAGGATATGCGGGAATAAAGCCCGACAGTATTGTTACATTGGAAGGTGTGGGCGACAGGTTTGACGGAGACGCGTATGTATCCGGAGTGGTTCATCAGATATACGAAGGGACGTGGACCACGGACATCCAATTAGGAATGTCCCATGAATGGTTTGCAAAAAACGAGGATATCATTGACACGCCGGCGGGAGGCTTATTGCCTGCAATTCATGGATTACACATCGGCAAGGTGGTTCAAATCGGTGATGATGAACATGAAGGCGATCATAGAATAATGGTGAAAATACCTTTTGTTGAGGAGAACGGCGGCACTGATGCAAAGGGACTTTGGGCCAGAATGAGTAATGTATTTGCCGGTGAGAATAGAGGGATGGTCTTCAGACCTGAATTGGATGATGAAGTGGTGCTTGGTTTTATAAACGGCGATCCCAGGGACCCCGTAATCTTAGGGGCCCTGCATAGCAATGTGAACACAGCGCCGATTGAGGCCGATGACGACAATTTTGAAAAAGGTATCTATACAAAAGGAGAAATGAAGATCACCTTTGATGATGACAAAAAAAAGATGTTCCTGGAAACCGGCAGCGGAAACTCCATTCTGCTCAGTGAGGAAGACGGTGAAATAGTCATTACTGATGAGAACGATAATTCAATTACTTTGAATTCAAACGGGATCAGTCTGGACAGCGCAAAAGATATCATACTGAAGGCGAGCGGTGATATCAAGATCGAAGGAACAAATGCGGACTTTAAAGCGAGCGCCAATATGACCTTACAGGGCAGCGCTGCCGCAGAACTCAGTTCAGATGGCAATGCAACTGTTAAAGGTTCAATTGTGATGATAAACTGATATGGGTATGGCGGCAAGAACAGGAGATATGCACGTCTGTCCAATGGTGACAGGGACAGTGCCTCATGTGGGCGGACCGGTTATGCCCCCTGGCTCCACCAATGTATTGATAGGCGGCATGCCTGCCGCCAGAGTGGGTGATATGGCTATATGTTCCGGTCCGCCGGACACCATCATTATGGGTTCTTCCACGGTGATGATCAATAATATGCCGGCGGCTCGCATGGGAGATTCAACGGCTCACGGCGGTTCCATAGTAGCCGGATGTGCCACGGTAATGATAGGGGGATAGAGCTTCATCAGCAATTCTAATTATGGCTTTCAGCTTATTTCACAGAACGGAGTTAATGATAGCCGAAATTGCATAAAAGATGGTAACTAGTTGTAAATATTCAATATATTAACTATAGACCTTTGATTTCGCTCTTTGAAAGGTTGTATTTTTATTTTTTATCAGATCCTCAATTTCAAGGAGGTCCGTGCGGAAGGTATAGCCAGCATGAAGAATCCTCTTTTTCTATATATTCTGAAAAACGACATGTTATACAGAAAGATTAAAATATCTTATTGATCTTATTGCAAAACATCTGTCAAGAG
>Ga0209345_10004310_pt1 | contig 13839 bp, 12 predicted proteins | sample Cruoilmetagenom7_FD_187294 | JGI IMG/M metagenome (GOLD analysis project Ga0209345, IMG submission 187294) | Oil polluted marine microbial communities from Coal Oil Point, Santa Barbara, California, USA - Sample 7 (SPAdes) (version 2) | ecosystem: Environmental > Aquatic > Marine > Oil seeps ...
CGTGGTCGAGGATCACCAGTATCAGCTGCCGAAATCGACGCAGGCCTATAACAAGCTGATCAACCGCGATCAGGTCTTCGCCAACCTGCTGAGCCTTGGCACGCCGCACAACCTTGCCGGATTCCAGCTGATGGACCCCAAGGGCGTGTTCAACATCAACCCGCTGACCGCCGCGCGCGAAATGCTGCAGGAACCCGTCGACAACAAGTTCACGGGCTTTTCCAGCTATTACGACCAGACCACGGCAGGGATGCGCTATCTGGCGAATGAATATGGTCTGACCAAGGTCTGCACCATGTATCTGCCGACCGACTTCGGTCTGGAAATCTCAAACGCGACCAAGGAACAGGCCGAGGGTCTGGGCCTGACCTTCGTGTCGGAAACCACGCACAAGCCGGATGAGCAGGAATTCGTGGGCGCGGTGCAGAAGCTGCGCGCGGATGGCTGCGAAATCGTGACCATGGCGCTGGGTGTGCGCGCGGGCATCACCGTTGTGGGCACCGCCAAGCAGCTTGGCTGGACCGATGTGAAGTTCCTGGCAACGTCGGCCGGTTTCCTTGAGGCCGTGGCCGCTGTGCCCGGTGGCGTGACCGACGGTCTCTATGCCGCTTCCGGCTGGGTGGACCTGCAGGCGCGTCGTGAAGATCCCGCCCCCGCCAAGTTCATCGCCGAGTATGAGGCGGCCTTCGGTCAGCCTGCGACCGGCTTTGCGATGCTGGGCTATAACGCCGCCGAAACCGTGGTGCGCGCGCTGGAAGCGGCAGGTCCCGACCTGACGCAGGACAGCTTCCGCGCGGCGATGGAAGGTCTGGACTATTACAGCGACCTGCTAGACACCCAGATCAAATACAGCGCCGACAACCATCAGGGTGCCAATGACATCACCATCTCGGTGGTGGAAAACGGCTTGTGGAAGCTGGTTGGCCGCGAGTGATATGATATCACATTGATATCGGGAAAGGGGCGCTTCGGCGCCCCTTTGCTTTTGGCGGGATCAGGCGAAGAGATCGTCCAGTTCGGCGTAATCCGGCAGCGTCCGGTCGATGGCGCGGCCTGCGTGCAGCACGATCCTGTCCGACTGCGGGCGCGAGAAAAGCTCGGACCAGTCGCGGGCGCGGGTGATGACCAGATCGGCAGGCGCACCGGGGGAAAGTGAGGGCGCGGCAAAGTCGCAGGCGCGCGCGGGATTGCCAAGGAAGGCCTGCACCCAGTCGGGGTCGGAATGATCCAGATGCCCGATCCGCGTCGCCTCGCGCATGACTTCCAGCATGTCGAGATCGCCATAGGCATAGAACGGGTCGCGCGTGTTGTCGGAGGCGAAGCTGACGTTGATGCCGCGGGCCTTCATCTCGTGCACCACGGTCAGGCCGCGCCAGCGGGGTGTGCGGCCCGCCTGTCGCGCCTGCAGATAGAGGTTGCACATGGGCAGCGACACGATGTTCAGCCCGGCCTTGGCCACCAGATCCAGCGTGCGGTCACATTCCGACGCGTCCTGCACCGCCAGAGAGCAGCAATGCCCCACGGTGACGGGCGCGTCGAAGCCGGTCTCGATCACGGTTTCGGCGATCAGGCGCAGGGTGGCCACATCGGGATCGCCGGTTTCGTCGGCGTGGAAATCCACTTCCAGACCGCGCTCTGCGGCGATGCGGAAAAAGGCCGTCAGGCGGTCGCGGATATCGGGCACCGGATAGGTGACCATGCCCAGCACACCGCCGCTTTGCGCGACGATATCGGCGGTCTTGAGGAAATCGCCGCCCATATCCGCCCGGTCCACCCCGATCAGGCAGGAGGCCTGCAGCGCGATCCGCCCCGCCCAGTCGGCGCGCATCTCGCGGAAGACGGGCCAGCTGATGCTGTCCTGTGGCGGGATGCTGTCCAGATGGGTGCGGATCGCGGTGGTGCCATGGGCAAAGGCGCAGCGCAGGGCGAAATCCATACGCCGCCGCACGTCCTCGGCCGTCCAGTTGGCGATGCGGTCGTCGCTCACGGTGGTCAGCGCGCCCATGAAGCTTCCGTCCGGGTTGGCGGCGCGGGGCCAGATATGGCCCTTGTCCAGATGGGTGTGCATGTCGGTGAAACCGGGGAAGACCATCGCGCCGCCCATGTCCACCGTCACATCGCCGGGGCCGTCCACGATCCGGCCATCCGCGATGGTCAGGCCGGTCTGCACAAGGCCACCGTCCTGCCCGATCAGGCAGGCCGGGACGGTCAGGTTCTCGAGGCGCAGGCGGGCCGCCTGCGGCAGGGTCTTGAAATCCATGGTATTCCCCGTTCAGGTTTCGCGCTTGATCGCACTTTCATGCCATTTGCGCAGCAGCATATGGCTCAGGAACGATAGTCCGGCGAAGATGACAACCCCGGTGATGGCGATCAGCAGCAGCGCCGCGAACATGCGCGGGATGTTCAGGCGGTAGCCGGCTTCGAGGATGCGGAAGGCCAGACCCGATCCGATCCCGCCCGTGCCCGCCACATATTCCGCGACCACGGCCCCGATCAGCGCAAGGCCGCCCGCGATCCGCAGACCGCCCAGGAAATACGGCAGGGCCGAGGGCAGGCGCAGATAGCGCAGCGTCTGCCAGCGCGTGGCGCCATAGATGCGGAAGAGGTCGCGCAGGTTGTGGTCGGCCGAGTTCAGGCCCAGCGTGGTGTTCGACAGCACCGGAAAGAAGGCCACGAGCCAGGCGCACATCAACAGGCCCGCCGTGCGGCTGTCCACGTAGATGAAGATCAGGGGCGCGATGGCGACGATGGGCGTCACCTGCAGGATCACGGCATAGGGGTAGAAGGACATCTCGATCAGCCGCGACTGGGTGAACAGCACCGCCAGCCCGACGCCGCCGATCACCGCCACCGCTAGCGCCATCATGGTGATCTGGAGTGTGACCAGAAGCGCATCCAGCAGCATGGCCCAATCCTGCACCAGCGTGGTCCAGACCAGACCCGGACCGGGCAGGATGTAATGGGGGATGTTGTTCCAGACCACCAGCCTGTCCCAGCCGATGATCGCAAGGATCAGCACCACTAGCGGCAGCAGCCATTTGCCGATCTTGTCGAACCGTTGCAGGCGAAGGCGGCGCATGTCCTCGGCGTCGAGGGCGACTGTTTCGGGTGGGGCTGCCTTGGCCGGGCGTGTCTCGGTCAGGCTCATGCGGGCTCTCCCATGGCTTCGTGCAGCGCGGCCGATGCCTCGCGGCACAGGGCCGCGTATTCGGCGGAGGTGCGGAAATCCTCGTCCCGCGGATAGGGCGCGGGGACCGTGACCTCGCGGATGACGCGGCCGGGGCGCGCGGCCATCACGACGATCCGGTCGGACAAAAAGACGGATTCGAAAACCGAGTGGGTGACGAAAATCACCGTGCAGCCGATCGCCTCCTTCAGTTTCAGAAGATCGTTGTTCAGACGAAAGCGCGTGATCTCGTCGAGCGCGGCGAAGGGTTCGTCCATCAGGATCAGGCGCGGCTTGGTGACCATCGCGCGGGCGATGGAGACGCGCATCTTCATGCCGCCCGACAATTCGCGCGGATAGGCGTTCTGGAATTTCTCCAGCCCCACCAGTTTCAACGCCTCCAGAACTTCGTCCTTTACGGCGGCATAGGGTTGGCCGCGCAGGCGAAACGGCAGCCAGACGTTTTCGGACACCGTGGCCCAAGGCATCAGCGTGGGTTCCTGAAAGACCACGCCCAGATCGTTCTCGCCCTGCCCACCGGCCCATGCGATCTTGCCGCGACTGGGCAGCGACAGGCCCGCGATCAGGCGCAGCGCCGTGGACTTGCCGCAGCCGGACGGCCCCAGAAGCGAGATGAAATCGCCCTGGTTAACGGTCAGGTTCATCGCCTTGAGGGCGACGACATCCCCGTTGAAGGTCTTGTCGACGCCGATCATCTCAAGCACGGGAGGGCGCTGGCCCAGGGGCGGGCGTTCGGGTCTGCTCATCGGATGGCTTCCTTGCTGGAATGGCGAGGGGGCCGACAGGCGGCCGGCCCCTGCCCTGCCTCAGTTCTTGGGGCGCAGATCCATGCCCAGCCCCTTGCCCACGAATTCGGTGGTGAAGCTGGCTTTCCAGTCGACCGTATCGGCGATCACACCGGCTTCGACCATCTTGTTGAAGAAATCCTCGACCTTGGCGTCGGTCATCACACCGATCCCCATTTCCAGCGAGTCGCCGGAATCGACGATGCCCTGCTCGATCATCTTGCTGATGGCGAACTCGATCTTGTCGGCGGTCATGTCCGGGTTGGCCGCAAGGATCAGTTCCTTTGCAGCGGCGTTGTCGCCATAGAGGAAGTTGTACCAGCCCAGGATCGAGCCATCGACGAAGCACTTGACCGCTTCGGGATTGGATTCAAGGAAGGGCCGCATCACTTCGACCGTGGTGGCATAGGTCGAATAGCCTGCGTCCGCGATCAGAAAGACATTCGGAACGAAACCGGCCTGCGTTTCGATGGCATAGGGTTCCGAGGACAGGAAGCCCTGCATCCCCATGCGCTTGTCCGCAAGGAAGGGCGCCGGGTTGAACGTATAGGGCTGGCGCTGTTCGACGGTGAAGCCATGCGCCGCGATCATCCACTGGTAGTAGGAGGTGAAGCCGTTGTCGCCGATCAGCAGCGTCAGGTCCTTGAGCTCTTCCCAGGTGTCGGCCTCGCCGGGATGGGCGATGATGACCTGCGGGTGTTTCTGGAAGGTAGCCATGACGGACACGACCGGGATATTCTCGGCCACGGCGTTGAAGGCCTGCAACATGTCGCCGCCCATGTGGAACTGCATCCGGTCGGCCATCAGCAGGGCGCGGTTGTTGACCTGCGGTCCGCCGGAGACGATCTCGACCTCGAGCCCGCAGGCCGCATAGGTGCCATCGGCCACGGATTGGTAGAAGCCGCCATGTTCGGCCTGTGCCAGCCAGTTGGTGCCGAAGGTGACTTTCTGTTGTGCCACGGCAGGCATGGCCACGGCCGTCAGCGCCAGCGCGGCGGCTGTTGCGGCGATACGATTCCCTGTCAGTTTCATTGAGCGACTCCCCGTTGGGTCTGGTTTCTGGACCCTGTCTAGGGCCGCAATTCGCAACGCAGGAAGCGTGGCCAGCGGGAATCGCGGCGCGCCGCGCGCACATGTCCAAAGATTGTGCAGAGCCGACATTGCCTGCCGCATCCTTGGGCGAAACGGCAGGTCGGTGGCGGAAAACAGCCCCGGATGTCCCCCAGACCGCTGCCAAGCGCGCGGCCCCGGTGGCAGAACCTGTGCGAAAGACATGCAGACTCAGCCCTCTGGAAAGGCCATCCCATGACACCCAATGTGCAAGCCGCGCGTGATGCGCTGGCCCATCTCGAGATCGACGAGAACCCCGCCGCGCTGAAATCCAAGAGCCGGGATTTCTTCTGGTATTCGCCGGTGCTCAAGACGCGGCTGGATCATCTGGTGGGCGATTTCGTGGTGGCCCCGAAGACCGAGGCCGAGGTGATCGAGGTGCTCAAGACCTGCTATGCCCATGACGTGCCGGTCACGACGCGGGGCGCGGGAACGGGTAATTACGGGCAGGCGATGCCGCTGGCCGGGGGCTGCATCCTGCATATGAAGAACATGGCGGCGGTCAAGGAAGTGCACCCCGGTCGCGTGATCGTGGAACCGGGCTGCCTGCTCAAGGATGTGGATGCCGCCACAAAGGCCCATTCGGGGCAGGAGTTGCGAATGTTCTCGTCCACATGGGCGACGGCGACCATCGGCGGTTTCGTCGCGGGCGGATCGGGCGGCGTGGGGTCCGTCACATGGGGCAGCCTGCGCGATCTGGGCAATATCATCCGCCTGCGTGTCGTGACGATGGAGGCCGAGCCCCGCATCCTTGAATTCCGGGGCGAGGAACTGGCCCGCGTGAGCCATGCCTATGGCACCAACGGGATCATCACCGAACTGGAGATGCCGCTGGCCCCGGCCTATGACTGGACCGGGCTGTTCGTGGCCTTCGACACGTTCGAGGAAGCCGCCACCTATGCCGAGGAGATCGCCAATCAGGACGGTATCCTTGTCAAGCTGGTCACCGTGTTCGAGGCCCCGATCCCGCAGGCCTATTTCCAGCGGGTGAAACCCTATATCGGCGAGGGTCAGCACATGGTCGCGCTGATGGTGGCCCCGCACAGCATGGACGGGTTCAACACCTTCACCGCGCGCCGCCCCGGCGCCACGGTCATCTACCGCTCGGACAATGATACCTGGGAAAAGGGCCCCGGGGCCGTGTTCGAATATGGCTGGAACCACACCACCCTGCGCGCGCTGAAGGTCGATCCGTCGATCACCTATCTGCAGGTGCGCTATGGCTATCCCGACCATCAGGCCAAGGTGGCCGCGATCCGCAAGGCCCTGGGCGCGGAGGGCGAGGTGATGCAGCACCTGGAAGTGCTGCGCGAGAATGGCAAGGTGATGTTCGCGGGGCTGAGCCTTGTGAAGTTCACCACCGAGGAGCGGCTGGACGAGATCGTGAAGATCCACGAGGATCTGGGCTGCATGATCTTCAACCCGCATCGCTATACGCTGGAGGAAGGCGGGCGGCAGACCGTCGATGACCGGCAGCTCAACTTCAAGCGCGAGGCCGATCCCAAGGGCTTGCTCAACCCCGGCAAGATGATCGCCTGGGATGATCCCGACTGGAAGTTCGAAGGCGTCTACCAGTATCACCGGATGCGGGCGGCGGAATGACCCGCGCGCTGGTCATCTTCGCCCACCCCTGCCCCGAGAGTTTCTCGGCCAGTCTGCATGGCACGGTCGTGCAAACTCTGACCGCGCGGGGCTGGGAGGTGGACGATTGCGACCTGAACGCCGAAGGGTTCAACCCGGTGCTGTCCGAGGCCGAACGGCGCGGCTATCACGAGGTGGGGCCGAACCTTGCACCAGTCGCGGGCTATGTCGAACGGCTGCGGGCGGCGCAGGCGCTGGTGCTGGTGTTCCCGGTGTGGAACTTCGGCTACCCTGCGATCCTGAAAGGGTTCTTCGACCGGGTGTTCCTGCCCGGCGTGTCCTTCCGGCTGGAGAATGGCAAGGTGCGTCCGAACCTGACCCATATCCGCAAGCTGGCCGCCGTGACCACCTATGGCGGGACACGGATGCGGGCGCTTCTGGCGGGCGATCCGCCGCGTCATGTGGTCAAGCGGGCGGTCTGGCATGTGACGCGTCCCGATACGCTGCGCTATCTGGCGCTCTATGACATGAACCGGGCCAGCGACGCGCAGCGATCCGCGTTTCAGGCGCGGGTGGAACAGGAAATGAAGGTCTTCTGAATGCGCGCACTCGTCGTCTATTGCCACCCCGATCCCGCCAGTTTCACCGCAGCCGTGCGCGATCTGATCTGCACGCGACTGGAGGAGGCGGGGGCCGAGGTGCGCCTGCTGGATCTTTATGCGCGCGGCTTCGACGGGGCGTTGAGCCGTGACGAATGGCAGGGCTATCTGGACAGCCCCGCCAATCGCGCGCCGGTGGCCGAGGATGCAGCGGCCCTGGAGTGGTGCGATACGCTGATCTTCGTCTACCCTACGTGGTGGTATGGTCTGCCCGCGATCCTCAAGGGGTGGCTGGACCGGGTGATGCTGCCCGATGTGGCCTTTCTGATGCCGGACGGGGTGAACAAGACGATCCGGCCCGGCCTGACCCATGTGACGCGGCTGGGCGTCTTCACCACCTGCGGGGCCAGTCGCTGGCTGACGTTTCTTGTCGGCGCGCCGGGCAAGCGCACGCTGATGCGCGGGGTCCGACTGCTTTGCGCCCGGCGCTGCCGCACGGCCTTTGCCGCGCATTACCTGATGGACAGCTCGACCCCGGAGAGCCGCACCGCGCATCTGGCGCGGGTGGGCCGCGCGATGGACAAGCTGATCGGCAGCAAGGGCCGACAGCCGCAAGAAAGCCGCGCATGAGCACGATCCCGATCCTGAACTGGCGCCGCTTCCGGCAGGAGGAGGACCGCGCGGGCTTTGTCGCGGACCTTGGGCAGGCCTGTCGCGGGACGGGTTTTTTCCTGCTGACCGGACATGGCATTGCGGATGCGCTGATGGAGGAGGTCTTCGCCCGCTCTGCCGCGTTCTTCGCCCTGCCTACGGCGGACAAGTCACCGCTGTCGATCCGGACCAACCCGCATAATCGTGGCTGGGCGATGATGGGGTCGGAACGTCTGGACGAGAGATCGGGCCAGATCGACCGGAAAGAGGCCTTCAACATCGGGCTGGAGATGAGCGCGGATGATCCGCGTCTGCTGCGCGGCGAGCCCTTTCGCGGCGTGAACCTCTGGCCCGATCTGGAGGGGTTCCGCAGCACGATGCTGGACTATTTCGATGCGGTCTGGCGGCTGGGCACCGGGTTGATGCGGGCCGTGGCAAGCGATCTGAAACTGCATCCGCAGTTCTTCGATCTGGATTTCGACGCCCCGATGGCGACGCTGCGCCTGCTGCACTATCCCGCCGCCAGCGGGGACAGGGCCGAGATCGGTGCTGGTGCCCATACCGACTATGGCGCGCTGACCCTGCTGGCCACGGACGGCACCGCAGGGTTGCAGGTGCGCGGCAAGGGCGGCGACTGGCTGGACGTGCCGCATGTGCCGGGCGCGCTGGTGGTGAATATCGGCGATTGCCTGATGCGCTGGACCAATGACATCTATGCCTCGACCCCGCATCGCGTGCTGCCGCCGCCACGCCCGCGCCAGTCGGTGGCGTTCTTTCTGGACCCGAACCCCGACAGCATGATCGCCGCCCTGCCCGGAACCGGCAGTCCGCGATATGCTCCGATCCTTGCCGCCGACTATCTCAGGTCGCGGCTGGATGCCACCTACAGACCGGAAGGCAAAGCATGAGACGACTGGACTGGGCCCAATACCGCGCCCCCGAATTCGCCCTGATCGACCCGAAGGAGACAATCGCCATCCTGCCCACGGCCGCCGTGGAACAGCATGGCCCGCATCTGCCGGTAGGCGTGGACATGATGATCGCCGAAGGGATGCTGGCCGCCCTGCGCCGCCAGTGCCCCGAGGATCTGGATATCCGCATCCTGCCTGTGCAGGCCGTGGGCAAGTCGAACGAACATCTGCACGCGGCGGGCACCCTGACCCTGTCGGCGCAGACGGCCCTCGCGGCCTGGGTCGAGGTGGGGCTGTCCGTGGCCCGCGCCGGGGTGCGCAAGATCGTGATCGTCAACAGCCATGGCGGCAATCTTGATCTGGTGTCGATCCTGTCGCGCGAATTGCGGGTGCGGGCGGGCATGATGGCCGTGAAATGCCAGTGGAGTTCCTTTGGCCAACCTGCGGGCATGTATCCGCCACGCGAGCTGACCTATGGCATCCACGGTGGCGACGTGGAAACCTCGATCATGCTGGCGTTGCATCCCGAACTGGTGGACATGGGGGCAGCACAGGATTTCACCTCCAGTGCCGAGGGGGCACCGATCCCCCCGGTGGGGCCGATCTCATTGGGCTGGATTTCGGCCGATCTGAACCCTGCAGGCACCGTCGGCAATGCCGCTGTCGCCACAGCCGAGAAGGGTGAGGCGACGATCCGGCATCAGGTGTCCGGTTTGATCGCCATGATGCGGGCGCTGAAGGACCTGCCGCTTGAGGGATACACCCCTGTTGCCCAATCGGGACAGTTTCCCTGATTCGCCATATGGGTGTATTTCCGTAACGCGTCGATCTTGTAGTCCCTGTCGGTCTCGGCCAGTATGCCGAAATTATGACACGGGATTAAGACAATGCGATTAAGCCTGCAATTTCCGCAGCTTGCGAAAGCCGAATTATTCGAGGACATGCCGTCCAGCAGCGTTTCCGAATTCATAGACTCCTGCGAGCTGCGCACCGTACCAAGCGGTATGGTCATTTTGCAGCAACATGCCGATGCTTCCGGGATGATCGTGATCGCGCATGGCTGTGTCGAAGTGTCCCTGATGAACGTGGACAATCACGTGGCCATCATTCATCATGCCCGCGAAGGCGAGACGCTGGGCGAGATCGAGGCCATCTCGCGCCAGCCCATTCTGGCGTCCTGCACGGCCGTGGGACCGGTCACCTATCTGTCCTGTCCCGTCCCGCTTCTGGCCGCGCGTCTGACCAACCCGCTGATCCTGCGCAATGTCATGCGGATCACGCGGGGGCGGCTTCTGCGGGACAATCAGCGTAAATACATGGACCAGAACTATCCGCTGGACCGGCGCGTCTGCGCCTATCTTCTGCGGCTGTCGGATCGCAGCAACCGCGTGATGCAAAGCCAGGGCTATATCGCCAATCTGGCCAGTTGTTCGCGCCAGTCGATCAACCGCGCCTTGGCGGGGCTGCGGGCGGAGGGGCTGATCGCGGTCGAGAAGGGCAAGATCCGGCTTGTCGACCGCGCGGGGATCGAGCGCAAGCTTGCCGGGCAATAGCGCCCGCGCGGGGCAGTCGCCTCAACCGTCCAGCGGGATCACGTCGACGGCCTGCCGGCTGGTCTGGCCACCGGCCACCCGCAGCATCCCCTTGACCGGGGAGACATCCGCATAGTCGCGCCCGCGGGCCACCGCGATATGGTCAGGGCCTGCCACACAGTCATTGGTCGGGTCGAACTCGATCCAGCCCGCCTGCGGCCCGCACCAGGCCCGCACCCAAGCATGCATCGCGTCGGCCCCTTCCAGACGGGGGCGACCGGGGGGCGGTCTGGTTCTGAGGAACCCGCTGACATAGCCCGCCGGGATGCCAAGACTGCGCAGCGCGGCGATCATGATGTGGGACATGTCCTGACACACGCCGCGCCGGTTCGCGAAAGCCTCGGCCAGCGGGGTGTCCACTGTCGTGGCCTTGGCGTCGAAGCGGATGTGCCCGTGCAGGGCGGCCCCGATGGTCAGCACCGTCTGATGCGCGGTGGCTGATGCGGGCTGCCCCGCGACGGCATCACGGGCGTAGTCCGCAATCTGCGGCAGCAGCGGCACCCGCACCGAGGCGGCGATGAAATGCAGCGGAGAGTCCGCCCCAAGGTCGCGGCATGTGCCCAGAACGGCGGGCATCTCGGTCAGGGTCACGGACCGCGCTGGCTGCGGTGCGTGATCATGGCGTTCGACCCGCGCCTTGAGGGTCAGATCGACATTGTCATGGGCGCCGCGCAGGGCGAATTCGACCGTGGGATTGCCGAAGAAGTCGGTCCAGCTGCGCCGTTCGACCGGGCGCGGGACGATATCGACAAGGGCCGCCACGACGCGCTGGCGACCCGGCATGTCCAGCGGCATGATCCGCAGCAACTGCCGCCCGCCGGCGGCGGCACCGGTGTAGTCGTAGTGGATGTTCAGCGCGATGTCATAGATCATGGATCATCCCCATCGCTACAGCAGAAAGGCGTCGTGAAGCGCCGTGGACAGGCCCAGAATATCGCCATGCAGCGCCTTGAGCGCGGCGCTGTCCAGCGTCTCGACCGTGTGAAGGGCAACCCGCGTGTCCAGCTCCAGCACCCGGCGTTCGAAATCGGTGATCTGCGCTTCGGGCCGATGGGCGGCCAGATCGTCCACACGGTTGCGTATGGCCATCAGGTGAAACCGGATCGAGCGCGGGTTCTGCGGGTCCAGCGCCAGCATGTCGATCACGCTGCTGCGGGTGGTGGTGACCGCATAGCGCTGCCGGTGGATCATGATGCTGTCCCCGAACTCGATCGCCAGATCCAGCGCACCGTCCGGGGCTTTGGGGCCGGTCGTCACGGCCAGAAGGTCGGCCATCATCGCCGCGCGTTCCAGCGAGCGGCCGATGGTCAGGAATTGCCAGCCCGCGGCGCGATACATGTTCTCGTGGACCAGACCCGAAAAGCCCGCGATCTTGCGCAGAAGCACGCTCATCACCAGCGCGGCATCCGTGCCCAGCTCGGCGGTGCGGGCGATGCGGTCCATGGATTTCTCGAGATCCTTGAGCGCGGCCCAGCCATCCACCGAGAAACGGTCGCGGATCTGGCTGGCGCTGTTCACCGCCGAGGCCAGCGTGCCGCGCAAGCCGTCGGGCACGGGCTGCTCCGGGTCGATCGCCAGCACGCGCAGGCGCTCGCGGATCAGGGCCAGAAGCGGCGCGGTCGCGGCCTCGTCCAGACGGCTGTGATAGGCGCGGGTCAGGCGCAGGATACCTTCGGTGCGCTCTACATAGCGGCCCAGCCAGAAGAGGTTATCGGCCGCGCGCGCGGGCAGCGGGCCAAGCTGCGCGCGTTGAAAGGGCGTATCCGGCGGGGCCAGCATCGAGACGGGTTCGACCGCCGTGTCGCTGACCACCCAGACATCGGCCACGGCCCCGCCCTGCCCCATGGCGATGGCGGTCGCGTCCGAGCCGGTGCCGATCCGGCCGAAGCCGCCGGGCATGACCTGCCAGCCCTGCGGCGTGCGGGCCAGAAACACGCGGATCGTCATCGGACGCGGGACCAGCCCGCCATCCTCGAACACCGGGGTGGTGGAGAGGGTCACCATCTCCTGCCCGACAAGCCGGGCGGCATTCGCGGTCAGCCATGTGTCGAGCGCGCCGCCCTCGTCGCCGCGCAACTGCCCGCCGATGGCATGGGTGGCCTTGGTCTCGAATGGCAGGCGGGTGGACAGGGCCGGTCCGATCATCATGCGCGCGGCATTGGCGCGCACATGCGCCAGTTCCGCAGGCTGTCCGCACCACCATGTCGCGACATTGGGCAGCGCCAGCGGCTGGCCGGTCAGATGGCGGCTGATCCGGGGCAGGAAGGCCATCAGGGCCTGCGTCTCAAGCACGCCGACCCCCAGCGCGTTGACCATCGTCACCTGCCCCTGCCGGATCGCCGAGACCAGACCCGGTGTGCCGATCTGCGACTGTTCGGCCAGTTCCAGCGGGTCGGTCCAGATCGAATCCATCCTTCGCCACAGCACCTCGACCGGGACAAGGCCCTGCACGGTGCGGACCTGCAAGCGGCCCTGCTCGACCGTCAGATCCTCGCCCGCCAGCAGGCTGAGGCCAAGGTAGCGCGCGATATAGGCCTGTTCGTAATAGGTATCGGTCAGCGGCCCCGGCGTCAGGATGCCGATCCGCGCGGCAGGATCGGCGCGCAGATGGTCCAGCCCCTCGCGGAAGGCACGGAAGAACCCGGCCAGACGGTGCACATTGGTCTGGCGGAACAGATCCGGGAAGACGCGCGATGTCGCCACCCGGTTCTCAAGCGCGAAACCCGCCCCCGAGGGCGCGTCGGTGCGATCCGACAGCACCCACCAGCGCCCGTCGGGACCGCGCCCGATCTCGAAGCCGATGAAATGCAGGAAGTTGCCCGACCGGGGTTTCACGCCCACCATCGGGCGCAGCCATTCAGGGCTTTGCGCGATCAGGCTGGCGGGCAGATGCCCCTCGGCCACCAGACGGTTGTCGCCGTAAAGATCAGCCACCACCTGTTCCAGCAGATCGGCGCGCTGGATCAGACCGGCGCTGATGCTGATCCATTCCGCCTCGGGCAGGATGATCGGCACCGGGCTGAAGGGCCAGTCCCGCCCGGTCAGGGTGGTGTCGCCATAGCTGCGGAAAAAGACACCAGCATCGGCCAGATACTGATCGCCGCGCGCGAAATCATGGGCGATCTCGTCCGGGCTGAGGCGTGACAGATGCGCCAGCAGACCGGACCAGCCGGGCCGCATCCGGCCCGCTTCGTCGCACAACTCGTCCGGCACGCCCGGCAGGGGGCGATAGCGCTGGAACAGGGGCACGCCCCCGTCCGTCGGGTGCGCCAGACCCGCCATCAGATGCCAGCCGCCCGCCGCAGGTCGAGGGTCATCGGGAACTCGCGGTGCGGCGTTTCGGGCGTCGGCACGTATGGCCTCGGGGTATGGCCGTTCGGCTCGAAACGCGCGAGGCGGCGCGCGTCGGCCTCGTTGCCGTTG
>Ga0209345_10004311_pt1 | contig 13839 bp, 10 predicted proteins | sample Cruoilmetagenom7_FD_187294 | JGI IMG/M metagenome (GOLD analysis project Ga0209345, IMG submission 187294) | Oil polluted marine microbial communities from Coal Oil Point, Santa Barbara, California, USA - Sample 7 (SPAdes) (version 2) | ecosystem: Environmental > Aquatic > Marine > Oil seeps ...
AACCTAATCTTAACTGTCGACCAATGGAACTTATCTCCCGATAAACAATTCATAAAACAAAAAAAGGGAAGATTAACATCTTCCCTTCTTAATTTTTATCTGTAAAAAATTGCTATACTTATAATAATGTATAGTGTAGTTATTTATAAGTCAAAGCCTAGGTCTGTTCTAAAATTCATGTTTTCAAAACTTATCTTTTCTATAGTTTGATAAGATTGCTTTAATGCTTGTCTAAAATCACTTCCGTAAGATGTAATTGCAATAACTCTACCTCCATTTGTAACAATATGATTGTTACTTATAGTTGTACCTGCATGAAAAGGTATTGAATTTTCAACTTTATCAAGTCCGTTAATTACTTTTCCTTTTTCATAATCTTCAGGATAGCCACCTGATACTAACATTACTGTACAAGCGCTTTCATCCTTAAATTCAATAGTTTTTGTATATAGTTCATTATTTCCGGTTGCTATTAACAGTTCTAAAAAATCACTTTTAACACGTGGTATAACAACCTCAGTTTCTGGATCACCCATACGGCAATTGTATTCAATTACTTTTGGTTCATCTCCAACTTTTATAATTCCGAAGAAAATAAAACCTTTATATGGTATATTGTCTTTTTGAAGTCCTTCAACCGTTGGTTTAATAACGCTGTCTTCAATCTTCTTCATAAACACATCATTAGCAAACGGAACAGGTGAAATAGCGCCCATACCCCCAGTATTTAAACCTACATCTCCTTCTCCAATACGTTTATAATCTTTAGCGTTGGGTAGGTTTATATAACTTTTACCATCAGTTAATACAAAACAACTTAACTCAATACCATCTAAAAATTCTTCAATAACAACTTTGCTACTTGCTGATCCAAATTTTTGATTGGCTAACATTTCTTTTAGCTCGTCTTTTGCTTCTTGTAAGTCGTTTAAAATTAATACGCCTTTTCCTCCTGCTAAGCCATCAGCTTTTAAAACATACGGCGGACTTAAAGTTTCTAAAAACTGATATCCTTCTTCTAAATTTTGGTTTGTAAAACTTTTATAAGCTGCCGTTGGAATATTATGTCTGTACATAAATTCTTTTGCAAACTCTTTACTTCCTTCTAGTTGTGCCGCATATTTTTGTGGACCAATAACAGCTATACTCTTTAATTCATCGTCATTTAAAAAGAAATCATGAATACCTTTTACTAAAGGGTCTTCAGGACCAACAATAACTAGTTTTATGTTATTTTGTAGCACGATTTCCTTAATTGCTTCAAAATTGGTTGGGCTTATATTTACATTTGTTCCAAATTGCATAGTCCCTGCATTTCCAGGCGCAATAAATAACTGAGTTAATAAATTGCTCTGTGCTATTTTCCAAGCTAACGCATGTTCTCTTCCTCCTGATCCTAAAATTAGTACATTCATAAATGTTGCTTTATCTGCCTTTTCCTTTAATTACTACTATTATTGTGCTTAAAATTACTTTAATATCTGTCCACAAAGATAAATTGTCTATATAAATTAAATCGTATCTCGCTCTTTTTAACATTTGATCTAAATTATCTGCATAACCATATTTAATTTGACCTAACGATGTGATTCCTGGCTTAAGTTGTTGCATTTTTTTATATTTAGGAAGATGTTTTTTAATCTCATCTAAAAAATACTGACGCTCTGGTCTTGGGCCAACAACACTCATTTCACCTATTAAAACATTATAAAATTGTGGAAATTCATCAATTCTGAAGGTTCTAATAAATTTTCCGAATTTTGTTATTCTAGTTGTTTCATCTTTTGATAATAATGGATCATTTACCGGTGGCAAACCTCTCATGCTTTTAAACTTATAAATGTTAAAAGTTTTTCCATTTTCTCCAATTCGTGCTTGTGTGAAAAATGTTTTTTCTCCGCTTTCTAAAAAAATGAGCAACGCAACAATTGGTGTTAACCAGCTTAAAACAAGTAGTAATACCACAATTGAAAATAAGATATCAAAAATTCTTTTAAAAAATATGTACGGCCTTGTATTCAACTGAGTTTTCTAAAAAATTTGTTCTAAAATTTTTTCAGTAATCACATATGTTGGTAAAACACCCGTTGTACCTAAACCTCCTGAGGCAAGCGTACTTCCAGTTTCTAATGGATTATCAGATGCATAATACGCATAACGAACTTTAACTTTACTTGATATATTTCCTCTTATTTTTGCTGCTGCTTGTATAGCTTTTTGATAATGAGCACCTTCCATTTCAAGTCCTGTAACTTTCCATGTTGAATCATGGAAAAAACTTAAAATATCTTTATTTTGAAGTGATGTTCCTAAAACGGTAACCATTGCGCCTGTGTAAACATCTACACCACAACCTTCAAACATTCTCTTTTTTAATTGGTTTTTAAATGGGTAATTATCCGCAGTTCCTTCAAAAATATGTGAAGAAGGAATCATAATATCTCCTTTACCTCCTTCTAAAATACCAGCTTTTCCCATTATTGAAACAGATTCAATATTTAAATGGTGTTTTTTATTATTGTCGCAAACATATGGTTTTAGCAACTCATCCATTGTTTCATAAGCTTGTTCACCAAAAGCATAATCCATTACAATTAATACTGGTTTTTCGCTAGTATCTACACTGTTTTCTATTAAATATTGAGTTTTACTCATATCAATTTTAGCAGTGTCTATAACTTGTACATTTATGTTGGTTCCTGAAGTGTCTTTTATATACGTTAATCCGTTTTCAGCAGCATAATCCATAACTTGTTTTCTTAAGTCTTCATTTTCATCATTACTTAATAATTCAAATAATGAAATAGTATCGTTATTTTTTATTTGCTGCGGAAGTACTATTGGCGCGTAAATAGAATTCATAACACTATGCATATTAGCGCTAATAATATGAATTGGACGGTTTAATAAATTTTGTTCATTTAAAACATCTTTTATATTAGTTGCCCAAATTTCTCCATAAATATGATGCCCAATTCGTTCTCTTAAACTTGGACTAAAATTAATAGCTCTTTTTATAGTGTGCACTTTTTCATTAATTGCAATATTTCCTAACCAATAAATTATTTGAAAAAAACGATCAGGGTTTTTTTCTTCGGCTAATGTTGCATGTACATTTTGTGTTTCTTCAAAACTTCTTCCTAAAATACTTGCCATATGAGCTAACATAATATCTCTATTATCTCTTGTTAGCTTTCTATTGTGTAATACAATATCTTCTAATTTCTTCCATTCTCTAATAGTTTCACCTTCATCATTTACCAATACTTTGGTGGCTATTTTGTGAGATTCAATAAATAAAAATGTTAAATGGGTTAAAATATCATAAATCTCAGAACGTCCACGAGTAACTTCAATATTCATTTGGTCTTTATCAATTCTAAAACAAGTTCTTCTTCTTTTTGCAGGTATTATTGGTTTAAAATGTGAATTTGAATATCCCTCATCAGCCGTTAAATTAACATATCTACATTCTTCAATTCCTTCTGGCAAACGTTCAATTACATAAATTAAACCGTTTAGTTCTACTTTTTCTTCAGCTATAGAACCGTATATTTCTGGTCTAAGAATTAATAGTGCTTCACGTAATGCATCTCCAGATATTCCCATTGGTTTGTAAAAACCACGAGTGAATAAATGACGCATTGATATGTACAAACGTTCAATTGCTTTTGACGATTCTTGAGCGCGAGTTCTTCCTTTTATTTTTGTGTGTGGCATACCGTTTTTTTGGAATTCAAAGATACAACTTATCTGTTTATTGTCTATTTTTTTAATATCGAAGTATATTCTTCAGTACTATTTAAAATTGACATTGCTTTTATAATTGTAGTATCAAATTTAGCTTTTTGCATATAAACACCTTCTTCATAATAATAGCGTTTTACTATTTCTTCGGTTAATTTATGCAATATTTCATTGTTATTTTTATCTAATTCTTTTAATTTTTCTTCCTCAATTTTCTCTAAAAGTTCTGTATATGTTTTAGTTAAATTTCCATCTAAGTTTTCTGAAATAGCTTTTTCTTTTGCTAATTTAAATTTAGTTTCGGTTGGTGTTTCAAAATCTCTATTGTTTTTACTTAAGTAATTTTTAAGTGATGAAAAATCAGACTCGTTTAAAGTAAATGTTGAAGGTGTAGAAATTGTTGTGTTTTTATAAAAGTAATTAGTTACATAATTAAAAAATGCATCAGATTTTAACAACGTTTTTGTAGTTTCAGTGGTTGGTGTTTTTTCAATTTTAATATCGGGTAAAATTCCACCGCCACCATAAACTGTTCTTCCAATTTCAGTTTTATAGGTTTCTCTACCTGCATCAGAAAATTTTGGAATAGTTCCATCGTCTTTTCTATTGGTGTAATCTAATTCCTGAATACACCTTCCGCTTGGTGTGTAATATTTAGAAATTGTAATTTTCATTTGTGTACCGTAAGAAAGTTCTCGGTATCGTTGCACCAATCCTTTTCCAAAAGATCGTTCACCAACAATAACAGCTCTATCATAATCTTGTAATGATCCTGCTAAAATTTCTGAAGCAGATGCAGATCGGTTATTTACAAGTATTGTAATTGGTATTTCTAAATCTAGTGGTTCTTGCCTTGTTTTAAAAGTATTGCTCCATTTTTCAACTTTGGCTTTTGTGGTTACCACAATTTTATCTTTCGGAATAAAAAAATTAGTAATTTTTACGGCTTCCATTAACAATCCTCCAGGGTTTCCTCTAACATCAATAATTAATTTTTGCATACCTTCTTCTTTCAATTCTAAAAATGCTTTTTTTACTTCGGAAGCTGCTTTTTCATTAAACTTTGTAAATGCTATATAACCAACGTTATTAGCTAACATTGTGTAATATGGCACTGGATTTACTACAACTTTTTTTCGTGTAATCTCAACGTCAATTTTTTTACTTTGACGTTCAATTTGAAGTTTTAAAGTAGTATTGGGCAATCCGTTAAACAATGCTGAAACTCCTTTTTCATCATAATCTTTAATAACAATATCATCTATTTTTAAAATTTTATCTCCTGATTTTATACCTGATTTTTCAGCTGGAGAGTTTTTTAAAATTTCACGAATAGTAAGTGTTTTATTTTTATATGTAGATATTGCTCCAATTCCGCCATATTCACCTGTTGATTGAATTCTTGCATCTTCAACTCCTTGCTCATCATAATAACGTGTGTAAGGATCTAAATTTTTTAACATATTATTTACAGCGTTATTGGTAAGTTTTGCCGGATTTACCTCATCTATATAATACATGTTTAACTCCTTAAATAGAGTGGTGTAAATATCTATTTGCTTTGCTATTTCAAAAAAATCAGATTGAAATCCAATAGAAACCAACATAGAAATAGCTATAAAAGTTCCTATAATTAGTTTTTTAATTTTGCTCATCTTCTTTAATTTTAATTAAAAATTTATCGCAAACTTTTTTTATTGATAACTCTAAATCTTTATAATTTATTTCTTCATTAGTCATATAAATAAACATGAAACTATAATTTTCGTTTAAATTTTCAGAAAACAGTTGTTTATGTAAACGATACGCTTCACGCATTAATCTTTTAATTCTATTTCTATTAACAGCTAATTTTACTGAACGCTTTGGAACTGTAAATCCAACTTTTATAGGAAACTCTGAACTGTACTTGTTTTTTAAAAATATAAGTTGAAGGGGAAATGATTTTACACGACTACCTTCAGCAAATAATTGCTCTATCGCTTTTTTACTTTTTAATTTTTCTGTTTTTCCTAAGGTAAATCTCATTAGCACAAATGTAAGGAATAAAAGATTTCAACAAATCAAATTCTAAAAGACTTTAATTAGTAAATTTGTATACATTAAAATAAAAAAACGATGTCACAAGATTTATTTCAAGCTCCAGATTATTATCAATTAGATGAATTGTTAACTGAAGAACATATATTAGTACGAGATGCAGCTCGCGAATGGGTAAAAAAAGAAGTATCTCCAATTATTGAAGATGCTGCACAACAAGCAAAATTTCCAACATCAATAGTCAAAGGTTTGGCTGAAATTGGTGCTTTTGGACCTTATATTCCTGAAGAATATGGTGGCGCTGGCTTAGACCAAATGTCTTACGGATTAATTATGCAAGAAATAGAAAGAGGTGATTCTGGTGTTCGCTCAACAGCTTCAGTGCAATCGTCTTTAGTAATGTACCCAATTTGGAAATATGGAAACGAAGCACAAAAACAAAAATACTTACCAAAATTAGCTAGTGGTGAGTTTTTAGGTTGCTTTGGATTAACAGAACCTGACCATGGATCAAATCCAGGAGGAATGGTAACCAATATTAAAGATATGGGTGACCACTTTTTATTGAATGGTGCAAAAATGTGGATTTCAAATGCTCCTTTTGCTGATATTGCTGTTGTTTGGGCTAAAAATGAAGAAGGGCGTATAAAAGGATTAATTGTTGAACGCGGAATGGACGGTTTTACAACTCCTGAAACACACAATAAATGGTCTCTAAGAGCTTCTTCTACTGGAGAATTGATTTTTGACAATGTTAAAATTCCAAAAGAAAATATTTTACCAAATAAAGATGGTTTAGGTGCTCCGTTAGGGTGTTTAGATTCTGCCAGATATGGTATTGCTTGGGGAGCTATTGGTGCTGCAATGGATTGTTATGACACTGCTTTACGTTATTCAAAAGAACGTGTTCAATTTGGAAAACCAATTGGTGCGTACCAACTTCAGCAAAAAAAATTAGCTGAAATGGTTACTGAAATTACAAAAGCTCAATTATTAACTTGGCGCTTAGGTACTTTAAGAAATGAAGGAAAAGCAACTACTGCTCAAATTTCAATGGCAAAACGTAATAATGTTGAAATGGCAATAAATATTGCCAGAGAAGCACGACAAGTTTTAGGAGCCATGGGTATTACTGGTGAATACTCAATTATGCGTCACATGATGAATTTAGAAAGTGTAATTACGTATGAAGGAACACACGATATTCATTTGCTGATTACAGGAATGGATATTACAGGGTTGCCTGCTTTTAAGTAATTTAAACAACTATAAGTTTAATAAAATAGACAGTGAAACATTACGTCCTGGTGAACTAATTGCTGATGCAAATTCTTTGTAATGCACATCAAAAATATTATCAATATTCATAAATAATGTAATATTATTTTTTAGTTTATAATTGGTATTAAAGTTAAAGATATTCCAGCCAGGATTTCCGTAATAAGTATCTGTAATATTATTGTATGGTGTTTGTTCTTCGTTATCAATTCCCGCAATTAAGTTATAATCTTTTATGTCTTTTTTAGCATTAAATTTCCAAAGTAAAATAGTTTGTAAACGGTCGTTTTGATAGCCTATTTCAATATCTCCAAATAATGGTGGAATAGATGATAATGGTAAATTAGTATCGTATGCTTTTCCTTTAGTATACGTTAAAGAACCTTTTGTAACCCAATTTGTACTTAAAATTCCTTTAAAACTAAAAGTGCTTCCAACTATATAGGCGTTGTTTTTATTAACATTTGCCATTACATTACCTTCTTCGCCATTGTAAACAATTGTTGTAGCGTTATTTATTTCAAAAAAATCACGTGTAATATAATTATCTAAAAGAGTGTAATACACATTTAAACCGGTATGAAATTTGCGATTATTAAAGTACCTAACTGCTCCAGTTTCAAAACTATAAGCGTATTCAGGTTTTAAATTAATATTTGGTACAGTAACATTTCCAGATTTTTCTCTAACTTTTCCAACATCGTCAATATTAGGTGATCTAAACCCTGAAGAAATAACACTGTTTAATTGCCAATTTACAGTTGGTTTATATACGTAACCTAATGTTGCTGTGACTGCTGAATTATGAAGAGAAATATCAGATTCTGGTAACGTTATAAATGTGTCATCAATCCATTTTGCAGTAAGTATTGTATTACTGAATCTTATTCCTGTATTTAAGGTTGATTTACTGCTAATATCTTGTCTGTAATTTACATAAGATGCTAAACTTGTATATGTACTTCCACCATCAGGGTAACGAGATTGTTCAATAAATTGATTGCTAAAACCAACAACAGTATTTCCTTCAACTTCTAAAGTTCTACCAAAAGCATTAGAGTTTACTTTATTGTGCGTAACTTCAAAACCATACGACATAATTCTGTCGTTAGATGTTGTTATTGGAACAAAAAAATCTCCGTTTAAACTAAATACATCTAAATTTTCAAAACTATAATAACGGTCTAAACTTGAAAATCTTCTATCAACTCTAGATTCTTTAATGTTTTGATAAGCAGCTGTTAATGTTCCTTTTTGAAGCCATTTTTTAGAAGGATTTATTTTTAGCTGTGAAGAAAGTAATACTCTTTTTTGAGGTCCATAATACCATTCTGCATATTTTAATTCACCATCAGAATACGTTGCTAAATTATCAAACCTGTTTATATTTGATGAAGTTGAATATTGAAAATTAAATAAAAGCTCGGTTTTTTTAGAAAGTGGTATTGTAATTTTTTGTAAAACATCAGTTTGGTTATAATCTGTGTTTTCTTGAATATTTACATTTGGATTTGTTACTGAATTTTCAGTATAAAATGTGTTTGTATTTGTTGAATAATCAAAAACTTTTCCCCAATCTTCAAAACCATGTGTACGGTTTTTACCCATTTTTAAATTTCCAAATTCGCTGTGAGAAATACTGGTGTAAGATGCCCATTTTTTATTTCTAAGTTCAATATTCCCCTCGGTAGTAAATTCATTATTAACAGAACTAAAACGAGAATAAAAAGAGGTGTTAACTTGATTAGCATCAGTTGTTGTTACTTTTGGTTTTTTGGTATAGTAATGTACAACACCACCCAATGCGTCTGAGCCATAAATTACCGATGAAGGACCAAAAATAACTTCGGTTCTTTCAATTATATTTGGTGATACTGTTATTGAATTTTGTAAGTGCCCTGTTCTATAAATTGCATTGTTCATTCGAACACCATCAACCACTAATAAAACACGGTTTGCTTCCATACCTCTTAAAACCGGGCTTCCACCACCTGCTTGTGTTTTTTGAACTTTAATACCTGGTAAGCTTGCCAGTAAATCTGCTGATGTTTGCGGCGCTAATTTTTTAATTTCTTCTTTTGAAATAATATCAATTTGTTCGGCAACTCTACTTCTACTTTCTTTTCCTTTTGAAGCTGATAAAACTATTTCATTTAGTCGTTCAGATTTTTTATTTAAATACACAACAAACTCAATTACTCCCAAGTCTTTTTTTAAAATTTCATATTCTATAAATGCTAAGTGATTAAATGAAATAACATCAGAATTTGAAAACGCTGTTAAATCAGCAATTCCTTTTTTATTTGTGTAAACTACCGTATTATTTGAATCGTTATAAATGGTAACATTTTCAATAGGGAAATTAGATTCACGTTCCAAAACTTTTACTTGTTGAGCTTGTAATGAAACTGATAGCAATAAAAAAATTATTATAACACGTAATACCCTCATAATTAATTAAATACCGACTTTAAAATAGCTAATGATTTTGGTTTTTTAAAGCCCCCCAAATGTAATTCAAAATATTGAATTAAAATAGCCAATATTGCTTGTCTATTAACCGCATTAAAATCAATAGTATGTAAAACATCAAAGTTTATGCCTAAGAGCTTTTTAAATTGCACTAAATTAGTGCCAGAAACAGTAGTTGGCTTTTTGACGTTTGTGAAAGTTCCTTCTAACAAATCAAAATATAAAGCATTTATATTAGTAGTTTCGGGATAAAATCCTAAAAATTTAGTTAGGTTTAATAAAAAAAGTAAATGAAAATTTGAAATATTAGTATGCGTATCTAACCATAAAAATGAAGTTTCTAAATATTGGAATAACGTGTTATTTTGTTCTTCTTCACGTATTGCATAATATATGGTTTCAGCTAAAAATAAGGCGATTGTTTGCTTTTTTATATCGGTATAAATTGAGCTATAAAAGTTTAAAACTTCAACATCTCTAATAGAATTTAAGTTTCCTTTATTATTGTGATTCGCTGTTAAATTAAGTTGCATTAAAGGCTGAAAATATGCAGGTTTAATTTTAGCTTTTTTGGCTGTTAAAACACCTTTAAGCATGTATACTTTTATTCCACAATTTTTTGTATAACACGTAGCTATTAAACTAGTATCTCCATATTTAATAGTATTTATAACTATTGCCTTGGTAGTTTCAATCATTTTTTAATTAATAATTGCAATTTTTGCCACCCTAGTTTCTAAATTATCATTTGTAATTAGTAGTACAATATATATCCCTGACGCAACTTTAGTACCTGCTAAATTTGTTTTATCCCACACTACTTTTCCACCAAACAATTCTTCTCCTTCTTTTGTGTTTGTTTCATAAACTAAGTTTCCAGCAGCGTCTAAAATTTTAATATTTGTGTCTTTTGGTAAATGCGCACCATTTCGTCCATCAATAGTTATAAATTCGTTGTTTTTTGTTGAAGGGTTTGGGTAAGCATAAACTTCGGGTAAACTAGTACCGTATAAAGAAACATTACTATTATAGGCTACAATTCCTTTATCTGTTGCAAAGTATACTTTACCAGAATTGTTATCAATAGCAATTTTTAAAATATTATTTGAAGGTAACGGAGAATTATCTTTATTGAAGTTTTTTAATGTTGTATCACCTGTTGGTGTTGTTTGAAGTGTTCCGCCAATCTCAGTCCCAAACCACTTATTATCAGATCCATCAATAGCAATAGTATTGATTGTTTGCTCTCCTAATAATTTTTTTGGAATACCATCATCTAAAATAATTACGGGCTCAGCATCAATAACTGTTGAATTAAAAATATTGGCTGCGTTATAAAAAACAACCAACCCTTTTTTTGTTCCAATCCAAATTCTATTGTTAGCATCTACTTTAATTGATCGTACATTTAAATCGGGTAAAGCTCCTTTAGTTTGCTCTGTTGTTAATGACTTTTTATTTGTCCCATTTTCATTAAAAACCAAAGCTCCGTTTCTTCTAGAACCAATCCAAATATTGGTTGTTTTATCAATTTCTAATTCATTTAAACCAAAAGCTGGATTTGTAATTACAGTGCTCATATCAAAACTAGACCAAGCTCCGCTACTACTATACTTTTTAACCCTATCTTCAACCCAAGCATTTGCTATCCATAAATTTCCTTGGTTATCAAATGCTGAGCCATTTATTCTTGTGCTAATATAACTTGGATTTGGAAAATCTAGTTTTTCTAAACCGCTATTTGTGTGGTTCCAATGCGTTGTTAAAACATTGTCTTCAACAATTATCATTCCTCCGCCCCACGAACTAATATATACTTTATTTTCATGTATTGGGTCAAAAGTAATATTCACCAAATCACTTACTCCTATTTCAGAATACGGTGTGTTTAACCAATTAGAACCATTAAAATGACTATATCCCGCTCTTCTTCCTAATGGACCGTATGCAGTATTATAGCCACCATAAACAACCCAAAGACTATTATTTTGTGCAGCTATTGAAAACGTAAAATTAGATACAGGCCCTTCTGGATGAATTTCTTCAAAATTAGAAATATCGTTTAAAGTACTTTTTAATATTCCAAATTCTTTAGTTCCTAAATACAGTGTGTTTTCCTCAACAAAAGCTGTATTTAAATTAAAATAAAACAAATCGGTTGAAGCTGTAGTGTAATTAATTATTTCTGTATTATTTAAGTCGTTTACATACACACTTCGTAAAGTGCTAATAGTTAAAAAACTAGTTGTAGCTTTTAATTTATTTATGGTTGTAGCATAATTTTTTTGAAGTACTAGTGTATTATTTTCAACTATTGATAGCGTGCGGTTATTAGATACAAAAACTTGGTTATTAAACACCTCAACATTTGTATAAGCTCCTGAATAATGTTGTGTCCAGTTATTAAAATCAATTAAATTCGGGTTAGTTACATCTGCAGTAAAAATACCATTTTGTGTAACTGCATAAATATTATTTTGATGAATTGCAATTTGATTTATTTCTATTTCAGAAGATTGATCGCCTATAAAATAAGTATCTCCAAATTGAAGGTTTTCAATATCATAAACAACAATTGCAAATGAAGTAGATAAGTATAACTTGTTATTATATTCGGTAATATCATTAATTTGTTTACTACCCGAATAACTAAAGTTCACAATATCTTTAGCTATTGTAATTTCGTTATTACTATCAATTATTTCTAACATTCCTGTTTCATAACCAATAATAACTTTTTTAAAAGTACTGCTGTAATATAAACTTGTTGTTGTTTCACCTGAAAGACCATTTACTGAAGAAATTTTAGTTACTTCATTTGTTGATGTATTGTAGGTAAAAAGTGCATTGTCTACAATTGCATAAATTTGATGATCAGCTTTTACAAAATCTTTTACATTATTGTATGAATAGAAATCTTCCCAGCTATTTGAATAATCTATTTGTGAGTATATAGAATTAATGAAAAGAAAAAGAAATAGTTGAATAATTTTTTTCATAAGTTATTCAAATATATTTATTAAAAATGGAATAAGGAAAGTATTATTTACAATTAAATTGTAGTGCAAAAAAAAACCTTGAACATTGTAATTCGAATATACAATGTTCAAGGAATAAATAAATCAACCCCAAAGACTTATTTAATGTTTTGATGTATAACGCCAAAACCCCTCTTGACATAAATACAAAACAAATATAGCATAGTTAATGATTACTTTATTGAAAAATAAACGAAAATCTTTAAAAAATATATAAATGGTAGGTAATTGTATGTAAATGGTAATTATTTAATATCTACGCTGTACATGTCATTTAGTTAAAATATACAGTATTGGTGTTTGTTCTCACTAATTTGGTGGTTTCTTAAAACAAAAAAAGGATATTATAGTTAACTATAATATCCTTTTTCAATGAAGGTTTTATTAAAAATCTCTGTCTACTAGAAATTTACAACTTCTACAGAACTAAATCCCCAAGAAAATGCATTTCTTGTGTAAACTACTTTTTTAACATTGTCTTCATTATTAAATTTAATCATTCTAACAAAAACTGTCTCTTTTATATTTTGACAAACACTACCTAAGCCAATAAACTTGATTGAATTATCAGTATTGTTAATATCCTTAAGGATTTTATTATCAGATGGTGTTAAAAAATTTAAGATAGACATAGTGTTAATTATTAGTGCATTAAAACACTAAAGTAGTTAACATAAGTATAACTTTTTCTTAAAATTTATAAATCCATTTAGAAAAACTGTAAACGGTTAATATTTCCTAATAAATGGTTATTTGATTATTTTAAAGGGAAGGTAATTGAGACCTTAGTTCCTGTTCTAGTTTCATCAGAAATATCTTTTGTTTCAATTTCTACACCTTTGTTTTGGTGTAACATCCTAATTCTGTTTTCAGTAGCTTCAGCGCCTAAAAATTTACGTCTTTCTGAAATGTGAGTTACTTTTTTATTCTTATTAATACCAATACCATTATCAAGTATTGTACAAACCACATTTTCATTTTCTTCTTTAATAGTTAGTTCAATAAATTTTTCTCCTTCTTTTTTCATAATTCCATGCCAAATAGAATTTTCAATAAATGGTTGTAAAAATAACGTTGGAACTTTAATACTATCTAGGTCTAGGCTTTCGTCAACGCTAACAATATATTCAAATCCTCCTGAAACACGCATTTGTTCAAGCTTAACATATAGTGCTAAAATAGATAACTCTTCTGAAAGCATTGTTGTTGGACTTGATGAGCTATTTAATATAACTCTAATCAATTTTGAAAACTTTGTTATATA
>Ga0209345_10004312_pt1 | contig 13837 bp, 12 predicted proteins | sample Cruoilmetagenom7_FD_187294 | JGI IMG/M metagenome (GOLD analysis project Ga0209345, IMG submission 187294) | Oil polluted marine microbial communities from Coal Oil Point, Santa Barbara, California, USA - Sample 7 (SPAdes) (version 2) | ecosystem: Environmental > Aquatic > Marine > Oil seeps ...
CGATAGATATGGAGTTAAAATAACGAAAAGACAGATAATTAAATTTTCAAATAAGCGATGCAAAAGAGTTGAACCAAAAAAAGGATGGAAAAATGACCCCTTGCAACCATTGGGAAATGTTGCAATAACCGAAATTTCCGGTTCTAATCACGAAGTTGCACGATTAGCCATCAAAAAAATCACCGAGAAAGGAATAGATTTAATAAAGGACAAAGAGGTCTCAGAAGATGAAGAAGCTAAAATTGCAGAGTATTTTGCTTACCATCTTGAGAAGATAGGCAAGAATGCTCTCTCTTCAGAAAATCCTGATTTTATTAATATGGTATCTAATGCAATGAAGTCTATTGCCAAAACTTGTAAAACAGATGGCGGTATGAAACCTTTGGTTGAATCACTTGGAAAATTAGGATTAGGTTGCGCCGAACAGAATCTAATTTTCTCCTCAGATACCTCAAAAGAAAATATCATTCATTTATTTGAGCCATTGTGCATGCGGGCAATAAATAATGGTTTTATAGGGAAAAATGGCTCTTTAAAGACTATGATTATAAAAATTCATGAAATTGGTAACGTTTTACTTGAAAATAAGTCGAATTACCTAATAAAAGGTCATCTAGTCGGAGTTTTAAGGCATATTGCTGAACAGGGAATTAAAAAGGAAAAAGTGATTGTCGTATCTGATGCTGTCGGATGTATTGGCACATACGCTCGATCCGGAATCGATTCACCACCCTTTTACAAATTTGTAACAATTCCTGGAATTGATGCACTTAAAAAGATTGCAATGGATTCCGATGAAGCCGGATTGGAATCTATCAAACCTGCTGTAATAGAAGACCTATACAAAATCCTCAAAAAAGCACGCGAGAAAGACCTCGATGAAGTCGCATCTCACGCAAAATCGGCTCTCGATGAACTAAAGGAGAATACAAAATCCGATAACTCTTCGGAGATTCAAGATTGAAGATTGTCCATTACCCATCCCACCACGAGAGCCGCGCTCTCGTCAATTCCAAGCTCTTCACTCTCAATTATCAGTTCGGGACTTTCAGCCTCTTCATACGCTACATTCACACCAGGAACGGATGCGGCCTTACTCTTAGATCGCTTGTAGATGTCTTTTGGGGCGTACTCTGCCGATCTTTCCTCCTCCCTTCTGACGCAGCTCTCAAGGGGGCAGCGCAGATATATCTCGGCAAAGTCTGCAATCAGTTCCCTTGCAAGATCTCTATATCGTCTCCTGTTGGCGGTGGCATCAATTATCACATTGATTTTTGACTCGTGAAGCAGTAACGCCATATACGCAAGTGACGAGTAGACGATATCTCTCTCCTCCTCTGAATATTTAGGATTAGGAGTGATCACCTTACGGATCTTGTCAAGTTGCAGTATCTTCACATCAATATCATTCTTGAGAAGTTGGTCCCTTACCCTCTCGGAGACCGTCGTCTTCCCACATCCCGGAAGTCCTGTCACCCAAATAACCCAGCTCATCGTATATACTTTGGAGGACCTCTGACATATTATTTTCCCCTCCAAATAACAGACAGGCGTCCAACACGAAGATCAGGATATTCGTTAACCGTAATTTTAAGGGGGGTAAAGAGTTCAATAACCAAAGATTGATAACACACCTAAAATATACACCCTAACAGGGTCGTTGCCCTAGGAATTAATGAATGAATCTTGCAATAAATAATTTGAAACAAGTGGCTTTGGCTGTATTGTGTCTGCTGCTAATTGCAGCAACAAGCTCACCGGTTAATGCCGACACGGTAGCAACATCAGAATTCCACTTGGACGCAGGAGAGATTCTAACTTTTCCAGTCATAATTGACGGGGATGAGAATATACATGGAATATCAGGTTTTCATCTGCTTTTAACGTATGATCCATCGGTTGTCCAAGTACTAAAGATCGGTAACTGCGACCTAAGTTTTGTGACATATAAAGAGATCGATAACGATTCCGGTTTTACCCGTTACGCCGCGGTGGACACGTCCGGTGAAGTCAGCGGCCTTATTCATCAGGATGTCAAACTTGCCGATGTGACGATTAAAGCTGTGGGTGACCCCGGAGATTCCTGCATGGTTGTACTTGAGTTTCCAGCCATGTTCGATGGTGATACCGAGATGATGGATACAAAAAATGTTGATGCCACTCTAGTAATTGATGAGGTATTGTCCAGTTCAATGGGTACTACTAAAAACCCGGCGCCAACTCCGACACCAACACCTACTCCGACACCAACTCCGGAACCAACACCCAGCTTATTTAGTCTGATGCTAGATTGGTTCTGGTAGATAGAATACCCAACAACTTATCTTCTAGCGTTGTAATATACCCCTCATGAACTCTGATGAGATTGCCGAAGAATCGAAGATTACTCTCGTTCCTGATACAAGTGTCATAATTGATGGTAGAATCAGTGCCAGAATAGAGAGTGGGGAGTTCGAAGGGGCCACAGTTATCATTCCTGAAGCGGCAGTCTCGGAACTTGAAAAACAGGCCAATCAGGGTAGAGAGGTGGGGTATAGTGGACTTGCAGAACTCAAAAGACTGAGTATGATGGCAAGGGATGGGAAAATCAAGATGATGTACACTGGAGAACGTCCGAGTCTTGAGCAGATAAAGCTTGCATCAGGCGGCGAGATCGACTCCATGATACGGGACATCGCATGCGATTACGAGGCACTATTCATCACAAGTGATGTGGTTCAAAGTGAGGTTGCTGAGGCCAAAGGTCTTAATGTAGTATATCTCCCTCCTGAGCGTGCAGCTGTAATAACTCACCTGCACCTATTGAGCTACTTCTCGAAGAACACGATGTCAGTTCACCTGAAAGAAGGTGTCGTACCGATGGCGAAGAGAGGTAAGGTCGGTAAGATGAAACTTCAGAAGATACGAGATAAAGTCCTTACGGATAGGGAACTGAAGGCCATCTCGCGTGAACTTATTGAACGGACAAAGAGGGATGCAAAAGGTTTTATCGAGATCGAGAAGAGGGGGGCTGTTGTTCTGCAGCTCGGCCCGATAAGAATTGCCATAACCCGTCCTCCGTTCTCTGATGGTATAGAGATAACTGCGGTACGTCCGGTGGCAGATGTGAAGCTCGACGATTACCGGTTGAGTAAGGAATTAAAAGATCGTCTTATAAAGAGGCAGAGGGGTGTGCTGATAGCTGGTCCTCCTGGTGCCGGGAAGTCTACGTTTGCAGCCTGTGTGGCCGATTTTTTGAGTGATAGATATATAGTAAAAACAATGGAGTCTCCAAGAGATCTACAGGTCTCGGATGTGATAACACAGTACACTGCACTTGAAGGTAGTATGAATAACACCGCGGATATACTCCTCCTTGTGAGGCCGGATTATACCATATACGATGAGATGCGCAGAGATAATGACTTCAAGATATTTGCTGATATGAGGTCTTCAGGCGTAGGTATGATCGGGATCGTACATTCCACTACTGCTATCGATGCACTACAAAGGGTGATAATGAGGCTAGATCTCGGTATGATTCCTCAGGTGGTCGATACGGTCATCTTCATCGACGCTGGTCAGGTGGAAAAGGTGTACGATCTTGAGTTTATGGTGAAGGTTCCATCCGGGATGTATGAATCGGATCTGGCCCGTCCTGTGATAAATGTGGTGGAATTTGGTACTGGAAATCTTGAATATGAAATATACACCTACGGTGAACAGATCGTGGTTATGCCTGTTAGTAATTCTGTTTCAAAGAACCCTTCATGGCGACTTGCCGAGCGATGGATCGAGCAAGAGGCCGCAAGACATGTCGATAATGTTCAGGCGGATATGCTCTCTGATGGCAAAGCCAGGATATATGTTCAGAAACAGGATATCCCGAAGATAATAGGAAAAAACGGGAACACCATCGACAAGCTGGAGAAGCGACTGGGTATAAGTATAGATGTGCAGAACTTATGATCCTCTCGGCCTTCAAAACCCGCCATAGACCTCATCGTGTGGGTGTACGACGATCCCTTCTGATGTGATGTCATAAGGGTGAAGTTTCTTACTGTGGGATGAACCCCTCATCTTGTATATCTCAAGGCTGTGTACCCTCTCGTTCTCGTTTCTTTTGTAGTACATGGCGATTGTACCCTCTGTTACGAAGTTCTCAACACCAAATCTGTTCAGATTTGACTCATCCACGATCTCACATGTGAATAAGGTAGTAAGGCCGAGCATCTCCATAATTACGCTCAACTTCAGTAGTTCTATTCTTATCTTTGCAGGATCCTGGATGTAGAACCCGATAGAGGTCGAAGAGTCGACGACTGCCCTCTTTGCACCCATATCATCCTGGATGTCGATGATCTGATCGACCATGAAGTTCATATCGAAGGGCCTGATATCCACATACTTCTCATTTGAGCCTATACCGAGCTTCGCAGATGTGGCATCCATTATAACAAGTTTGCCCTCGTCTTCAAGTGCCTTCAGATCCCAACCGAATGCCATTGCGTTCTCACGGATCGCCTTGGGCCTCTCCTCGGTGGCCACAAAGATCCCGTGTTCATCGAATTGAGTTATCCCGTTGTACAAGAACTGTAGGCTGAATATGGTCTTCCCGGCCCCTGAAGTTCCTGAAATCAGATACGTCCTGTTTCTGAGAAGTCCCCCATTGCAGAGCTCATCAAAACCCTCTATACCGAGGGGCACTCTACCGATTATACCCTTCACATCTTCTTGCATTATAGCACGATCCTTTCAAGCAGATTCCAGAGCACCGACAGGACAGACCTTGACGCATGTATTGCACTCTTCACACTTTTCATCTATCTCGATCCATGCCTCAACCAGGTCGATGGCATCAAATTTGCAAACTGCAACACACGTACCACAGTACCCGCACTTGTATCTGTTGATATTTACCATATATTCCCCCTACCTTATTAAATGAACGCAGATTAAACGCAAGAGTATATATAGCACTATATTCCTTATAATCCCTTGGGTTGACTTATGATAGTATCACTTGATCTGGAACTGAGGGATATTCCCGGACAACTTGCACTCGCCTTGAGGCCGGTATCTGAATTTGGTGCCAACATTGTTAGTGTGATTCACCATCGTGAGAAGATGACTCCAAGGCATACGCTCCCAGTTCAGGTAGCTATCGAGATAGATGGACACAGGTTGGGCGCCCTCATCGATAAACTGAAGAGTGACGGGATCATAGTCGCCAGAGTTGGTGAAGAACGGCTGAAGGAGAGGGTTCTTGTGATGCTCACAGGGCATATTCTCGATACGGATATCAAAGATACAGTCGACGCAGTAGATAGCACAGGTTTTGCCGAGGTTGTGGATCTGAAGTTGTCGATGCCAGGAATAGATGAACGATCGTCAGCTTCCCTTGTTATAAGTGCAGTAGGTGAGAAAGAGCTTAACGATTCACTGGATCTTTTGAGGGGGATATCATCTAAAAAGGATCTATTGATGATCACACAGATCGGTTTTTAAACTTCTTTTCCCCAGATCTAAATTCAGAAATCTGATGCCAGTTGATTATCTTGCCATCTAAAAAAAGAATAAGAACTTTTATATATGCGAATTATACATTTTCTCAATAACTATAAACCATTAAAATTTGGAGGAGAAAATGTCTACAGAATTTTCTATGAAAACGGCAAATGAGGATGCAGTTCTCAACACACTCCGGCAGATTGTAGGACCCACAAATGCAACGTCCCATATTGTGGATCTGGTTGCGTATGAGAAAGACCAGAACTGGCCTTTCGTCAACCCGCATCTGCCCGATTATGTTGTGAAAGTTCACAACAAGAAGGAAGTTAGAGAGATTGTCCGCTTTGCGAACAGGAACAAGATACCGATAGTTCCTCTTGCTGCCGGAATAAACGTTAGAGGTCTTTGTATCCCAACACAAGGTGGAATAGTCCTTGATATGAGGGATATGAACAAAATACTTGAAGTGAATACTGAGATGATGACTGTGACAATCCAACCGGGTGTCACATCTGCACAGTTGTCGGCTGCATGCAGGAAGTATGGAGTAAGGCCCGCACTTACAAGTGCACCTGATATGGCTTCCATCTTTGCGAATTATCTGCTCATAGGCCTATATCACTCGTCCTCAAGTGATGGAAATTTCCACATACTGAGTATGGAAGTGGTATTGGCATCTGGTGAGATCTTAAAGACCGGTTCAAGAGGTCTTGTAGGGGCTCCTGGCCCACATGCAAGAGGTGGAGGTCCGGGACTTACCGAGCTTTTCATGGGCTCACCTGGTTCTTTCGGTGTCGTAACCGAGATGACTGCAAAGCTTTATCCTGATCCGAAATTCAATGCCGGAGTTGCCTACGGATATGATGAGTGGGAACCTGCAGTTGAAGTGAGTACGAAGCTCATGGATGCAAGAGTTGCTACACAGATCGATATAATTGATGACAACCTTCTGATAACGTTCTTACCAACAGAGATGGTCGATCGGATGGGAGAAGAAGCGGTCAGAAAGATGCTCCCAAAGGTTGTGATGATATGCACGATCACCGATACCATCAAAGAGAGGATGGAAGTCAACAAAAAGGTTGCACAGGGCATCTGTAAAGATGTAACCGAAGGAAAGAACTTCGGTATCGCCAGCATGGGTGGTCTGGGTGAACTATCGTCCGGTGGAAGGATAACGACAGGTATGCTTCAGAAAGGATACTACCACTGCTTTGCATTCTATGCACCACTGAACAAGTGTATAGACTACCGTGACATAAATTACAAGACTGCCGAAGAGCACGGTTACAGTGCGGATTATGATGCAAGTCTGCTTGCGATTCCACAGGCACCATGGAACGGACAGTTGACATATTATGAACTTGAAGTTCTCACGTGTGATCCGACAGATCCTGCACAACTGAAACAGATACAAGGCTATTCCGAAGATCTTGTTCAGAAGATACTGGACTGTGGTATATACGGCTGGTTCAGACCTTACGCAGAGGTTATCGATGTCACGATTGACAGATGGGGTACAACCGGCGAGTTCATAAAGAGGCTGAAGAACCTTGTAGATCCGAACAACATAATGAATCCGGGGAAGTTTGTGTACTAATAGGGGTGATCAATTATGATGGAATTAGAAGAATGGTATAATGTAGTAAGTAGTTGCGTGCACTGCAGGGCCTGTACATCGTCGGATATACACATGACAGGTGATGAGAACTTACCCATATGCCCTAAAGGAAATATGTTCAAGATGGAGTCGTTCTTCGCATGCGGAGCACATGAAATAATACGTGCCATGATCGAAGGCGAGATAAACGAGAACAGTGAAAGGCTACAACATGTAATATACTCATGCACTATGTGTGGTTACTGTTCATACCACTGTGAACTCTATTCCCCGCCGGGTCAGAAGTGCAAGAAGATGGGCAAGACGTTCGTCGACATTTGGCAGGATCTCAGGGCAGATATGATGAAGAGAGGATGGGGGCCACTCGAAGCTCACAACGCTATCCTCAAGAACATCGCAAATACTGACAACGCATGGGGTGGTACGAGAGGAGATCGTGAGAGATGGGCAAAAGGTCTTGGTGCAAAAGATCTGAACAAAGAATCAGCTGATGTTCTCTACTTCGCCGGATGTACAACGACGTATGATCCCAAGCTGAAAGCGATGATGACAACAGCTGCGGAAGTATTCAACAAAGCAGGTGTTAGCTGGGGTATTCTCGGTAAGAACGAGAAGTGTTGTGCTGGACCATCACTGAGAGTCGGTGATCGTGACCAGTTCAAGGCATATGCAGGAGAGAATATTGAACTCTTCAAGAAGTCCGGTGTCAAGACTATCGTGACATCATGTGCAGGGTGCTACAGTACATTCAAGAATGAATACCCGGCTATAGCTGAGATGGATGGTATAGAAGTCCTACATGTAACGGAGTTCATTGCAAGACTGATAAAGGAGAAGAAGATCGAGTTCACCAAAGAAGTCCCAATGAAGGTCACATACCATGACCCATGCCACATAGGAAGGTACGTCGGGGTGTTCGAAGAGCCAAGGACGATTCTCAGAGCCGTTCCCGGTGTGGAAGTTAGGGAAATGATCCAAAACAAGAGGAATTCCTGGTGTTGTGGAGCAGGCGCAGGGATGAGAACCGCACTACCTGACGTGGCTAGTGAGACCGGCCAGCACAGGATAAAACAGGCTGAAGACACAGGTGCGGAAGTGCTTGTATCGTCATGTCCGTTCTGTGCACAGAACTTGATGGATGCGATAAAAGAATCCGATTCTGATCTAAAATTCATGGACATAACCGAGATACTTGCACAGGCATTGTAACTTGAGGGTATGTTAAGTGAAGAATCGATTCTAAAAACATTGCAACATATAGTGGGGGTAGAGGGTGCAACCAATGACACCCCCGATCTTATTGCTTATTCTAGAGACCAGAACTGGTTATTCGTACCTCCGCAAAAACCCGATTTTGTTGTGAAGGTTAGGGATAAAAATCAGATCAGGGAGATATTACGTCTTGCGAACAGGTACAAGTTACCTGTGGTGCCACTTGCTACCGGTGTGAATGTTAGGGGGCTCTGCATTCCAACCCAGGGTGGGATCGTCCTTGACATGCGAGAGATGAACCAAATACTTGAGATCAGTCCGAGTATGATGACTGCTACCATACAACCAGGAGTGACTGCGGGGCAGCTCTCTGTAGAATGTATGAAGTATGGGCTCTCTCCCAATAATACTAGTGCACCTGATACTGTATCTGCATTTGCAAATTATCTACTTCGAGGTCTCTATTTCACACACTCGTCCGAAGGTGACGATCATATCCTCTCAATGGAGATTGTTCTTCCTTCAGGGGAGATTATAAAGACAGGGTCTTCCGGCATAAAACCCACTGCGGGTCCATATGCAAGAGGCGGTGGGCCAAATCTTACCGGACTATTTCAGGGTGTACCTGGGGCCTTTGGGGTCGTAACCGAGATGACTGTAAAGTTGCGACCTTATCCAAAACATGTATGGGTCTACTTCTTCGGTTTTGACGATATAGATAAGGAGATCGAGGCGATCGATGAAGTCATGAAGCTTAAGATCCCGACTCAGCTCACTATGGGCACTCTTCCGGATATGTCAAAGATGAGGAGCCTTGATGATTTCACTGCCCTTATGGGCCTCATGGCAGAGAGGATGGAACAGAATCTGAGTGAATCATCTGCAGATCAGGTTGCAGAGCGTATGAAGCAGATGGCAGCCGTATTCCCAAAAGCATTTGTAGGTGGCTGTATTCTTGATGACTTCAAGGATAGGTTTACCCTTTACAAGAAGACACTGAGGAAGACATTCATGGAGGCAGGTGGAAGAGACCTCTCTTCAATCATTAAAACGACTGGTGGATTCTTCTTCTTCTACGAAGATGACATGCAGTCCGGCGGTAGGGCAGATGCTACCATGCTGAGGCGAGGTTACTATCATGCACTTGCATTCTATGGTCCGCTCAACAGGTACAAGGAGTATGACCAAATGTTCAAAGATGTGGCAGTTAAGCACGATCTCGATCCTGAAGGTGCACTTCTGGGTGGAATCACATGTGCACCCTGGCATGGGCAGCAGACATATCTTGAACGCTCGGTTCTTGTCGACCCCAATGAGAATCCCGAAGGGCTCAAGATCTACACAAAGGAATGTGTCGAGAATCTTCTCGATATGGGTATCTATGGCTGGTTCAGACCTTATGCTGACACTCTCGATGCTACTCTTGAGCGGTGGGGTGCGACTGGTGAATTTTTAAAGAAGATCAAGATGCTAGTAGACCCAAATTCGATCATGAATCCCGGGAGGTTCATCTTCTGAGGAGTTGAAAAAAATGGATCTTGAAGACTGGCACGATGTAGCATCAAGCTGTATGCATTGCAGAATTTGCGTAAATCCGGAATTTCATGAAGTGGGTGGCTGGGTCCCGATATGTCCCAGGGGTAACAAGTTCAAGATGGAGACATTCTATGCTCCTGGAACTTTCGAGCTCATCCGGGCGATCATCGAAGGCGAGCTTACTGAAAATAGTCCGAAGCTACAAAAGGCAGTATATTCCTGCACGATGTGCGGTGCATGTTCAGCCCTTTGTGAGATCTACTCGGCTCCCGGTGCAAAGGTGAAGAGGATGGGTAAGACCTTTGTCGATATGTATATCGACCTCAGAACAGAGATGATGAAACGTGGTTGGGGCCCACTTGAACCTCACAACGCTATCCTCAAGAACATCGCAAATACTGACAACGCATGGGGTGGTACGAGAGGAGATCGTGAGAGATGGGCAAAAGGCCTCGGTGCAAAAGATCTGAACAAAGAATCGGCCGATGTTCTCTACTTCGCCGGATGTACAGCGACCTATGATCCCAAGCTGAAAGGGATGATGACAACGGCAGCTGAGATATTCAATCGTGCAGGAGTTGATTGGGGCATTCTTGGAAAGAACGAGAAGTGCTGTGCAGGGCCGTCACTAAGGATTGGTGATCGTGACCAGTTCAAGGCATATGCAGAAGAGAATATTGAACTATTCAAGAAGTCTGGTGTCAAGACTATCGTGACATCATGTGCAGGGTGCTACAGTACTTTTGTAAAAGAATATCCTGAAGTGGCCGACATGAGTCACATAAAGGTTGTGCATGTTAGCGAGTTCATCTCAAGGCTTCTGAAATCAGGGGATATTACTTTCTCAAAGGAAGTGCCTATGAAGGTTACATACCACGATCCGTGCCATATAGGAAGGTACTGCGGCGTTTATGACGCACCAAGAGATATACTTGGTTTGGTTCCGGGTATTGAGCTTAGAGAGATGATGCAGAACAGACAGAACTCCTGGTGTTGCGGAGCTGGAGCAGGGATGAAAACCGCTCTTCCCGATGTGGCAAGCGAGACCGGAGTTCGTAGGGTGAAACAGGCTGAAGCGACCGGTGCCGAAGTACTTGTATCGTCATGCCCGTTCTGTGCCCAAAACCTTACTGATTCCATTAAAGAAGCTGACTCAGAGCTGAAGTTCATGGATTTGACACAGATTGTCGCTATGGCGTTATAGCTAAGTACTTAGAATATAAAAAAGTAGAAGGTATTTTAAGTTCAACGAGTGGCTGAAAGGGGATATTATGAAAGATAGATACGATGTACTGATCATTGGTGGAGGACCTGCGGGCTCAATTTGTGCCAAGACTTGTGCCAAACAGGGTCTGGATGTCTTGATGGTCGAGAAGCGTCAGGAGATCGGTGTTCCTGTACGTTGTGCTGAGGGAATCGGTAAGGAGAGCTTACATAGGTTCATCGAACCAGACAAAAAATGGATATGTACAGAGGTTACCGGTGCCAATATTTTCGCTCCGGACGGTACGGTGGTCACCATGTCAGAGGAGTTCTTAGGTGGTGAGGTTGGCTACGTTCTGGAACGCAAGATATTCGATCGGGTTCTTGTTCATCGTGCAATAGACGCCGGAGCGGAAGCGATGGTTAAGACATCGGCAACCGGAATTTTGAGGTCCAATGGGGCAGTGACAGGTGCCAAAATAAGGCATATGGGTGATATTCAGGATATCGGAGCTGATGTTGTAATCGGTGCCGATGGCGTTGAATCCAAGGTCGGAAGATGGGGCGGGATAGATACAACTTTAAAACCGATCGATATAGATAGTTGTGCCCAGTTCCTTATGACCGGTGTTGATGCGGACCCTGAGTATATAAGATTCTACCTTGGTACAGAGGTCGCCCAAGGAGGGTACGCCTGGATATTTCCCAAGGGTGATGGTTGCGCAAATGTTGGTCTTGGAATACCTGGAAGTGAGTCAGGTGATAAGAGACGGGCTTATGACCATCTCTTGAAGTTTGTCAAGAAGTTTGTTCCTGAGGCAAAAGTGCTGGAGATGATATTCGGAGGTGTACCCATAAGTGCACCGCTTAATACGACAGTGGGAGATGGACTGATACTTGTTGGTGATGCGGCAAGATTCTCTGATCCGGTTACAGGTGGCGGTATCGCAAATGCCATGAAATCGGGAGAATATGCCGGAAATATCGTGGTAAATGCGTTATCCGAGGGAGATATCTCCGCAGAGAGGTTCAAAGAGTATGAGAAATTGTGCTACGATGATTTCGGGAAGACCAACGCGCTGATGTACAAAGTCAAAGGGATATTTATGGAATGGGGTGACGAAGAACTGAACTCTCTTGCACATTCCCTTGAAGATCTTAATGTTACGGAGATCACAGGTACAGGGCTTCTTAAAAAGCTCGCTAAAGAGAATCCGAAGTTGCTAAACTCTTTGAAGGGCCTATTCTCATGACACAGATACTTGTTTTAAATAACCACGGGCAATTCACTCACCTGATCCTAAGGTCCCTTAGAGATCTTGATATTGATGCCAAATTGGTATCAAACGGGCTCTCTGTGGATGAAGTCGTGTCACAAGATCCGGACGGACTCATCTTGAGTGGAGGCCCATCGATTGAACGTACCGGAAATTGTGATACCTATATAAAAGAGATTGAGCTACCAATTCTTGGAATATGTCTCGGGCACCAGTTGATTGCAAAAACATTGGGTGGGAGAGTAAACTTAGGTTCACAAGGAGGATATGCCCAGATAGAGCTAGAGATACTAAAAGAAGGTGACATCTTTAGTGGTCTTGGAGATAAAATGTCCGTATGGTCCTCTCATTCGGATGAGGTGATAGAGATGCCTCCCGATTTTATACTTCTTGCAAGATCAAAACATTGCGAGATAGAGGCTATGAAGCACGAGAACCTTCCTATTTACGGTGTCCAATTTCACCCTGAGGTCTCTCACACAAACGATGGTGAGCAGATCCTCTTAAACTTCTTGAAAGTATGCGAAGATTATAAGCGTTGATTATGGAGGTTTCTTTTATGTCCAAGGTATATTTTGTGGATTCAAGGGCGGTAGTCGAGTCAAAAGCAAAATGGTTCCAGCCTAAACTGGGTGCGGTAAATAAACTAGAGAGGTTGATAAATGCGAGTGGTGCGCTCGATTTTATCGAATCAGGTGACATAGTGGCAATCAAGTCGCATTTTGGTGTTTATGGAACTTCAAAGGCACTACGATCGGTATTCATGAGAAAAGTTTCAAAGATGGTGCAGGAGAAGGGGGGCCGTCCGTTTCTTACTGAGAGCTGTGGACTGGGAATGAAGCACGATAGAAGTCATGCTGTCGGAAGGATAGTTATTGCCGAGGAGAACGGTTACACTCACCAGACAGTTGCCGCACCGATAATAATTGCTGATGGTATGTGGGGATTCGATCATCTACAAACCGAGATAGAAGGAGAAGAACTAAGCGAGGTTTATGTTGCTAAAGCGATTGCTGAAGCGGATAAAGTGATCTCGCTCGCCCACTTCAAAGGACACATGGAAGGTGGCTTTGGCGGTGCGATAAAGAACTTGGGAGTCGGGTGTGTGGCGAAGAGGTCCAAGTATGACATCCACATAACGGGTTATCCGAAGATCGATAGGCAGAAGTGCAATGGATGTAACAAATGTGTGGATATGTGCCCTGCCGGTGCAATTGAAGAAAGCATCGTTCTTGATGAGGATAAGTGCATCAAGTGTAACGGATGCGTAGAGATATGTGAACCTAGGGCCATCGGTATACGATTCAACGGGCCCCAGGCAACGTCAAACAGGATAGTCGACTGTGCAAAGGGTGTAATAGATAAGATCGGGAAAGAGAATTTCTATTACTTCAATTTCCTCATGGACATCACGCCTGCATGTGATTGTTGCCCCTATTCAGACAATCCGATAGCACCGGATATTGGTATACTAGCTTCAAACGATCCACTTGCAATC
>Ga0209345_10004313_pt1 | contig 13834 bp, 23 predicted proteins | sample Cruoilmetagenom7_FD_187294 | JGI IMG/M metagenome (GOLD analysis project Ga0209345, IMG submission 187294) | Oil polluted marine microbial communities from Coal Oil Point, Santa Barbara, California, USA - Sample 7 (SPAdes) (version 2) | ecosystem: Environmental > Aquatic > Marine > Oil seeps ...
TCTTTCACTGTACAGAATCAAAAGAAATTGTAATTCCTAAATTAACGTACAGTGAAAGATTTACCAATATGGTAATACAAGAATTCGCTTCAAATGCAGGAGAAATTGAATTAACAAGTTTTCAAAAAAAACTTAGCCAAAACTTCTTTATTGTATTGGATTCAACATTAAAAGATGCTGAAGCAAAAAGACTAAAGAAGTCAGAGCAATATAGAGATGCATTAGCATACACTTGGGAAAATGTAAATATGCAAAAATTAGCAGTAAATGTTATTGCATATTCAAGTGTTGGTTTAGATCCAATGCAACCAAATCATATCAATTTAATTCCTTATAAAAATTCATCAACAAATAAATATGACTTTGGTTTTATTATTGGTTACAAAGGTTCAGAATTAAAAGCTGTTAAATATGGTCTAAATGTTCCAACATCAGTTGTTGTTGAATTGGTAAGAGCAAATGATACTTTCCAGGAAATGAAAAAAGATGTACATAACAAACACGAAAGTTATGTATTTAAAATCGAGAATAGTTTTGATAGAGGCGAAATTGTAGGAGGTTTCTATTTTCATAACTTCTCAGGCAATCCAGAAAAAAACAAAATTAAAACTTACACGTTGGCTGACCTTGAAAAAAGAAAGCCTAAAAATGCTTCTGCAGAATTTTGGGGAGGTGAGAAGGATGAATGGAAGAATGGACAACGAACTGGCAATAAATTAAAAGTTGAAGGTTGGCAAGAAGAAATGCTTTATAAAACTGTTTACAGAGCAGCTTACAATGCAATTACTATTGATAGTAAAAAGATTGATGAAAACTACTTAGCAATCATTGAAAAGGAACGTGATTTTACTTCTGAAAAAGTTCAGGAAGAAGTTACTGAAAAAGCCAACAAAGAAGTTTTAGATATTGACGCTGAAGATGTAACAACAGAAACAACAGACGAAATTATTAGTACTACAGACGAAATTATTAGTACTACAGATGAAGTTATTGAGGAAACAACAGAAGAAGTAAAAACTAAAACAACAGGTCCAAACTTCTAATATGGATTTAAAAGTAATAGGCACAGGTAGTAAAGGTAACTGTTATATTCTTGAGAATGACAGTGAAGCTCTAATCATTGAAGCTGGGGTTAACATTAAAGCTATTAAACAAGCTTTAAATTTCAATGTAAATAAAGTTGTTGGTTGTATAGTTTCTCACGAACATATGGATCACGCAAAGAGCATTAATGAATTATGCAAAACAGGAATTAAAACATATGCATCAAAAGGAACATTTAGTTCTTTAAATATTGATAATCACAAATCAATTTCAATTGAAAATAAAAGGTTAGTAAACATTGGAAACTTTAAAGTAATGCCTTTTGATGTGCAACATGATGCTGCAGAACCGTTTGGTTTTATTATCAAACATAATGAATGTGGAAATGTTCTTTTTCTTACAGATACCTTTTACAGTGCCTATACTTTTAAAAATCTAAACAACATTATTATTGAAGCTAATTTTTCTAAAAAAATAATTGATGCAAAAGTTAAAGCTGGAGCATCACCAGATTTTTTAAGAAATAGAATATTGAAATCGCATTTAAGCCTTGAAAATTGTGTTGAGGCCTTATCTAAAAACGACTTATCTAAAGTTAATAATATTGTTTTAATACATCTAAGCGACACTAATAGCAATGAGGTAGAATTTAAAGCAACTGTTGAAAATGCTACAGGAAAAACAGTAACAGTTGCCAATAATGGTACCAGTATAAAATTTAATAAAACACCTTTTTAATGAAATTAACAGGAAAAAAATATAAATGCATTGGCTTACATGAAGTTACGTGTAAGTTTTGGAAAAAGTACTTCTCATTAAATAAAACCTATAAAGAAGTTGCACCACCAGATAGTGATTACGATCAAATGAAAAACAAGAAAAATTTATTGTTGTTAGATGATGAAAAGCATTTACTAATTGTTGATGTAGATCAATTTAAGCTAACGGTATAAAATAAAACTGGCGAGTTTACGCATCTTTTCATAGCAATTTTCCCCACCATTTATGAGGTGGTGGGGTTTTTTAAAAACAAACTATAAATGATTTACAATCCAACTAAAGAAATAGACGCTCAAAATGCAATCACCAGGTTAAAGTGGCTGATTAAGAACAAAAAGAAATTTGAACTTACTCAAAAACGTGAGAAACGTTCTATTGCTCAAAATAGCTATTTGCATTTAGTGCTTTCTTGGTTTGGATTACAAACAGGATACACGCTACAAGAAGTAAAACAAGAGATTTTTAAAAAAGCAGTGAATTCAGATTTATTTTATGAAGGCGATAAAGAAGGAATTGTAACCATTCAAAAGTGGATAAGTACAGCTGATTTGAACACTAAAGAAATGACGTTGGCTATTGATAGATTTAGAGATTTTTCAAGCCAAAAAGCTGGAATATACTTGCCAGAACCTAAAGACTTGTCAATGTTAGAAGACATTGAAATAGAATTAAGTAAACAATCATCAAAACAATACTTATGAACGTACAACTAGATTTATTTGAAGCTTTAAATGCAAGTCATATTGAAAAATTTAAAGAGTACCATAAAAAGTACCCAAACATTTATAAAAAGTTTAAGGAATTGGCTATTGAAGCTAAAAACATAGGGCACAAGCATTTTTCAGCACGTGGTTTATTTCAAGTTATGAGGTTTAAAATGGGTGGAGATTTAAAAGAAGATGGATTTAAATACAATAACAATTACACACCTTTTTATGTACGATTGTTAGAAAATGAATGTCCAGTATTTGTTGATTTCTTCGAAAAAAGAAAATCTAAAAGCGATGAATTAATAAAAGAATTAGAAACAGTAAATAAATAAAAATGGCAATTGTAACAGGAAAAATAAAAAAAGTAGAAGATCTATCTCAAGGAGTACATCTTAAAAATAAATTAACCATTAAAACTATTGAAGGCGGTTTAGTATTTATTGAATTTAGAGGCGCTATGAAAAAAGTAAGTGATAATTACAGAGCTGAAGATGATGTAATTATTGAACATTCATATGATGGTAAAACATCACATAGTGGAGTATCATTTAATAATCTTCCAGGAACAAGTATTAAAAAAATTAACTAAACAACTTAACAATGTCAGAATCAGTAATTACAATTAAATCAGGCACAATTTTAAATAGAATGTTTTTAAAATATGGGTTTGAAGAAAAAAAGGAATCTAAAAATGATAAGGGAACATTAAATTCAGATTCTCCAATGCATGAAGATTGCCAAAAAGCGTATCACAACCTTATTCCACATTTAATATTGTTATGCGAACAAGAATTGGTGAACCCAACTATTAAAAAAGCAATTAGCGGTGGCGTTAATGATTTAGATGATGAGAAATCTTACTTCAAAGATTATCGAGTACTCGATTTTAAAATATCAGGAACAGCAAATTCAGAAGGTGTTGTAATTTCTGGAAATAGATATTTATCTACAGGTAAATATATTTCATTAAGCACTCCATTTATTCGTTGGGATGATGAAGATTATAAATTTATAAGTGAATTTATTGAAGCTATTGAAGCTGCACGAGAAGAAGTATATCAATACCACTAAGGAAAACACGCTCCACTACCAAAACAAGAATCTTTTGATTTTGATGAAGATATGAATATGGAAGAGTCTGAACCATTTAAAGGAAAAGTAAAAAAAATGGTGACTGATTTAAAAGAAGAAGGAATTACAATTGAAGTAAGCGCATCAAGTAAAGCTGCAGGTGAGTAGAATGAGTGAAAAGTACAGATTAATGTGTGGTTTTCTGGACCAAAATGGATTTGTACTTTTTATAAATAGAATTCATAAAAAAAGATTTGAACTTCATAAAAATGGAGAAATAATAAAAGTTTATAAGCAGCGTAGAAGCTGTAATTTAATAATTGAAAAACTATATAATTCGATAGTACATGGAAAAAATAATTGAAAACAAATTAGAGATTTTAAAAATAGGAGAGGTCGTACTTTCAAAAACAAATCCAAGAAAATCAATAGATGAAAATGGATTACAAGAATTAGCTGATAGTATTTCTCAAAAAGGAATATTACAACCAATTTTAGTTAGACCAAAAGGTAAAAAGTTTGAATTGGTTTGTGGAGAAAGAAGATACAGAGCTTCACTATTAGCTGAGCAAAAAACAATACCAGCAAACATTAGAGAATTAACTAATGAAGAAGCTTTTGAAGTACAAATAATTGAAAATTTAGAGCGTAAAGATGTACACCCTTTAGATGAAGCGGATGCCTTTAAAAAAATGTTAGATAGTGGTAAATACACCATTGCTGACATTGCTGTAAAATTGGCTAAAACAGAAATATTTGTAACCGGAAGATTAAAATTAATTGATTTAATAATTCCTATAAGAGACCATTTTAAAGCAGGTTATTTAGGAATAAGCCACGCAACGTTAATAGCTAAATGTGATGCTGAAAAACAAGGTGAAATATTTGCAGATGCAAAACCTTGGAATGAAGGTAATGAGCCAGATTATGGGACTGTACAAAGTATAAAAGAATTTATTGAGGATGAATTAATTGATTTATCTGATGCTCCTTTTAATGTTGAAGACGATACATTAGTTAAAAAATCTGGAGCTTGTTCTGTTTGTCCTAAACGTTCAAAAGCAAACCCGTTATTATTTGCTGAATTTCAAGAAGAAGATAGCTGCTTTGATGAGAAATGTTATAGTAACAAATTAGATGTTTTTACTCAAAATGAAGTTGCTAGAATTATAAATGAAAATGAAGGTGTGTTTATAATTGCAGGTCACCAAAAGCCAGACGATGTTATAATTAATACTTGCAAAGAGTTTGATGTTAAAATATTAAAATTCTATGATGACTATCGTAATTATGAAATGAAAGGTTTTTCACAGAAAAAAGGTTTTTGTGTGTCAGGTTCTAATATAGGAACGTATGAAAATATTTGGATAAAAAGCGGTACAAAAGAAACTCCTGGTGCTGAAACTAAAGAAGATGCTAAAAATGAATTGATTGAAGAATATATTTTGAAAATTGAAAGTAGAGCAAAAAGATCTTTAGAATTAGATGCTGAGAAAATATGGGCAGCAATTCAAAATTTAGATAAAGAGACTTTTAAAAATAATGATACTGCATTATCTAACAATGAAAAAATGGGATTGGTAGTTGCTTTATCATCCAATCAATGGCAAATGAGAAATGATGTTGAATTCATTAGGGAATTAGACATAAAAAAAGTGTTATCTGAGGCAATTCCTGATCAACTTGTAAACTTAGCAGTTAGACACTTTATACATCACACATTTACTTCTAATGGTGGTTCTCATGAAACAAGCACTAATTCAGCAGCATACAAACAAATTTTAGAAGAGTATTACTCAGATGATATAGAAACTATTGAGGCTTCTCAAAAAGAAATTGCTACTAAACGTATTGAGCGTTCAACACAAAGAATTAATGCGTTAAAAGCTCAAATTGAGGGTGTAGATGAAAAAGTAGTAAAAGGTAAAAATAAGAAAACAACTAAAAAATCTAAGTAGTTATGAAATTTATACCAATACTATTTAATTCAGATATGGTTAATGCTATTTTAGAAAATAGGAAGAACCAAACTAGGAGAGAAATTAAACCACAACCAGCACTCACACCTTCAGGTTATATTTACAAAGGTGCTGCATACGGAATTGGATTTAATGAAAGAGAAACAGCTAATAATTTTATTAAAGGCGCAAGTAAATATCAAGTAGGTGATATTATTTGGGTACGTGAAACAACAAAAGTTGGAGCTTGGGACCACGAAGATTATAAAGTTGCATTTGATTATAAAGCATCACCGGAATTAAAGAAAACACCTTGGTGTTATTTTGAAGATGTTGAAAAGTTTGAGAAAATTCAAGAAAAATCAATAGAGGCATTAGACCTTTTAGGTATTGAGCCTATTGTTGATGAAGTAAATGAAGAATTTCCACAAGCTGTAACTGTTACAGGAAGAGATTCAATGGAGCAGAAACAACAAAATATAGATGCGTTTCAAAATAACCAAAATGTAAAATTAATTGTTTGCAATATTAAAGCTGCAGGAGTTGGTATTACGCTAACAGCTAGTTCTAGGGTTGCTTTTATTGAATACCCTTGGACTTATGCAGATTGTGTGCAATGCGAGGATAGAGCGCACCGTATAGGGCAAGTAAACAATGTTATGTGCACCTATTTTTTAGGTCAAAAAACAATTGATGAGCAACTATTTGAAATGATACAATCTAAAGCAGAAACAGCCAATGCCATTACTGGAGCTACAGATGAAATGAAAACAGATTTTATTGATAACGTAATGGATTTATTTAAAAGTTAAAATTATGAATGAATTTGAAAAATTAGTATTTGATATGAGAAGTGCTCAAAAAATGTATTTCAAACTTAGAACTGCATATTGGCTAAGTAGATCAAAAGAATTAGAATCTAAAGTAGATAAACATTTAAGTAATATTAATTAACCAAAATTAGGATTGTAAAATGAAAAATAGAGTATTAAAATTTAGATGCTGGAATACAATTATTGAAAGAATGAGTGAAAATATATTGATTAATAAGTTTCCTAAAAATACACAATGGCAAAATTTAAATGTGATGCAATTTACTGGGTTTAAGGATAAAAATGGTGTTGAAATATATGAAGGTGATGTTATTGGAGACTGGACTGATGTAGATGGTAAAAAAACACAATCAAAAATGCAAGTATTTTGGGATGAACCAACAGGAAGTTGGCATTTAGACCATAGTTTTTATCAAAATAAAACTTCTTCATATAATTTATGTAATGAATTACAGGATTTTAAATATGAAGTTATTGGAAATATTTATGAAAATATTGAACTAGTTAATAATTAATTAAATGGCATACGAAAAGAAAAATACAGTTGATTATTTCCCTCATATAGTTAACCATGGTCGTAAAATGTTCATCATTAGAAATCAATTTGGAAATGATGGTTATGCTGTATGGTTTATGTTGTTGGAAGAGTTAGGGAAAGCAACCAATCACTTTCTAAATTTAAATGATAATACTCAAGTTTTATACCTATCAGCTGAGATGAAAGTATCTCAAGAACTGTTTATTAAAATTATTGAAACGCTGGTTGAATTAGATGAATTTGATGCTCAATTATGGAGTGAAGCAAAGGTCATTTATTCTGTAAAATTTGTTGAAAGTGTAAAAGATGCTTATAAGCGAAGAAAAAATAAATTAATGCAATTTTCTGAAATATGTATACAATTTCTAGAAAATGGTAAACAATATTACGAAAATAGCGACACATTTCAACAAACGAAACGAAACGATATTAAATTAAATAAAACTAAAGAAGATGTATTAATCAACATCGATATTTTGAAAGAAGATTATCTAAAAAATAAAAGATTAATTAAAGCAATTTGCGGATCTCAAAAATTAGAAGAAAATCAACTTAAAAAATTATTAGAGGAATTTAATATTCAACTTTCCTCAAAAAGTCAATTTATGAAAACGTGGGATGACTATACTTCTCATTTTTTGAATTGGCAAAAAAAGAAACCAAAAAACACAATTCCAAGTAAAAACCTAAGTGTTAAAGAAAAATTAAAAAAATATGCTTAATAAAAATTCAGATCCAAAATCAATGAATGATGCAATTTTGAATTTTAAAATAGAGGTTCAAAATAAATCAGAACCAAAAAACATAGACAAAGAAGTACTATGGGAATTGTTTAAAAAATATGCTGGTGAAGACTATGTATTTAATAAAGAAAATGAAAATGTGGTTTATACTATTTTAAAATACTTCTCTAATGATGATAATTTTAATTCAGATAAAGTTATTAAAAACGAGGCTAGTTTAGATAAAGGTTTACTGTTATTTGGACCTAATGGCGTTGGAAAATCTTATTTATTTGAAATATTACATAAAATAGGAATTCATTTATCAAAGTTTGGTTTTATGCAATTATGGTTTCAAAAAATAAGTGCAAAACCTTTTGTAATTAATTATATGCAGGAAGTTAAAAATCCTAATTCTAATTTTTATTTAGAAAATTATTATGGTGGAAAATTATACATAGGTGATTTAGGTTTAGAAGAAAAAGCATTTGGTAAAAAAGAATTAATAGGAGATATTTTATTTGAAAGGAATAGAGTGAAGAAAAAAACTTTTATAACAACAAACTTAGATCCAATTAAAATTTGGGAAAGATACGGTGATGCAATTGGAGATCGTCTTCCAGAGATGTTTAACATTATAAAATTAGAAGGTGATAGTTATAGGCACATTAAATAAATTAATCACTAATCATTAAGCTAAAATCATTGGAATAACAAGAGTTTCAACCCATATTAGCATAGGTAAAAAATAAAATATCATAATTAAATTATATAACAAATGGACAATCAAGCAGTATATATGTTAATAGAATCAAACAGAAGACTTATTGAAGCAATGGGTATGCATTGGGAAAATGAAGATAGAAAAATGAAGGGTTTGTATCCAGCTTATAACGAGGGTGATTTTTCATCATTAGCACAACCAATGTAAATTATGGAATTCAATATTAAATTTAGAAAAGGAGAAATTTTAGACACACAACTAGATGATTTTATTATGAGTTCATTAATGAAATTAACTAAAATAGAACAAATAAAAGGTGGATATCCTCATGATTTTAAAGTAGTTTTTAAAAAAGATTCAAACTTTAAATTATCTGTAGAATGAAACAACAAGAAAATAAAATACTAACTGTAGCTGACGTAGTTAGGCTTATAGATTATGAAAAGGAATTGGGTGTGTTTATTTTTTTAAATGAAGATAGATATCCACCACATATAGTTATAGGATTAAAAAAAGAGAGAAATAGGGTAAATAGTCAATTAAGAAAACTTTAAAAAAGTTATGCCAAAATCTCATATAACACCAGAAATTGCAGCTTATATAGAAGCTAATTATTTAAAAGAAAGTGGTACTTCTATTTGTAAAAAATATAGCATTGGAAAAGGTGTGGTTCAAAGATATTTAAAGAAAAACAATTTAATAGTTCCAGATGATATAAAAAAGAAATTTAGGTTAGATGCTTTTTTAAAAGTAAAAAAAGGTTCAACAAATTTTACTCCTGAAGAAGATGCTTTTATAAAAGAAAATTATTTAAATATTCCGGTGAAAACAATGGCCAATAAAATAGGAAGAAGTGGACAAGGTGTAAATGGAGCTCTTAAAAGAATGAATTTAGTTATTCCTCAAAAATTAGCTGATGAACGTAAAAAAATTGGAATGTTTAGAAAAGGTCAAACACCACCAAATAAAGGAAAGAAATTATCTGAGTTTATGAATCCTGAACAAATAAAAAAATTTAAATCAAACCAATTTAAGAAAGGTCATTTACCACATAATTCAATTGGAATTAGCAATGGTGATATTCATATACGTAAAGATTCAAGAGGTATTGAATATAAATTTATTAGAGTAAAATTAGGTGTATGGGTGCCTTTGTATGTGTATAATTGGGAGCAAAAATTTGGACCAGTTCCTGAAGGATATATTTTAAGATGTGTAAACGGTGATCAATCTGATTGCGAACCTGATAATTGGGAATTAATAACCAGGAAAGAACATATGAGCAAAAATACGATACATAGATACCCTACAGCAGTAAAAGAAAATATTAGACTTATATCAAAAATTAATAAAAAACTAAATAATTAAAAATGGTTGAAGATACAGCGCATAAATTAGAACAACTTATTGGAGAAACTAAAATGTATAATGGTAAAAAAATAACTATTTCAAGTTTTAAAGAAGTTGGTCAAACAATAGTTATTAAAACAAACTCACGAACAATAACTCTTCTCCCTTCGGAAATAGATTTATTTTTCATTGATTTAAAAGATGTTGAACCAGGTTCAACAAGAAATTTACCAGACACTAATAATAATGATAAAGGTATAATTATTAATGGGTATGAGCCATCAGCTGAAAACATAACTATTAAAACAACATTAATGGATGTGTTAAAAGAATTAAATAATGGAGCTACTGATGAAAAGATTAAGAAAGCAAGATCTATTTGTGATGTGGCTAATACAATGGTTAATATTCAAAAGGCAGAAATTCAATTAATTAATGCTGTAAAAAAATAAAATGGATGAGTTTAGACAACTTTTTAAATAACATATTACACCCAAGTAAAATAATACTAAACCCAAAAAATAAAAACCATTGGTTAGCTATGGTTAGGGGTTATGCCATTAATATATACGATTGGGATAGAGAAAGTGCTGAACTATGTTTTACTCACAAATTAATGGGTGATGACTTTAAAGATGGCTTAACACCGAGAGAAGCAATAGACAAGATAATTGACCATTTAGAAAGTGAGTTTTAATTATTTGCATAGTTAACTGATGATTTTGATAAGAAAACAAAACTTAATCGGATTGGCGAAAACCTTTAAAACACAAAATTTTGGTAGACGTTTTTCACGTCGGACAAAATTGACATTTAACTGAAAACTATATGGAAAGCCGACTAACCGTAATTACAATCATCGGAGGTTTTTTATATAGATAGTTACCCGAAGTAAAGCTCTTAAAAAATGCGTGGTTTTGAAAAAACCAAACTGCGAAATGAATTTAATAAATACAAGATTATGAATTACAATATTTTTCAAGGAAACAAACAATTACAGAATGTAGTAGCAAAAGGGTTGGGATTTGAAATTAACCAAAAACACTCTAGTTTTACTAGCGAGATGTATTTTGAAACATACTTCTATTTATCAAAAAGATTTGGAGAGCCAAAAATCTTAGATGATTACAAAGATGGTGGAACGTGGGATTTTGAAATTAAACATTATACTATTAGAATAACTTTAAATTCTAGTTGGGTTAGCTTCATTGTTTTTGGAGAACATAGGATAAGAAGTGAATTTAATAATAGTTATTGGATTAAAATTAAAAGAGAAAGAAGAAGAAAAGAACATTTTTTAATTACAAATTTAGAAGATGTATCAAAAAGAAGTGATTATGAAACAGAACAAATACAAAAATTATTAGATGATTTTCAATTAGAAAAGAATATCCCAGATAATATTACACCTGATGAATTTAACGAAAAGTTTGGTGATGAATTTTGGTTTGATAGAATAAATAAGTTTAACAACGGTATTTTAGGTGTTAAATATGAAGATTATGAGAAATATGGAGAGTATTCAAATTCGAAAACTAGACACGCTTTAAAAACGCTAGAGCAATTTATACATAATATGCTTACTCCAATTTGGGTAAGAGATTGCCCTTTTAATATTAAAGGTAGACTATCAGATGATGATGCTTATTACTTTGATAGATATTCAGGAAATTTAAGTATCAATTTTAAAAAGGTAAACTTAAATTATATTGGCTAATATGATTTGTGTTTTGCCACGTAATACTGGCGCATTTTTTAAGTGCTTTATTACTGGTAACTGTAATACGAAATGATTTGAAAGTATAAATTTAAAAACAAACAATATTATGAAAAAAGAAATAAAAAAAACAATTTATAATTTAGAATTACATGAAGAATTTAGTATAAGCAACGAAGTTATAGTACAAAGAGTTGCAAGTGGATGGAATTATAAATATTACGAAAGTAAGTATATTGAAGAATACCAATATAGTGATTGGATTTTAAAACAAATTGTTTTTGTGCCTTATGATAATAAGTTTCAAACAATGTAACAATGACTTTTAAATTATTTTGAATAGTTGGTGTTTGTTTTGGAACTGATAAAATCAAATAGTAGATATGCCAAAAACAAGAATAATTGGTAAACTTTTGTAAACACAAAAAATCAACCAATATAAACCCCAACGTATTCGTATATGAGTAGAAAAAGTAAAAATAGGTGGGATTTAACACGTGTAGCAAAGTGTTTGAGGAACGAAAACTGTTTGTGGTAATTAGATTAATTGTTGAAAATGATACGATTTATTATTTATAGTTTGAGTAAACTCTGGAGATTCTTTGAATTTATCAGAATACCAACGATTAGAATTACAAGTTGGCTCAATATTTTTAAGCAACTTATGAAATTCGCTAAAATTTGTTTCAATAACCAATACTCGATTACCATTACAACAAGAAAAAAGTTTTGTTATTCGTCCATTCATTTGACAAATATACAAAATAAGTGCATAAATTAGAAATTAATTTTGTTAGTTCTAAAATAAGTGCGTATATTTGCTGTAAGTTCTTTAAAATAATATATGAAATTAGTAGCTCAAATGGTTAGAGCATCAGTATTTTCACTTTTCGCTGTAAGGCAAAAAAAAGTTCCTATAAAAAGCGGAACTGAAGGTTGCAGGTTCGATTCCTGTCTGATTTCCTAAACCGACAAAGAAAGTTCCTATATAAACTTTGGATGTTAAATTACTTTCCGTTGGTTTTTAAAATAAAGACAAAAAGAGTTCCTATAACCCTTTCGAGGGCTTGTATGCTAAACAAAATTACTCTTCGTCTTTTTTAAAAAATAGGTAAAAGGAGTTCCTATATTCGATATGCGACTCAAAAATACTCCTCACTTAATTTTTAATAACAAAATGAAAACACTAAAACTGTTTAACTCTGTAATAGCGAAAAAAGAAAATGAAAAACCTTATGTTTCTGAATTAGGTTTTATTATTGAGCCAAATGCAATTTGGGCAAAACAAAGAATTGTTGATTACTATACAAAAGAACAATTAAATGGAAACGACTTAAACAAAACGTTTCATAAATCTTGGAAAAAAATAAAAGAAAGCACAAGATTTGAATTAATGGTTGAACAAATTTTACATTACATTTCTACTTATGGAAGTGATTTTAATAATGAAATTTATATACCAGAAGAATTGCTTTATATTCCAAAACTAAAACTTAATTACAAAGTAATAAAGGCTTATTCTAAAAAGAAAATGACTAAAAAATGCCTTTCTATTTTACAATCTGGAATTGCTTTAAAAGAAGAAACAGTTGATGATTTGATTTCTATTTTAGTTGATGAACTTGATTATAAATTTACAGGAAAAGAAAATATTAAAAATAAAGAAGCTATTGTTAAAATAGCAGAAAATTACAATGTTTATCCTGAAAATGCTGTTGAGTTTTTTAGATACGCAATTTATAGAACCACAAATACAACTCTTTTAATTAAAAATAATGAACTAATTGATTTAATTAAAAACAGCTCTTACAACCCAACGCAAATATTTAAAAACTTTGGATTAGAAAAACTTGCTGAAATATTTAACAGGTTTAAACCTTTGTTTTTAGCTTATAAATCTAAAGCACCAAAGACAATAAATAAGATTAGTAAACTATCTAAAAAGTATCACAAACCTTTAGTTTCAAATCCTTTAAACGATGTTACTAATACATTGCTTAATAGTAATGATTTACATTGGTTGGATAACGCTACGCCTTTTGCGTTATTTAAAGCGTTATCTGCTTGTTATTCAAGAATGAACGGACAAAATACTTTTTTATATAGAATAAGAAATGGTAAATCTTGGGTTCAAGAAGATTTTGTTAGTTTAGTTAATTCTAAAAACTACAAATTTTTAGTTTCTTCTTTAAAGAAACGATTTGATTTAAGTGATAAAAAAGTATTTACTCCTGAAAATGTGAAATACGCATTGCCAACCTCTGAAAAAATGTATGTTGGTAATATACCAACAGGAACACGATTTTATGGAAATAAACTTGCAGTTGGTATTTATTGGGAGGATTCTTGGGGAGCAAGAGATTTAGATTTATCTGGAAAAAATATTG
>Ga0209345_10004314_pt1 | contig 13833 bp, 14 predicted proteins | sample Cruoilmetagenom7_FD_187294 | JGI IMG/M metagenome (GOLD analysis project Ga0209345, IMG submission 187294) | Oil polluted marine microbial communities from Coal Oil Point, Santa Barbara, California, USA - Sample 7 (SPAdes) (version 2) | ecosystem: Environmental > Aquatic > Marine > Oil seeps ...
GATTTTGATGACTGTCAGGCGCGTCTGAAAGACATGTTTAACGATTTCGAATTCCGCGACGGGGTAAAGCTCGCTGGTGTGAATTCGATCAACTGGGGCCGCGTTCTGGCGCAGGTGGTATATTACTTTACCTCCGCCGTTAGCCTTGGTGCACCGGACCGCAAGATCAGCTTTACCGTGCCAACTGGTAACTTTGGCGATATCTTCGCTGGCTACATCGCCAAGAAGATGGGCCTGCCGATTGATCAACTGGTCGTGGCCACCAACCAGAACGACATCCTGCACCGCTGCCTAAGCGGGCAAGGCTATCACAAGGACACTGTGCATCCGTCGATCAGCCCATCCATGGACATTCAGGTCAGTTCGAACTTTGAGCGGGCCTTGTTTGACGCCTATGACCGCGATGGCAATGCCGTGGCGCAGTTGATGACAGAGCTGGGGCAGGGTGGCTTCGATGTGTCCCAAGGGGCGGCGCAGGCCCTGTCCGAACACTATGTCTCCGGTCGCGCCTCAGAGGAAGAAACCTCGGCCACGATCACACATGTTCTTGCGCATAGCGCCGAACTGCTGTGCCCGCACTCTGCCGTTGGTGTGAAGGTAGCGAATGAGATGCGCGATCCGGCAACGCCGATGGTCACACTGGCCACGGCGCATCCAGCCAAATTCCCTGACGCCGTAGAAGCGGCAACAGGCATCCGTCCCCCCTTGCCTCCGCGCATGGCGGACCTTTATGACCGCCCAGAGCGTTTGACCCGCGTGCCAAACGATCTGGATGCGCTCAAGACCCATATCAAAGGACTGATTGCTCAGTGACACTGCAAACGCACCGCCTTTCGAACGGCTTTCGCATCGTGACAGAACAAATGCCGGGCCTTGCCTCGGCCTCTATCGGGGTATGGGTAGGCGCGGGGGGCCGTCATGAGACGTCTGCCCAGAATGGCATCGCCCATTTTCTTGAACATATGGCGTTCAAAGGGACCAAGACCCGATCCGCGTTGCAGATTGCCGAGGCGATCGAGGACGTGGGCGGGTATATCAATGCCTATACCTCCCGCGAGGTGACAGCTTACTACGTACGTGTTCTGGAGAACGATGTACCGCTTGGCCTTGAGGTGATCGCGGATATCCTGCGCAATCCGGTCATGGACAACGCCGAGATCGAGGTCGAGCGTGGTGTCATCCTGCAAGAGATCGGTCAGGCGCTGGACACGCCAGATGACGTGATCTTTGACTGGTTGCAAGAACAGGCTTATCCCGATCAGGCAATGGGACGCACGATCCTTGGGCCGTCAGAACGTGTATCAAACTTTTCCCGTGAGGACCTCACCGGTTTCATTGACCAACATTATGGTCCCGAGCAGATGATCTTATCGGCTGCCGGTGCGGTGGACCATGATGCCCTTGTCGCTATGGCAGAAAAGCTATTCGGCGATATGAAGCCAAAGCCGCTGATGCAGGTGTTGCCAGCCGTTTACCAAGGCGGGGAGCATCGCCAGTCCAAAGTGTTGGAGCAGGCTCATTTCGCGCTTGGGTTTGAATCGCCCGGCTACCGTGCAGATGATATCTATGTGGCGCAGATCTATGCTTCGGCTCTTGGTGGCGGCATGTCGAGCCGTCTGTTTCAAGAGGTTCGTGAAAACCGTGGCCTGTGCTACACGATCTTCGCGCAGGCGGGCGCCTATGCTGATACGGGCATGATGACGATCTACGCCGGTACCTCGGGTGAGCAATTGCCGGAACTCGCGGGCATTACCATCGACGAAATGAAGCGTGCAGCTTCTGACATGTCCCCTGCTGAAGTCGCACGTGCGCGGGCGCAGATGAAAGCAGGGTTGCTGATGGGGCTGGAAAGCCCGTCCAACCGGGCGGAGCGTCTGGCCCGTCTGATGCAAATCTGGGATCGAATTCCGCCGCTTGAGGAAACGATTGCGCAGATTGATGCAGTGACCACAGGGGACGTGCGTGACTTTGCCGAACGGATGGCCACCACTGCGCCAGCCGCCCTTGCGCTTTATGGTCCGGTGGACGGGGCTCCAACGCTAGAAGCGCTTGAGGCAAGGCGCGCTGCCTAATGCTTCTTGCGCGGCGCAAACTCAAGCTTGAAACAGAGCGGATGACTTTGCGGTCACCGGTGCATACGGATTTTCGTGCTTGGGTGGCCCTGCGCAGTACCAGCCACGACTTTCTTGCCCCATGGGAGCCGGCATGGTCAGAAGATCATCTCTCGCGAAAGGCATTTTCCAACCGCGTCTATTGGGCCAATAGGTCAATCAGCGCAGGCACCGCTCTGCCTTTATTTTTGATCCGTCGTAAGGATCAAGTGCTTTTGGGGGCGATCACGTTGGACAACATTCGGCGTGGCCCGGCAATGGCGGGAACACTGGGGTACTGGATCGGAGAAAGCTTTGCGCGTCGGGGGTACATGCGTGAGGCGATCGAGACCGTTGTGCATTATGCGTTTAACCATCTGGACCTAAGCCGCATCGAGGCTGCATGCCTGCCTGAGAACACCCCCTCGCGCGGTCTTCTGGAGCGTTCGGGTTTCAAGTACGAGGGCGTGGCGCAGAGTTATCTTCAAATTGATGGACGCTGGCGCACCCATGTTCTTTATGCTGCCTTGCGCGGCGACAGGCGCGGAAAAACAAGCGTTTCCTGATTAATCAGCAGGCATTCGGTCAGAGGCAGACAACAGCAAAAGCAAGTTGGCTTTGGTCGATTGTGTAACTGATGCTATATTTACTTCTATGATGTTCCGTCTGATTGCCGCTTTCATACTCATGTCTGCACCGCTTTTTGCGCAGGATGCCACCACGCGCACGCCTAGCCATTGTCATGCTCTGGCTGATGATGGCGCGGCTGGGATGCGCTATGTGCGCCTTGCCTCACTGCGCACGGTCCCGGATGAAACAGTTGACCTGCACTACATCTCTCACGCGAGCTTTCTTATCCGCAGTGCCCGCGGCCTGAACATGGTCACCGACTTCACAGGGTTCATTGGCAATACCCGTATAATCCCGGATTTGGTGACAATGAACCACGCGCATGACACCCATTGGACGGCCTTCCCTGATCCCGCCATCGCACATGTGCTGCCGGGATGGGGACCATTCGGAGAGGGGGTGACGCATCGCCTTGATCTGGGCGAAGTGCTGATCCGAAATGTATCGACAGATATCCGGTCGCAATTCTCCGGCGTTGAACCGAATGGTAATTCGGTGTTTGTGTTTGAGATTGCGGGCCTGTGCATCGGGCATCTGGGTCATTTGCACCATGCTCCGACGGACGAACAATATGCTGCTATCGGGCGATTGGATGTTGTCATGGTGCCAGTGGATGGCGGGATGACCCTTGACCTGCCGACAATGATATCGGTCGTCAAACGCCTGCGTTCGCGCATTGTGCTGCCCATGCACTGGTTCTCTGATTTCGCACTAGAAGATTTTCTGGACGGGATAGATGATGAATTTTCCGTTGTGCGCGTCGAAGGGCCGATGCTGAACGTGCGGCGCAATGCGCTACCCTCCCAACCAACTGTGATGGTGTTGCGTCCGCAATATCTGCGTGACGAGTGATCCTTAGCTCTTGCATCTGACTCGGGCGCATTAGATCAATAACCATGACAGATCACTTGAACCCCGCCGACGCCGCCTTTGCTGACAAGCTTCGCAGTGCCTTGCCCATAGACACGCTGTATGATGCCAGCGCGCAATATCTTGAAGAACCGCGCGGACGCTACGCCGGACAGGCAGCGATATTGGCCAAGCCGCGCACGACGCAAGACGTCTCAACTCTGATCCGTTTGGCCGCCGAAGCCCGCGTGGGTGTGGTGCCCTATGGCGGGGGAACCGGCCTTGTCGGGGGGCAGATCGCCGAAGAGGGCGCTGTCCCGCTGATCCTGTCGCTGGAACGCATGAATGGCATTCGCGCCGTCTACCCTGATGAAAATGTATTGGTGGCCGAAGCGGGCGCGATATTGGCAGATGTCCAAAGCGCTGCGGAAGCCGTTGACCGGCTGTTCCCCCTGTCTCTGGCGGCAGAAGGGACCGCGCGGATCGGCGGCAACCTTGCGACCAATGCGGGTGGGACGGGCGTGCTTCGCTATGGTAACGCCCGTGATCTCTGCCTTGGGCTTGAGGCGGTTTTGCCGGATGGGCAGATATGGAACGGCCTGACGCGACTGCGTAAGAACAACACAGGCTACGATCTGCGCCACCTTTTGATTGGTGCAGAAGGGACATTGGGCGTGATCACGGCTGCGACACTCAAGCTGTTCGCGCGGCCGGCCCGGACCGGCACAGCTTTGTTGGTGGTGGAAAGCCCTGCAAGCGCGCTCAAGCTGCTGAGTATGGCGCGGAAATTATTCGGAGAAATGGTGAGCGCGTTTGAATTGATCCATCGTCAGGGGTTTGATTTTCTGACCGAGACGATGCCAGATGTCCGTCAACCTTTTGCCGAACCGCCCGAATGGTGTGTTCTGATCGACCTTGGCCTTGCGGCTGACATGGACCCGCAAGCATCGCTTGAAACGCTATTTTCACATGCGTCCGAGGCAGACCTCGTGCTTGATGGTCTCATCGCTCAATCTACCGCACAGGCACAGGATTTCTGGAATATTCGTGAAAGCATTCCGGAAGCCAACCGGCGCGTTGGCTCTGTTTCCAGCCATGATATATCTGTGCCGTTGGGGGCCATCGCGGACTTTATTGAACAAGCGGGTGAACGACTGGCACAGATGGGTGAATTCCGGATCAATTGCTTTGGCCATCTGGGCGATGGGAACCTGCATTACAATGTTTTTCCTCAGGTAGGACGCACCCGTGCTGATCATGAAAACCAGCGCGATGCCATCAAAACCTGTGTTCATGACCTGACGCATGAAATGGGTGGGTCAATCTCGGCCGAGCACGGGATCGGGCGGCTTAAGGTCGACGACCTTGAGAAGTACGGCGATCCGGCAAAGCTGTTTGCGATGCGCGCGATCAAGGCTGCGCTGGATCCAAATGGAATTATGAATCCGGGCGCTGTGCTGCGCGGCTAGGGGCCCAAGCAATCGACAAGCTTCCACACCAGTTCGCCCACGGCAGGATTTGCGATATCACCATGCGCCGCAATTATGCCTGTCGCGTCAAGATATAGCACCTTGCCTGAGTGCGATGCCGATTGGCAGGCGCCGTCCAGTTTCGCAACACCGTTGCGGTCGGCGATTTTGGCTGGCTCGAATATGCGGGTCAGTTCTGGCTTGGCGTCGATCCGTCGCGCGCCTGCCTTGCCACCTACATGGCGGGCGCCTGTCGCAAAACGAGCGATGGGGTTCGCGGTATCGTGCGCAGACCAGGTCATGACCATGCGGCCATCGGGTGTGGAATGATTTTGATAAGGACCGCCTTCGCCCGAAAGTATCCAGCGGACAGGTGGGACCAATTCATATTCGGGTAGAAACCTATTGGCGCTGAATGCCGCTTGAAGACTGATGACCGTCGGCCCCGGGCCGCTGCGCTTTTCAGGAGATTTCAGCAGAGCGGCTGAGTAATAGGCACGTGTCAGGATGCGCGCACCCATGGAATGCCCCAGCAGGACCAGTGGCAAACCTGTCTGCGCCTCAATGCGCGGCAAACTGGCGTTAAGGATATGGTTGGCAATGCCGTAGCCGATTTCATCCGCATCGCGCGCTTTTGTCGTATAGCTGCCGATGTGGGCCGCGCGGTTTGCCAAATCTACCACCGATGTACCGCCCCAAACAGAAGGCCACGTCAACCCGATGACCAGAGGGTTGAACTGCGCACCCCGCTTCTGCGCGGCGCGGCGGCTATGCTGGAGCACAGCGTTATAGCGTGCGATCGCCTCAAACTGGTCATTGTTCCAACCCATCGAAGCAAGCAGCAGGTGGGTATAGGGACGACCAGCAGCGCGTGCTGCGCGGATGTCTTTGATCACCAGATCTTCCATCCTGTCCAGCGCTGCCCAGCCTGCCTCATAGCTGGCAGAGATATCGGTGTCGCGGAACGGACCAAAAGCAGTATTGCTATAAGCACTGTGGATCAGTTGAACTGACGCGTTGGCAGGTTCACTGGTGCCGCCATACCGCAATATGTGAGAAACAAACATGACCTTGGGGTCATCAAGTGCCGCATCAAACGAGCTGCGCTGCTGGGCCAGATCGCGCGGATGCATTTGTGCTGTCGCGGCAAACGGCGCGCGTAGTCGCATGAAATCAGCGCTGTCGCCTTGAAAGCCGATCTTGGCGCGGGGGCTTTTTTCGATGCCAATAATATAGCCGTGAGCGTTTAGCGGGTGGGTAAACGGCGTGTTGAGCAGGGCGTGATAGCGTGAAATCGTGCCGTCGGTTGCCAGCGCTTTTTCTTCGTCCGGGGGGACATGTATATTTAAGCTGCTGCACTGCACCAATATCAGTGCTGCGATGATGGCTATGGTCTTTTTCGGCCATTGTCCGAGATATACCGTTGCTGCCATAAATTGTCTCCTTGCGCCCGCCTGTGGTCAGCGTTGCGCAAGTCGACAATCTTTTCAACCTTGGCGATAAACCTTAGTGGCCCTCGTATGAGCACAGGGCCTGAACATCTATACCCATGGCTTCAAGCCGCTTGCGGCCACCCAGCTCTGGCAGATCAATGATAAAGCTGACCGAAACGACCTCAGCGCCCAGACGCTCGAGCAGTTTGATACCTGCCTCGGCGGTGCCACCAGTGGCCAACAGATCATCCACCACCAATACTTTTTCGCCGGCTTGCACGGCGTCTTCGTGGATTTCCATCGTGGCTTCGCCATATTCAAGCTGGTAATCTTGGCTGATCGTTTTGCCCGGCAGTTTGCCTTTCTTGCGGATCGGTACAAACCCGAGGCTGAGCTGGTGTGCAATTGCGCCACCCATGATGAAACCGCGCGCCTCAAGACCCACAACCTTGTCTATGCGCATACCGGCATAGGGATGCAACATCTGGTCAATCGCCATGCGGAAACCGCGCGGATCGGCAAATAGGGTGGTCACGTCGCGGAACATGATCCCTTCGTGCGGAAAGTCGGGAATCGTGCGAATGTAGTCACGGACGGTTTTCATGCAGCACTCCTGCGCAATGTGGCGGTCAGAACGCCCATGGAAATAAGGGCAGCACCGCCCGCGCGGGTGATCCACGCGATGATGCCGGGTTTTGCGATGACGCGGCGCAGCCGGTCGGCGGCCAGTGCATAGGCCAATGCGTTGAGCGCAGCAAGAGCGACGAATGTTACGATCAGAATGGCGAACTGCGGCAGTAGGGGTGCTTCGGTCCGGACAAACTGCGGAACGAAGGCAATGAAGAACGCAATGCTCTTGGGATTAAGCGCGGTGACCGCGGCGGCATGGCTGAAGACCTTTCCGCTGGTGACACTGTCTGCTTCTGGCACTGACAGGCCATCGGAAGGGGCTGACCGGATCAACTTTACCCCCAAATAGACCAGATAGATCGCGCCAACCCATTTGAGGGCAACAAACAGCGTGGCGGAGGTCAACACCAGTGCGCCAAGCCCCATCAGAGAGGCTGTCATGGCGATCAGATCCCCCAAGGCAACGCCTGCGGCAGAGGCGACAGCAACCGATCGCCCTTTCGAAAGGGCATAACTGAGCACCAACAGCACAGTTGGGCCCGGAATGAGCAGCAGTGCGACGGAGGCCGCAACAAACGTAAGCCATAGATCAATGGGCATAGTTGCCTTTCATTGCGGTGGATAGTGTCGGACCAACGCCATCTTGTCCTGCGCGCCCAAAGTTTTCAAGCTGTTGTCAGCGTCTTGCGACAGGATTGAACGGCTGAGGTAATAAGGGTTCCGGATGTCGGTAATCAGTCCCAACGCTTGCGTGATTTCTTCCAGCATCACGGATTCATACTGGCGGATGGTCATGGTGGCGGAAAATCCAATGCTTGCGCCTTTGATTGTATTGCCGTCAATATCAAGGGCGGTGATGGCATTGGCCATGATCAAGCCGTCCAGCAGGGTGGCTGTTTCGTCAGCTATCCGGTCGCCGCGGGCGGCATCAAGCAGGTAGATTTTGATATCCGGCGTTTGCGCGGCTTCGACTAGTCGCACGCCCATACCGATCTTGTTGAGCCGCTGCACCGCGCGCACCACCGAAGCTTCGGCACGCTTCAGCTTGCCGCCCAAGAACGAAGGAGCGCGTTCGACGATGCCAACAGTGATGACATCCTGATCCCAGTGGTAAAAGGGTTTCGCACAAATGCCGTCGGGCGACGCTCCACAGGCGACTAGGCGGTAGAAGGCCATGTCATCCAGTGCGCCCTCACTCTCGACAAAGTCCTGCGCCAGCGCGGGTAGCGCAGCGCAGGCAAGCAGCATCGAGGTTCGGACCAAAGAGATCAGAGAATCCGTCCGGCCACGGCGTCCAGCTTGGCAACAAGCGCTGGATCACGCGCTTCAGGGCTGGTCATGACCGCGTATTCAAGTGCACGGTCACAGCCATGCGGGCAGGGCGCGCGTTCGGTCCCCAGCAGCACGGGCAGGCGCGCAACCAGATTTCGGGCATTGGCGGCGTTGCCTTGTAATGTTTTGATAATTTCGGATACGTCCACTTCTCCGTGATCGGGATGCCAGCTGTCATAATCGGTAATCATCGCGACAGAGGCATAGCAAAGTTCGGCCTCGCGGGCGAGCTTGGCCTCGGGCATGTTGGTCATACCAATCACGTCAGCACCCCAGCTTTTGCGGTACATATTGCTTTCAGCCAACGTCGAAAACTGCGGTCCTTCCATCGCCAGATATGTGCCGCCACGGTGCACGGTCACGCCTGCGCCCTTTGCCGCTTCCTCGCAGGCGTCCGACAGGCGCGGGCAGGTTGGATGCGCAACGCTCACATGTGCGACACAGCCGGTGCCAAAGAATGATTTTTCCCGTGCAAAGGTCCGGTCAATGAATTGGTCCACGATCACGAAATGCCCTGGTGCCAGCTCTTCTCGGAACGATCCGCACGCCGAGACTGAGATGATATCCGTACAGCCCAGCCGTTTTAGCGCGTCGATGTTCGCGCGGTAGGGCACGGTTGAGGGCGTGTGGACGTGGCCGCGACCGTGACGTGGCAGAAAGGCCATTTCGATGCCTTCCAGCTTCCCTGTCAGGATCGCATCGGATGGGTCGCCCCAAGGCGTTTGGACGGTGGTCCATTGTGCATCCGTTAACCCGTCAATGTCATAAATGCCGGAGCCGCCGATTACTGCAATTTTTGTGGGTGTCATGGGAGCCTCGATTTCTGGTTCAGCTTGCAGTTTGCCTTGGCTGGTGGATGGTGAAAAGCCCCAAAGCCCCCGTATTCACACGACAGTGAGGGGCCGGTGGTGTCCCTTTCTCGGGCAAGCCAGACTTGCATTGCAATCTGTTGAGTGTCCCGAGCTGATGCCGCCGCACAAATGGCGGCCCTGACAGCGGGTTTTCTTTTGGTGCACTATGGTCTAGTTGCTGCGCAATACATCCCAATCCCCTACATCTCAGGAGAGATCATGGCGCGTAGTATCTTCCGCAGCTTTACCCAGAACCTGTCCTCCAAAAATATGGACGTGACCGATTTGCGCTGGATGGGCCAGGATGGCTTTTCCGTATCGCGCATGCGGATCGAGCTTTTATCCGGCCTTACCGTGGCTCTTGCCTTGGTACCAGAGGCCGTTGCCTTTGCCTTTGTGGCGGGTGTCCACCCGTTGGTGGGTCTGTATGCGGCGTTTCTGGTGGGGCTGATCACTGCGCTGATCGGTGGCCGCCCGGGCATGATTTCCGGCGCAACAGGTGCTTTGGCGGTGGTGATGGTGGCCTTGGTCAGCCAGCACGGGGTCGAATATCTGTTTGCGACCGTTGTGCTGATGGGGCTTTTACAGATTTTCGCTGGTGTCATGCAGTGGGGCAAGTTCATCCGGCTGGTGCCGCATCCCGTTATGCTGGGCTTTGTAAACGGCCTCGCGATTGTGATTTTTCTGGCGCAGATGGGCCAGTTCAAGGTGCCCGGTTCCATGGTCGATACCGGTCATGGGCTTGGTGGCGGGGAATGGCTTTCTGGAATGCCTATGGTATTGATGCTGGCGCTTGTCGCGGCAACGATGGGGATCATCTGGGTTATGCCGCGCATCACCAAACTTGTGCCTGCGCCGCTTGCCGGGATTGGTATTGTCGCGGCCGTTGTTATCTTCACTGGTATGGATGTGCCGCGTGTTGGTGATCTGGCTTCCATTCAGGGTGGCCTGCCATCATTCCACAACCCGTTCGGCACTGGTGAAGGCCTTTATGGTACGGCTCTTGCGCCGATGAACCTTGAGACGCTGTACATCATCGCGCCCTATGCCGTGATCCTTGCGGCGATTGGCCTGATCGAAAGCCTTCTGACACTTAACCTTGTCAGCGACATGACCGGCACGCGTGGCGGAGCAAGCCAGGAATGTGTCGCGCAGGGTGTTGCGAATACTGTGACCGGTTTCTTTGGCGGTATGGGCGGCTGCGCGATGATTGGTCAGTCGATGATCAACGTGAAGTCAGGCGGTCGGACGCGGGTGGCGGGGATTGCTGCCGCAGTTTTCCTTCTGTTATTTATCGTCGTCGCCGCACCATTGATCGAGCTTATCCCGCTAGCCGCGCTTGTTGGTGTGATGTTCATGGTCGTGATCGGCACATTCGCGTGGAACTCGTTGACGATCCTGCGCAAGGTGCCGCTGATGGATGCATTCGTGATCCTGCTGGTGACCGTCGTGACCGTGTACGAAGATCTGGCCGTCGCTGTTGTCGTGGGTGTGATCGTTAGTGCGCTGGCCTATGCGTGGAACAATGCACGTCGCATTCATGCCAAGACCTATGAAACACCGGAGGGCGCCAAAGTTTATCAGGTGCAGGGGCCGCTGTTTTTCGGCTCAGCCGAAGGTTTTGCCGAACTCTTTGATGTGCGCAACGATCCTTCGGTGGTTATTGTAGATTTCGACGACAGCCGAGTTGTGGATCAGTCCGCCTTGCAGGCGATTGAGGCAATTGCCGGTAAATACGAAGCCGCAGGCAAGCGTATCGAGCTGCGCCACCTAAGCCGTGATTGTCATGCCTTGCTGACAAAGGCAGGTCACCTGATGGTCGATAGTGACGATGATCCGGACTATCAGGTTGCGGTGAATTATCAGGTGCGCACGGGTATCCTGGGCGGTCACTAATCCCGCCACCGACACAAAAAAGCCCCGCTAACATGATCGTTAGCGGGGCTTTTCTTTTGTAAGATATCAGACTTTCAGCGGCGTTTCGCTGCGTGTCCATGCCAAAGGCTTAACCGCATCATCAAGCGGCGTTTCCGCGACGTGGTTCACATAGTTGGACATGGTTTTCTGGGCGATGCCGAGGATCACATCCAGTACCGCGCGGTGGCCATAGCCTGCTGCGAAGAACTCGGACATTTGGGCATCGTCTACGTTGCCGCGACCGCGCACCATGCGAAGGGTAAAGGTACGCAGTGCTTCAAGCTTCTCCGAGGGCAGGGGTGTTTCGGTGCGAAGCGCCTGTGTGATCGCGTCATCAACCTTCATCATTTTCGCGATGCCGGAGTGTGCTGGCACACAGTAATGGCATTCGTGTTCGACGTTGATTGACTGCCAAACCACGGTCAGCTCGTCTGCGTCGAAATCGGTCTCGGTGAACAGCTTGTGCAGCAGTTGGTACCCTTCAAGCATCTGGGGGCTTTCCGCCATTACTTTGTGAAGGCCGGGCAGGCGGCCAAAAGCGGCCTGTGACTTCTCAAGCAAGGGCTTGGAGCCTTCCGGGGCGCTGTCGATGTCGTGTGATGGAAAGTCGGTCATGGGTCAGGTCCTTTGGGAATTATTTAGATGAGTCGGAATTAGCCTTTCTTGAGTGATCGTTCAAGTATATAGTTGAGTGACCGTTCAATTATTGGTGATCTATGGCCAGAAGACCCGAATATGACCGCGAAGCACTAATTGATGCCGCAAGGGACCTGTTTTGGCAGCAGGGGTGGGCGGGGACATCCATGAAAGACCTCGAGCGTGTTCTAAAGCTCAAACCGGGCAGCTTTTATGCTGCCTTCGGCTCCAAGGACGCGCTGTATGGGTTGGCAATGGATCGCTATGCCCGCGACGGCTCTGCGCGGCTTGCCGCGTTGGAGGCCGAGTTCGGAGCGCTGGGCGCGCTCAAGCGGCAACCGATGGCTGTTGTGTCTGGGGCGGGTAAGACGCGGGCCTGTATGCTGGCCAAGACCTACGTGGAAATGCTGGGTACAAACAATGATCTGGGGTTAAAGGCTGCGGAACGCCTGTCCGAAATGGAGACGCGTTTTGCGGCGCTCTTTGCTGCCGCACAGGAAAATGGCGATATATCCAAAGACCACGATCCAAAGCTGTTGGCGCAGCGGTATCAATCGGATCTGGTGGGGCTACGCATCATGGCGGAACGCGCCGATGTGGACGCCATAGCCCTCGCGCAGGCTATGGCAGATGATCTTGATCGTTTGGGGTAGGTGATCAATCGTCGGGGCGGACGATCTCGAATACTTCGCGGACTGCGGTATAATCGCGATAGCCAAGGCGGCTGAGCGGGACATATCGGGTCACATCAAAGCGGCCGTCGACCACACAATCATCACGTAGGTGAACGCCAATGACTTCGCCAAAACAAACAAAGTTTGCTGCACCTTCAATCTGAACGATCTGGGTCATCTTACATTCAAGCGCTGCGGGCGCGTTGCCGACGCGGGGGGCATTGATCGCTTCACATTCGGCTTTTTCGATACCGGCGTGGGCAAATTCATCCGTGCCATGGGGCAGCGTCGCCGAGGATGCATTCATGGCGTCGCGCGCGGCATACTCAACGATATTCACGCAAAACACGCCGGTCTCGCGGATATTGGCCATGGAATCCTTGGTCCCGTCCACGTCGTCTTTTACGCCTGTTGAGGCAAACATCACTTGCGGGGGGACATAGGCGACCCCGTTGAAAAAGGAATAGGGTGCAATGTTGTCGCGCCCCTGCGCATCGCGGGTAGAGATCCAGCCGATGGGGCGTGGCGTGACGATTGCGTTGAATGGGTTATGCGGCAGGCCATGGCCGTCGGCTGGGCGGTAGAACATTTTTCGCGGGTCTTTCTGTTGTTATTGAATACAGAGCTAGCGCCGTGATAGGCCGCTGACCAGTAGAAAACTCCGGAGCGCCGACGTTGTACGAGCTTGCCGCCGAAAATGCAGATGACCTTTGGGAGGTAGAAGCGCTTTATGACACGTGCTTTGCGCCGGGGCGCACTGCTTTGTCATCCTACCGATTGCGTGAAGGTGTGCCGCCGGTCTCGGGGCTCAGCCTTGTGGCGCGTGACGAGCTGGATATTCTGGCCGGTGCAATCCGGTTCTGGCCCGTTCTGGTTGGTGGCCATACTTCATTGCTTTTGGGGCCGGTTGCTGTGCACCCTACCCGGCAGGGCGAAGGATTGGGGGCTTTGCTGATCGAAACCTCGCTGGAGCTTGCCGGCCCTCAGGGGTGGGATCGCGTGATGTTGGTTGGGGATGCCCCCTATTACGGGCGCTACGGATTTGAGCGGTTGGATAATGTGATCATGCCGCCCCCCACGAATCCCGACCGTGTGTTGGGGCGTGCCTTGCGCGAAGGTGCTTGGGACGGAATAGCGGGTGAGGTTACGCGCGTGCGTTGAAAAAGCCCGCCACTTCGCCCACATAGAAGGTGAAGGAGACCCCGATGCAAAAAAGCCAGTTACCTGCGGCGATCGACGTTGAAGCCGAACTTGATAGGATCGCGCGCCGCTATAAGGCTGCGGGCGGGGTCGGGATCAATGTTCTCAATCTGATCGGCGGG
>Ga0209345_10004315_pt1 | contig 13833 bp, 19 predicted proteins | sample Cruoilmetagenom7_FD_187294 | JGI IMG/M metagenome (GOLD analysis project Ga0209345, IMG submission 187294) | Oil polluted marine microbial communities from Coal Oil Point, Santa Barbara, California, USA - Sample 7 (SPAdes) (version 2) | ecosystem: Environmental > Aquatic > Marine > Oil seeps ...
TAGCACCTTGCACCCACATCCACCCTGCGCTAAACCCCGGCTCACTTCGGCGAGTTGGCGGAGTGGTTACGCAGCGGATTGCAAATCCGTGTACACCGGTTCGATTCCGGTACTCGCCTCCAATAAAATCAATGACTTGCGTCATCCTAACTCTCCTTCACTGCCATTTTTGAAACAACCGTTGAAACTTTCACGTTTCGCTCTTGCTTCGTTCCATTTGGTTTCTTGCCTCTTGAGCGCGCTTCGCGAGCTCTCTTTGCCGGATCGGCCCGCCGTACTTTTTCAGCATCTCAACGCCTGAGTGGCCGGTGACCGCCTTGACCATCTCGTCATCACATCCAGCCAGATACAGCTCGATCGTCGCGTTTTTCCTGAGCCCGTGCGTTTTGTAGTAGCTCGCCTTCTCGTGCTTCATCTTCTTTTTGATGGCACGCATTTCCTCCGCAATGATCCGATAGCTCACTGGTCGCCCCTTAGCGTCGGTCACAACAGTGCTGTCCGTTCGTGCGAGCCCGTCGAGATGGGCTTTCAGGCGGTCGGTAAGTGGGATCCACAGCGGCTTGTCGGTTTTGCCCTGCGTGAAGTCGAATCCTTCGTCAGAAAAGTGCGCCCACTTCATCTTCACGACATCGCCAATGCGCTGGCCTGTACCAACGCAAAGCTCGTAAACCAGCCGCGCCCGATTTGAAGCCAGCGCTTCGAACTCTTCCCGAACATCGTCAGGCCAAGGCTCCCAGCCGTCGCTCTGCTGCTTGAAGAGCGGAATGCCCTTAGCCGGATTGCCGTGCTCTTTCTTGATGAAGCCTATCAATCGGGCGTGGTTCATCAAGACGACCATGACCTGAACGAGATAGTTGGCTTGCCGCCAGTGATCCGCATTGGCGCGGTGCAATTCGTAAATGTGATGGGTTTCGATCCTGGCCGGGTCTTTCTCGGCCCATATTTCACGGATGTGGCTGATGTACCGCCGATAGTCGGATCTCGTCCGGGGCTTCAGCTTCTTGTAGGCGTCGCTCTCGTAGTAGCTGAGGATCAACGCCTCGAAATTGCGCTTCACCGGTGCTGGCGCTGGCTTGCCTTTTAGCAACCGATTGTAGTGATCCCAAAATTCCGGAGTGCCCGCTTCCTCATGCATCATGACCGAGATGCCACGCGAACGCCGGATAAACCGGAGATATCCCCTGTCATTGTAGACGTATTTTGGCAGGTTCTTGCGGGTCATTCGCCCATTCTCAAGTCACTGTTGAGGAAGTCGTCCGCTGCCTCTGGCGCGACCATATTCGCATCGACGATGACACTGCCATCAGGCTTGATTTCGAACTTTGCGCGCTGCCAACCTGCCTCCCGCGCCTCGCGGATAAAGGCTGAGGCCGCTTGTTTCGCCTTTGTCTGTGCACTTGCTTTGGTCATCGTCTCGACACCTCTCTCTTCCCGTTAACAACGCGCATTATCACACTGATTCATATTGATATTTCCAATTGAACCGAGTGCGGAACGCCTGTCCTTCGCCGCGCGAATGGCTCGGATAACTTCAGAGTTTTGGGAGTTGCCATTGCGATCAGACTCCGCCTTGATCCACTCCTTGAGCTCTTGCGGAAGCCGAAGCTGCATTGGTTTACGACTATTCATGAAACGCCTCCAGGTTGAAAACATACCCCGTTAGTGGCACTTAGCCACTATTGCGTCAATCGAATTTTATGGCACAGTGCCACTATGTCAGAACAAAGTGCTCAAAATCAGGACAAGTTCATCGTGCGATTGCCGGATGGCCTTCGTGACCGGATACGGCTTGCGGCCGAGAGCAACCACCGTAGCATGAACGCTGAGGTCGTTGCCCTCCTTGAAGAAAACTACCCCGCGCCAGTCCCGGAAAACATCAGCGACCCCGCAGCCCGAATGCTATTCTGGCTCGCGAAACGAATCCGACGGAGAAGCCCGCAACCGGGCTCACCCAGAGACAAGCAAGCCGCCCTATACGAGCGCATTTCGGGCGATATTTCGGAACGCATGAAGGATATCGGGGAATAGCCTTAGTAGGCCACCCACTCGTATCCATGGTTGCCTTCGTGATCTTCCCATTCAACGCCAACCCCGCGTCGCCAATTCGATGACGAACAGCGCCGCGACGGCAGCACCCACTGCGGGGCGGCCGCTGGTGTTGTGCGTTGCCAACCGAATTCGCCCTGCGTGCCATAGGTCCCGAGGCGAATATTGTAGTTCTCAGAGCAGTCATCGTCGCGACCGCGTTCGCGATGGCTGTAGTACCGAACATCCCAGACGCGGATCGAGCGCACGAAATCAAATTCAAAGCCACTGATGTCGATATCTGCGCCACCGTCCACGACCTGTGCCAAGATAACTTGGGCAACGCCCATTCTGACTTGGTCATTCGCCTGCCAAATTTGAGGCACCGTGCTTCGCAACGGAGAGCGCTCTGCCACACCCATCGGGCAACGCCAGATCTGTAGCGGCGGCTCGATTGGCCAAGGCGTGATCCGCCTGATGAACACGGCACGGGCATGAGCACATTCTGCTGAAGCTGGCCACCCACCAGCAAGGCAAAGCAGAATGGCACAATCAACTTGGTAAGCCTTTGCAGCCTGCGGAGCCGTGCTGGAAATGAAAGCTAGGGCGAGCCCGCCGAGCCAGTTGCGGATGATTATGAGCGACATTTCATTAAATACCTTTCGACAACATAACGGTAGTATTGAAACTTTACGCTCAACCTCCCTCATCACACCATATGCGAGAAGGCACATAAAACCGCTCGCGCGTGTTTTGTGGAATATATTCCGTAGAGCAATCCTCATGATCTGGCCGAATACAGGCCATGAAATTGAGGGAACGGGTAGGGCTAAATATTCGGAATCTAAGAAATTCCAGAGGAATGAGCCAAGAACAGTTAGCTTTAGCTGCTGACATGGATCGCAGCTATATCAGCGAGATCGAACTCGCCAAATTTTCGGTATCAGTCGATATTCTGGAGCAGATCGCGCTTGCCCTCGAAGTCAACCCTAAGGAATTGTTTAACGAGAGGGGCTAGTTATGCCCGTATTTGAGAGCGTTCGCACAATGGCAGAGGCCATTGGCCGCGTCAAATGCATCAAGACAGGTGTTGAGATCGGACTGCTGTATCGGTGGGATAACGGCGAAACGCAGGCCGCGCTATATGATGATGGCTTGCCCGAAGCGCCAAACTACTCAGATCATTCGAATGAACCAGACCTTGGCGCAGAGCCTGGCTAACGACCAGATTGAGCCCAACTTGATCTTTGGTCAAACAAAGCAGGTCAACTGAGACTAGTCCGGTAATACTCCGACGTGTTCAAACGTCTTCTCTGAAAAATTGAATAGCGTGACACTGCCTGTTGGTATGGGAATGTATCCAAAAAAGTCTTCCGGATAACCCATGTACCTCCTCGCAAGCGAAACACATATTGCGGAAATTGGTGATCTATGGCCGACAACGAAAGCACCTCCAATGCCATCCTGTAAAATCCTGTTCAAACAGGTTGCTATCCGCTTTTCGTAGCTTGTTAGGGCTTCACAACCTTCAGGTCGTGCAATTTTATCTGATGATAAAAGGCCAGAGCGATAGAGTTCTAGAGTCTTCATATATTCGGGAAACTGAAGCTTCGCTTCTGTTTCGCTTAAACCCGCAAGTGGTCCAGAGCCCATAGACCCCAGATCAGCGACTGGCGTACACTTTAATGACAGCTTTTCTTCAAGCACTTGTGCTGTTTGAATGGCTCGATCCGAATTAGCCGAGTAAAGTCGAGGGAGTGCGGTCAGGTTGCGCTCTATCAATGTTTCAAGATACGGGATCAGCTTTGCAACTTCAGCTTGTCCCTTCAAAGTCAAACGTTGCGGTGTATTCAAGCCATCAAAAATCTCGTGGGCATTCTTTTCGGAATCAACGTGCCGGATCAGACATAAAAATTTGGTCATTTGAGATACCATTCGATATTGTTCTTTATCAGGTGTTCGGCAGCCCCTTCGTCGTCTTCGATACGCTTCAAAATACGGCGTAGATTGCTGTCATCCATACTCACATATTCTGTGACCTTGCGATTGAAACCCTCGACCGCTTTTAAGACCTTCGGAGTGTACCTTTCCGCCGCATCTACGATCGCACAAGGCAGAGCCTTTGGATCGACGAAGGCCTTGTGGAAGGTGAAAATTGGATAGTCTTCCGGGTGCTTAATTGAGCCATCACCTTCCTTGAAGGCCTTGCGGAAAGCACTTCCCTGCTTATAGAGCCAACTTCGGCTTGATAGTCTTTGAATTTCACCGGCAAGCTCAGAATAGGGGGTTCCAAGAGTAATCGTGTTCCCGTTCGATTTGGACATCTTTTGATAGTTGTATCCAATCAATCTCGGCACACCACCAGTGACCAACTCAGGACGCTTTGGAGCACTGCTGAACCCCCTTGACCGGAGTTTTTTACGAATTCTCCGCGCAAGATTGACAAACCTCAGGTTGTCATCATTCATGAAGACGTGGTCGCAGCCCAACGAAAATATGTTGCAAACCTCTCCAACCGGGAAAATGGCTTCGTCCAAAGTGATATTGGTCAAATCCCCACGTCTAATCTTAGGGTTTTTTTGGATGATTAGGCTGGTTGACGCCAACTCGCACAAAACGAAATAGAGTCTGGAGTAAAACTCTTGAATGGTGCTTTGTCGTATGATGTACGTTCGAGGTCCACTTGGTGCAAGCGCTAAGACGGCTCCGGCCAAACGTGTAAGTCGGCCAAAGTAAGTATCGCTTCTATTGCGATCGACAATACTGTCCTGAATAACAAAAAAGTAGTCATCCAAGGCACTAAGTTTGGGCGACGCGAGGCAACCATTCAAGTGGCCCATATGTAATTTGCCATCAGCCAAGCGGCACCCACCCATACCGATAACTCGCTCGAACCGCTCAGTCTGTTTCCCCTGCTCAACTAAGCTGGTAGACACATTTTGGCCTTGAGAAAGCACTCTATCCAACCTCAAACTCCAAAAGCGTATGCTGATGTGAGAGCTGGTAGTTCTCGCCGCGTTCGTAGTGTTTTTTTAAACCTTCCAAGCCATTTCGAAATTCATCATCGGTCAGAAGGAATAGTGTTGTATTGTGACGCGCAGCGGTTCTGTCGATGATTTGAGCCCCACTAAGTTCATAGTGATCAGTGATGGTCTCCTTTCGTTTGAGTTGCGCTCCATTGAGTTCCAGAACACGAACGAGCTCCTCGATACGTTGGTACCGTTTCGCATTAATCTCGAGTGTCGAAGGAAAAAGATCTGTGAATGGGCGTGCCGCGAGATTTTCAAACGAACAGGTCTTGATCCAAATTCGCCCACCAACCCGCAGGACGCGAACGGCTTCAGCCATCGATTTTTCGAATTGGTCCACATCCAACTGGTGAAGCATCATCACGTAAGAAACCACGTCGAACTTGTCAGTGTTGAAAGGAAGTTCTTCTGCCTGTCCTATTTGTGCCGAAATGCCCTTGGATTGCGCTTGCGTGATCTGATCAATCGAATGATCTAGACCAACGACTTCCAAACCATGTTGTGAGAACTCCACGCTATACCTGGCAGTTCCGCAACCAACGTCCAGTAGTTTCATGCCTGAACAAACCCTGTTGCAAACAAACCAGCGAACATGGTTCGCCACCTCTTCATCGGCGTCGAACCGCAATGCATCATAGTTTTTCGAAGCCTTGCGATAGTAGCTTTTCAATTCTGGATTCATGAGATCGACAGCGGCAATTTACCTTCAAGCAAACGCTCAGCCATAATGTGTGCTGTCAGGTAGTAGTTCTGGATCCTTGGCAAGAATTTGTCTTTCGAAAACGTTCTCTCGCTTTCGAGCCAAGCTTCCTGTTTTGGGTCGTAGAATACTCCTTTGGCTTGGACCTCGTCACGCTCTCCGGTAAAGAGTTCGATGCCCTCGCGAATGTTTATCCAGTATAGGCCTGACACCTCTTCAACCTGTGGCTGAAACTCACCTAAACCAGTTTCGACCTCGTACATGTGAACACCTTGATACTCACGGTTCTTTTGGCCATTCTTCTGGTCTGCAACTTCAACCCGATATCCCAGTTTGTGGAGTTTTTCGGAGTTAAAGGTAATGCCGAGTTCTTCTTCCGCTTCGCGAATCCCATCTTTCATCGACTCACCCGAAAGAATGTGGCCTGCGGCACTGACGTCCAGCATATCAGGAAAATTCTCCATTTCATTTGACCGCCATTGGTACAGTACTGATCCAGAGTTAACCCGACCCACCACCCAGAGATGAAATGTTACGTGCCAGTCGCCGTCAAAGTGGGCTTGCCGCCGTTCCTTTTTGCCGATTGATCTAAGGTCAGCGTCAAAGATGTCGATCTCTTCCATGTTTTACTCCTAGTTATACCGTGATTGGTTTTTGCAGTGCGATGGAACCCATTCCGCCATCGATCCCGGACTTCGCAAGAGCTTCTTCGCGCAGCGCCCCTGCCTCAACCGCTTTTACTCGCTGTCCAGTAGCCCAATAGAGACGCTCCACAAGCACAAGCGCCTTGACCTGTCTTTCGAGGTCTCCAATCTCTTCGAAAATCTCAACAGCTCGATTAACAATTACGAGGGCTTCATCAGCAATTTTCCTTGCTGCTTCGTCACTTTCTTGAAGCTCGCCTTCAGCTTGAATGCCTAAATCTCGCGCACTTAAGTAGGCCTGCGCGTGATAAAGTTGTGCTTCATCGCAGCGAATTCCGACCTTATACAACTCTATTGCGGATTCCTCAGTCTGCACCTTCTCAAACGCTTCCCTACACTTGTCCAGGTAGAACGATCTCAAGCTCGAGTTCTCTGCGAGAAAGGCGAGGTGTCGGTTTGCCTTTGAGCGAGCTCTAAAATTGCGTACTTTTGCATCCAGATTTTCCGGGATCCCGTCTTCCAACATAAAAAGCGCTGTCTTAATATTCTCTTCCGCCTCTTTGGTTCTGTCTTGTAGATGCACGGCCCAACCGAGGTCATCAATTAAGACCTCTGCTCTCGAGGCACTGTCATTCAGAACAGCACTAGATTTTTCTGCCAACTGACCCAACTGCTCTCGCTCACCGTTTAGGCCAAGCAGATGAAACAAATGCGTCAGCTTGTTTCGAAGCTCGACCACCATCTGATGTCGGCGAGTTGCAGCCAAGTATCTTGCATACATCAACACAGATGCGCCAAAATCTTTGCTCGGCGCACCCGAGGCCTTCGCAACCGAGGTATCGAAAGCTGCTGCATTGGCCGCAGTTTTCGAATCCTTGCCGGTTCCATCGCCTAAGCTTGCGTATTTTTCTACGAGAGATTTTCTGTAAGAGCTGAGCCCTACCACCAGATCGTTCTTCTCATCACCAAAGTTCCGGCTCAAGAACTGAGAAAACTCCAAGAAATCATCTTTCTGCAATGCAGGAACGATCGGTTTCTGACTGTCAAACAGCTTCGCCTGGTCGTCAGAGAAGATCGCGATTAGCTCGTCAGTTCTTAGTAGCTGGTTTAATGGCGTGCCCTTTCTGTCCGAAGCATTTCGCCAAGAGGAAATTTTTCCTTTGAAATCACCAGTAAATAACCCGAAGAGTTCCGTTTTTGACGGCTTTCCCTTTGCGGTACGGTACTTAAATTGCTCACCCGACATTAGCCCCTTGGAGGCAGCCAGAAAAAGCTTGTCCGCAAGCCTTACGAGTGATTCCTCTGGTGGCTGAAACATCCTACGCGTCTCTAAGTTTGATCAAAGTGTTTTGAGTTTCGTTTTTGGGTTCCTCGCCTACCCTACCACCAACACAAAACAACAACATATATATTTTTGTTGTCGTGTTGGCGGAAAAAGTTGGTGTTTAATGCCAATGAAACCCACAACACTTTTGTTATCAGTCGTTTTCGCGAGAGAATTTGAAATTCGAGAGAATTAGGTCGGCCGAATTAGTTGCTTGGGTCATTGCCGCAGGGCTGCTGTTTAAGTTGGCACTTTGCCCCGCAATGTGAATAGCGTATTTGTAAATAAAAACAATCGCTTAAATGTATCTCCATGAAAGCAAAGGAGATCAACATGAAGAACGTTCTGAATAGTGCAGCATACACGGTGCTTGGGTTCTCTCACGTAGGTGAAGCCTTTCACGTAAGCTCCCAATCGACGGCATGGCTGGTAGCGGTAGCCTACTTGGTTATTGCACTCACGTACCTTCTGCGGCTTCTAAACACAGACAAGTAGCCGAACACATCGCAGGATGGCTGTCCGCTCTTGAGACAATCGTCCCTGACCTCACACCCCTGCTGGAATACTTCACGTTGCTCTTGATACAGACATCGAAAATTCCACTCGACATCGCGGGCGGCGTGGGTGGTAAAAAAACTGCCCGCGTTCGGGGCGGATCCCCAGCTCAGAACAGCCATAATCGCCCATGTTTGTTTCAAAAGCGCCATATTATCTTGGCTCAGCCACTCCGTTGCAGTAAATTTGTTTCAACGCATTAAGGGTGTAGAAAGTCAAATTGCACCTATTGATTGCAATGCTATAATATTGTATCGGTTCGGTAGTCCATGAGGGACTGCCGGGCCAATGCACAATTCTGCAAGGCTCGATCCTATGAATTTGATGCAAGACGCCCCCAATGTTGTCAGCGAAGACGGACTGCGCACACTGCTTGCCGAAGGACATTCGGCGGATGTCGTGTGCCGAGTTACGCCCACACGTACAGGTGCTCAGTGGTCCGGAGTTTGGACCGTGCATTGCGTTTCGCCAGACGGCGAGACACGCCGCCTGCTCGTTACCGCGCGCAACAATATGGCCGCTCGAGAATTCAAGACAATCAACGGCTTATCGAGCTTCCTTGCCGGGCTTGGCGTTTCGATCATTTCTATCCCGATGTTTGAGGGCAAAGTCGCCTCGCATCAGCTGGACGACGTCGACTAAGCCACTTGCCGTCCTTGCAGCACTCCTTGCTACGCCTGCTTACTCTGAAGGCTTCGTGCTCTCCATGCGCACCGATGGCCAGTTGGAGACAAAAGCACCGCAATCCGGTTTCGCGCAAAGCTATATCGACGGGATTGGCACGAACCCACCAGAACTGATCGTCTTCGCTGCACCTGAGCCTGGAGCGCCCCCTCCTGCACCCGCCCGTGCAGTCCCCCGCCCTGAAATCCTCGAAGCCCTTGAAAGTACCGCGCATCGCTATGGCGGACACCCTGCCCTGCGCCGCGCCGGTCTATCTGTGTCTGAATGGCGCGCGCTTTTCCAAGCCAATATCGAGATCGAAAGCGCCTATCGCCCGAATGCGCGCAGCTCTGCAGGCGCGATTGGCCTCGGGCAGTTGATGCCTGCGACAGCTGTGCAGCTTGGTGTCGATCCCCATAACTGGCAGGCCAACCTGGACGGCTCTGCCCGTTACCTTCTGATGATGTTGTCGCGCTTTGGCACGCCTGAGCTTGCGCTTGCCGCCTACAACGCGGGGCCAGACGCGGTCGCGCGCTATGGCGGCATTCCCCCTTACCGAGAAACCCAAAATCACGTGCGCCGCGTCATTGCCGTGCGTGATCGACTGACTGGAGACTCCTGATGAACCCACACTTCCGCACGATCCTGTCGCTGGCTCTGGCCAGTTTGATGATTGCAAACCCCGCCCTTGCGCAGAGCATCGACCTCTCGCCGGTGCAGAACCTCTTGCAGGGCATTGTCGACACGATCACCGGTCCCTTGGGCATCGTGATTGGCACCTTGGCTTTGATCGGTGTGTTCCTGTCCTGGCTCTTCGGGATTTTGGACTTCCGCCAAGCCCTTTGGGTGCTGGTCGCAATCGCGGGCATCGCGGCTGCGCCGACCATCGTGACCGCCATCTGGGGCGCGTAAATCCGATATGGCAACGCAAACCCTTCTTTTCCTGGGCCTAATCCGGCCACCAAAGCTCATCGGGCTGCCGATAATGTATGCGATGGTCTGGCTCTTCGGGTTTGTGTTGCTTTTCCTGTGGATCCAGAGCTGGCCGGTGATCGTCGCCTCTGCTCTGGCTTATCCCGCCCTGTGGAAAGCGGCTGACTGGGATCCTGCGTTTCTTGAAGTGCTGGTAACCGCACTGCAGGAAACGCCACCAACACCGAACCGCAAGATCCATTCAGGGGACAGCTATGTTGCGTAACCCTTCAGATGATCTTGCCATGTTGCCAGACTGGGCGCGCAAAGAGCGGCCTATGGCCAGCATGCTGCCCTATGTCAGTCTTGTGAATGACATGACGATCCGCACGCGCGGCAATGCCCTGTTCCAATGCATCCGCCTCGATGGCGTCAACAGCATGACCTGCGATGACGCACATTTGGAAAAGATCTGCGCGCTCTTTGCAGCGATCATCGCACAGATCGGACCAGAGTACAGTTTCTACGTGCACAAGGTCTCAAAAGCGATTGAGACCGCCTTGCCGCCGGTGCCCGAAGAAGGGTTTGCGCAAGCGCTGGATACCCGTTGGCAGACGGCCATGGCGCAGGCGGGTCTGCGGGACAAGACGCTCACGCTCACGGTGCTGAAACGTCCTCCCCTCGGCGCGCGGCTACGCCTGAAACGCGCGGATTCGATCGCACAGCTGAAAGACCAGACAGCCAAGCAGTTGCGCAAACTCGAGGAAGTCGTCGGGTTTCTGCTGTCGTCCTTTGCTGAAATGAACCCGCGCCTGCTCGGCGCTGAAAGTGGCGAACTACTCGGGTTCCTCGGGGCGCTCAACATCGGTCAGGAACGGACGCTTTACGCAAAATCGCATTTTGGCATCATTGCCGAGGATGTGGCCAACACCCGCATCACGTTTCAGGGGCGAGGCTTTACGCTCGACGATGGGACGGCGGGAAAGCGATTTGGCACCAGCTTTGCAATCAAGACCTATCCTGCCAAAACCAACTGTACCATGTTCGATGAGCTGAACCTACCCGTCGACATGGTGGTTGCGCACTCTTTCACGCCGATCAACAGCAACATTATGGCCAGCCGGATCAAGCGCCAACAGCGCCTGATGAAGGCCAGCGATGATGGCGCGATTTCCCTCGCCGAAGAGCTGGTCGACGCGCTGGACGATCTTGAATCCAAGCGCCTCAGCTTTGGCGATCATCACCTGACCGTCACGGTCTTTGCTGAGACCGAAGAAAAGCTGGAAACCATCGCCGCAGAGGTGCGCAACATCGCCGCCAGTGAAGGCGTCAATCTGGTAAACGAGAGCTTTGCGGCCCGGACCCATTATTTCGCGCAGCATCCGGGCAATGGGCAGATGCGCAGCCGCAAGGCCGCCATCACCAACACAAACTTTGCCGATCTCGCAGCGCTGCATCGCGGTCAACTGGGCAAACCTGGCCACCAAGTGCCTTGGGGCAAACCAATCTCCCTGTTCCCAACGCCTGAACGCTCGGGCTTCCTGTTCAACTATCATGAGACGGGTCAGCCGGACAAAGAACCGACAGGCGGGCACACCTTGATCCTCGGCCGTCCTGGCTCAGGCAAGTCAGTGCTGTCGGCCTTCCTCATGACCCAAGCCCGTCGCTGCGACGCGCGCGTCTTTGTCTTCGACTATCGCGCGGGCATGGAAATGGCGGTGCGCGCCAATGGCGGGCGCTACAGCGCCATCAAGGCCGGTGAAGCCACAGGTCTCAACCCGCTGCGCACAGAAATCGACGGGCGCGGGCAAGCCTGGCTCTCCGATTGGCTGGCCACGCTGCTTCATCGCGCCGACAAACCCCTGAGCCCGGTTCAAATCAACCGCATCCAAGAAGTGGTGCGCCAAAACGCCGGAGCCAGCGATGCCGCCCTTCGCAATTGGCAAGATCTGGCCTCGCTCTTTGTGGCCGGGGCGGATGAAGGGGATCTGTTCGAACGGATTCAGGAATGGACCGCAGATGGCCGCTATGGCTGGATTTTCGGACAGAGTGCTGAGGATACCTTCTCGCTCGACGGTGATGTCGTGGGGTTTGACCTCACCGGCATTCTTGACAGCGAAAGCGAGAAAGAACGTATGGCCGTGCTGTCCTATCTATTTCGGCGGGCGGAACGCGTGATTGAAGATCGCAAACCGACGTTGATCATCATCGATGAAGCCTGGAAGGCGCTCGACAACCCGTATTTCGCGGACCGGCTCAGCAACTGGCTTGTGACGGCGCGCAAACAGAACGCTGTCGTCGTCATGATGACGCAATATGCAAGCCAGCTTGAGAAAACCCGGACCGGAAGAACGATTATTGAGGCTGTGCCGACGCAGCTTTTACTTCCTAACATTCGCGCTTCAGCCAGTGATTACACCATGCTGGGCCTTACCGAAAAAGAGCTCAGCGTTTTGCTCGGCACGGGCAGCAACTCTCGCCTGGCGCTGGTGCGAGACGATCGAGGCTCGGTCGTGATCGACGCCGATCTGAGCGCGCTCGGCCCCTACCTCACGATCCTAGGCGGCATGGAAAAAGGCGAGGCGCTGGTCGGCGCGGATTATCGCCGGAACCCGGAATTTTGGAGACAGATTTGATGCGTAGACTTTGCGTGCTGACCCTCACCCTTTTGACTCTGACAGCCTGTGCGGAATACCGGCCGTCAGAAGCGCAATGCTTCAACTCCTTCGCCGAAGTCAGCCGCAGCAACTGCAATTTCGAGCTGCTCGGCCCGATTGGTGGCCTGGGTGAATAGCTTCCGTCCGCATATCTTTGCGGGCTTGGTGTGGTTCGCCGCGCCTTTGGCCTATGCCCAAGGCGTGCCCACATTTGATGCGGGCATGTTCTTGCAGCGCGAGCGTGTGCTGCAGCAAGCCGAACAGGATCTGGTGCTGCAGCGGGATCGGCTGACCAAAGAGGAAGAGCTTGAAGAGCTCGAGCAAGAACAACTTCAAGCGCTGGAAGACATCCTCGATGCCACGACGCTTGCCAGCGGGAACTCCGGCGCGCTGGTTGCAAGTTTGGAAGCTGGTTCATCACCTGAAAGCGCCGCAGAGACGCTTTACGGTCCGGTCGACCCAAACCCCGGCGCGGCACAGATGTTCGGCGATGCCTCGGGCTCGATCGAACAGCTGATCATTCGCGCCGCTCAGGAAACGCACCATATGTCTGGCGTGCGCGCGGCTGGCCTATCTCCCAAGCAATGGCGCTGCCTGTTGCAGGCGCTGATCTGGCAAGAAAGCCGCTTCACCATTGGCGCGCGCTCGCCTGTCGGTGCATTCGGCCTGACCCAGATTATGCCCGGCACGGCGCAGGATCTCGGGATTTACCCGGCCTATTATGAAAACCCCTACATCCAGGTCACCGGCGGCGCGCGCTATCTGGCGCAGATGTTGGCCATGTTTGACGGCAACATCATTTACGGGCTAGCGGCCTACAATGCAGGTCCCGGCAACGTGCAGCGCTATGGCGGCGTGCCGCCATTTGCCGAGACCCAGCACTACGTTCAGGTCATCCCCGAACGCTACAATCTCTACCTTGCCCGCGTCGGCGGCGTTGACGCGCTCGGCACCATCGATCCCGTCTTGCTCGCCAACTCCACCATGAGCCTGACCTCCTTCGGCGCGGGGATCTATGGCGACTACTCCTTGGTATCCGTGCAAGCGGCCGCACTGCGCGTGCAGGACATCATCACCCGCATTGGCGAAACCGACGACATTCATGCCGCCATGTCGCTCAACACCTATGCGCGGGCTGAACTCGCCCGCCTGATCGCAATACGCACGCGTCTCAAGGCGGCCCATACTCGCCCGCTTGGCGCTGCAGAGCTGGCCATGGCGGCCGCGCAGGTGCGCGAACAAGACTTCATGCAATTCGATCTGGAGGCACTCCGATGATCCGCTTTTTTTCTTCCGTTGCCACCTGCGCGCTGTTGGTTGCCTC
>Ga0209345_10004316_pt1 | contig 13829 bp, 13 predicted proteins | sample Cruoilmetagenom7_FD_187294 | JGI IMG/M metagenome (GOLD analysis project Ga0209345, IMG submission 187294) | Oil polluted marine microbial communities from Coal Oil Point, Santa Barbara, California, USA - Sample 7 (SPAdes) (version 2) | ecosystem: Environmental > Aquatic > Marine > Oil seeps ...
GATCTTGCGCCGCGAGGAAATTCCCAACGCAGCGCCTGCGCAGGAGGCACCCACCGATCCGGTCATTTCCGAGGATGAGGTCAGCGAGACACCGATTGCCGACCCGATCGCCGCCGCCGCCGCCGCGCTGGATGCCGCCGAAGGCACCGCCGCTGCGCCCACACCGGCACCCGCTGCTGCCCCTGCTGCCCCAACCGCCAGCCTGACCAAACCATTCATCCAGATCGGCATTTTCAGCGTTGAGACCAACGCCACAAACACCGCCGAAAGCCTGCGCCGCGCGGGCATGGTCCCAACAGTGAAACCCGGCACGTCGTCGGGCAAAAAGTTCTGGCGTGTGATCGTCGGGCCAACGACCAGCAGCGCGGAACGCGCATCTTTGCTAAAGAAAATCAAGGGGCTCGGCTTTGCTGACGCCTATTTTGTGACCAACTGACGCTGAAAGGACCGCCGCTGCCATGCGCCGTCTTGCTTTGCTTTTGACCCTTGCCCTGGTCACGTTGACCGTGGCCCTGCCGGCCCGTGCCTTTGACACCCGCGCCTCGTCGGCTTACGTGATGGACGTGGCAACGGGCACCGTTCTGTTGGAAAAACAGGCGGATATGCCGCTGCCCCCTGCGTCGATGTCCAAGCTAATGACGATCAATATGCTGTTCGAGGCACTGGCAGATGGGCGCGTGACCATGGACACCCGGTTCGGTGTGTCGGCGCGCGCCAAGGCGATGGGCGGATCAACCATGTTCCTGACCACGTCCGATCGCCCGACGGTCGAACAGTTGATCCAGGGCATCATCGTTCAGTCCGGCAATGACGCCTGCGTGGTGGTCGCCGAAGGGCTGGGCGGCACCGAAGACGCCTTTGCGAAAATGATGACCGACCGCGCCGCCGATCTGGGCATGGCGAATTCCAGCTTTGGCAACGCGTCGGGCTGGCCGCACCCGCAACAGCGCATGTCGATGAAAGACCTGGCCATGCTGGCCAACCGCCTGATCACCGAATTCCCGCAGTATTACCATTACTTCAGCCAAACCGAATTCATGTTCGATGGCCGCGCGCCGGACAATCGCAACAACCGCAACCCGCTGTTGAAACTGGGCGTCGGGGCGGACGGGTTGAAAACCGGCCATACGTCTGAGGCGGGCTATGGCCTGGTCGGATCGGCCTTGCAGGGCAAACGCCGCATCATCTTTGTCATCTCGGGGCTGACCAGCGAAAAGGCCCGCGCCGAGGAAAGCGAAGCCATCGTCAACTGGGCCTTCCGCCAGTTCGCTGTGAAAACCCCGGTGAAAGCCGGGCAACGTGTGGCCGAGGCCTCCGTTTGGCTGGGCGACGCACCCAGCATTGGCCTGGTGGCCAGCGCAGATGTCGAGCTTTTGGTCCCCGCCATGCAACGCGACGGGATAGAGGCCACCGTGACCTGGACCGGCCCGGTCGAGGCGCCCATTGCCCAGGGTCAAGAGCTGGGTCAGATGACGATCACCCGCGATGGGTTGCCCGACACCGTGGTGCCGTTGTTTGCTGAAAACGCCGTGGGCCGCGCCGGGTTTCTGCCGCGCCTAAAGGCGGCGGCGGGCAAGGTGATGGCAATGGTTCAGGGCGGCGATGACGCCGCCCTTGCCCCCGTTACCAACTGACATGACAGGGTTTTTCATCACGTTTGAGGGGATCGATGGCTCAGGCAAATCGACCCAGTCACGGCTGTTGGCCGACACGCTGCGCGCCGAAGGCCATAACGTCGTTCACACCCGTGAACCTGGTGGCAGCCCGGGGGCGGAAGAAATCCGCGCGCTGGTTCTGGAAGGCGACCCGGATCGTTGGTCGGCGCAGACCGAATTGTTGCTGTTCACCGCCGCGCGGCGTGACCATTTGGAGCGGTTGATTGAACCGTCGCTTGAGGCCGGAAAGATTGTCATCTGCGACCGGTTCGCGGACTCCAGCCGCATGTATCAGGGGCTGCGCTCCGGTGATCTGCGCCATATGGTTGATACTCTGCACGAGTTGATGATCGGGCGCGAACCCGACCTGACGTTCATCATCGACATGGACCCGGACACCGGCCTGACCCGCGCCAAGGGCCGGGGTGGCACCGAGGAACGGTTCGAGGATTTCGGCACCTCTCTGCAAGCGCAGATGCGCGAGGGGTTTCTGGATCTGGCGATCGAATATGCCGACCGCTGCGTCGTGGTGAACGGCGCGCGCGCGATCGACGAAGTCGCCGCCGAAGTCACCCAGATCGCCCACAACCGGATCGGATAACCGCATGGCCGAGGCCGACATTCTGCCCGAACCCGACCGGATCGAAGGCGCGCCACACCCGCGCGAAACCGAAACCCTGTTGGGACAAGCCGGGCCTGAACATGACTTTCTGGATGCGTTCACTTCGGGGCGCATGCATCACGCCTGGCTGATCACCGGCCCGCGTGGTGTTGGCAAGGCAACGCTGGCCTGGCGCATTGCGCGGTTCCTGTTGGCCACACCGCCTGATGATGGCGGCATGTTTGCCCCCGCCACGCCCGACACGTTGGACATTGCGCCTGACCACCCGGTGGCGCGGCGGCTGGCGGCCCTGTCCGATCCTGGCCTGTTCCTGCTGCGCCGTCCCTATGACGAAAAGGCCAAGCGGCTGAAGGGTGAAATCACGGTTGATGAGGCCCGTAAGCTGAAGAATTTCTTCGCCCTGTCCGCCTCGGATGGTGGTCGTCGCGTGGTGATCATCGACAGCGCGGATGAGCTGAACACCAACGCCGCCAACGCGATCCTGAAGCTGTTGGAGGAGCCGCCCGCGAACGCGATCCTGCTGCTGATCTCGCACCAACCAACGCGACTGTTGCCAACCATCCGCTCGCGCTGTCGTGAATTGCGCTTGGCCCCCTTGTCGCCGCCCGACTTGGCCCAGGCGCTGGTCAATGCAGGCGCCGAACCCGATGCGCGTGCCGAAGCACTGGCCGAACTGGCCGCCGGATCGGTTGGCGACGCCCTGTCGCTGACCCATCTTGAGGGGTTGAAGCTGTATTCCGACATCGCCGCTGTGTTCCACAACGCTCCGAATTACGACCGCCAGCGCGCCCTGAAACTGGCCGAGGGCTGTGCGGGCAAGGCTAATGTCGACCGCTTCAGCCTGACCCTGCGTCTGATCGATCTGTTCCTGTCCCGCTTGGCGCGAAATGGCGCGGGGCTGGCCCCTACTGCCGAGGCAATCCAGGGCGAAGGGGCGCTTCTGAACCGCCTGTCTTCGACCCAACAGGCCGCCCGCGCCTGGGCCGCAACCCAGCAATCGCTGTCCGCCGCCGCACAACACGGGCGCGCGGTGAACCTTGACCCTGCCGCGCTCATCCTTGATATGGTTTTCAGGATAAATGAAACGGCGGACGCAGTTGCCGCGCGATGAGGCGGCGATGAGCAACATTCCCGAAATAACCGACAGCCACTGCCACCTGGATTTTCCGGACTTTGACGGCCAGCATGGCGATATCATCGCGCGCGCCGCCGAGGCGGGGGTCACACGTATGGTCACGATCTGCACCCGCCTGCGCAATCTGCCCCAGGTGCAGGCCATTGCCGAGGCCCATGCGCCCGTGTTTTTCGCCGCCGGCACCCACCCGATGAGCGCCGCCGAGGAACCTATGGCGACGGTCGACGAATTGGTCGCCCTGGCCGCGCATCCAAAATTCGTCGGCATTGGCGAAACCGGGTTGGATTATCATTACACCGCCGAAACCGCGCAGGTGCAAAAGGACAGCCTGCGCATCCATATTGCGGCAGCGCGCGATACGGGCTTGCCGTTGATCATCCATAGCCGCGCCGCAGATGAGGACATGATCCGCATCCTGTCCGAAGAACATGCAAACGGCGCCTACGCTTGCGTCATGCATTGTTTCAGCTCGACGCCCGAACTGGCGCGCGCGACGCTGGATCTGGGGTTTTACCTGTCGATGTCAGGCATCGCCGCTTTCCCGAAAAGCCAGGAGGTGCGCGACATCTTCGCCGCCGCCCCGGTTGATCGCATCCTGGTCGAAACCGACGCGCCGTATCTGGCCCCGCCGCCCCATCGCGGCAAACGGAACGAACCCGCCTTTACCGTCCACACCGCGCGCGTGGGGGCCGAACTTTACGGCCTGGATTATGCCGATTTCGCCGCGCAGACACAGGCGAATTTCGACCGGCTGTTTCGCAAAGTCGCTGCCTATAAGGCCATCGCCTGATGGCGCGGCTGGTGTTCACCATTCTGGGCTGCGGCAGCTCAGGTGGCGTGCCCCGGCTGGGCGGCCAGTGGGGTGATTGCGACCCGACGAACCCCAAAAACCGCCGCTCGCGCTGTTCCATGCTGATCACGCGCGAAACCGCAGCGGGGCACACACGGGTGTTGATCGACACCTCGCCTGACATGCGCCAACAACTGCTGGACGCCGAAGTCGGCCATCTGGATGCGGTGGTCTATACCCATTCCCACGCCGACCACGTGCATGGCATCGATGACCTGCGCATGGTGGTCTATAACCAGCGGGCCCGCCTGCCGATCTGGGCTGACCCGGCCACGCAGGACGCGCTGATTTCCAGGTTTGGCTATGCGTTCGTGCAGCCCGCCGGGTCCAGCTATCCGCCCATTCTGGACATGCACACGATTGAGGGTGATGTGACCATTAACGGGGCCGGTGGCCCGATCACCCTGACCCCGTTCGAAGTCCGCCACGGCCGCATAGACTCGCTGGGCTTTCGCATTGGTGATCTGGCCTATTTGCCGGATGTCAGCGCAATCCCCGAAGACGCCTGGACCGCGCTTCAGGGTCTGGACTGTTGGGTGCTGGACGCTTTGCGCCGCACGCCGCACCCAACGCACGCACATTTGGAACAATCGCTGGAATGGTTGGAGCGATCAGGCGCCAAACGTGGCGTGCTGACCAATATGCATATCGACCTGGACTATGACACGGTCGCAGCCGAAACCCCGGATCACATCACCCCGGCCTTTGATGGCATGACCATCATCCACGACGAATGAGCGCGCTGGTCGAGGTTATCCTGCCGGTCTTTCTGGTGATCGGTTTTGGATACTTTGCCACATGGCGCGGATATTTCCCCGAAACCGCAATCGAAGGCCTGATGAAGTTCACCCAGAATTTCGCCATTCCGACCCTGCTGTTTCGCGCAATCTCGTCGCTGGACCTGAGCCAAAGTTTTGATCCGGCGCTGTTGACCAGCTTCTATGTCGGGGCGGGCAGCGGCTTTGCCGTCGCCTTTCTGGGCGCGCGATACCTGTTCAAACGGCCCTGGCCCGACAGCGTCGCGATCGGTTTTGGCGGGCTGTTCTCGAACTCGGTCCTGTTGGGGCTGGCGATCACCGAACGCGCCTATGGGATCGACGCGCTGGGGCCGAATTTCGTCATCGTTTCGGTCCATGCGCCATTTTGCTATGTCGTCGGCGTCACGGCGATGGAGTTTGCGCGCGCGCAGGGTAAAAGCCTGGGGGCCACGATGTTGAGCGTGCTGCGATCCATGGCGCGCAACGCTCTGGTGATCGGCATCGCGGCAGGCTTTGCGGTGAATTTCACCGGCCTCGCCCTGCCCGCCGTATTCACCGACGCGGTCGACATGATGGCACGCGCAGCCTTGCCCGCAGCGATCTTTGGCCTGGGCGGTGTCTTGGCCTGTTACAAACCCGAGGGCGACATGGGCGTGGTCGCCCTGATCGTCACTGTCTCGCTGGTTCTGCACCCGACCATCACCTATACGCTGGGCCAGGCGCTGGGCCTGAGCCATGGCCAGTTGCGCAGCGCCGTTCTGACCGCATCCATGGCACCGGGCATCAACATCTATGTGTTCGCCAACATGTACGGCGTGGCGCGTCGGGTGGCGGCAACGGCGGTTCTGGTGGCAACGGGCCTGTCGATCCTGACCGTCTGGGTCTGGCTTGCGATCCTGGGCTGAACGATCAGTTGATCGTGCCGGACAGGATCTTGGCCAGACTGGCCGGAAGATCCCCAAGCGGCCGTCCACCGCGTTCACGCAGCACCGGAAACAGCGCCTCGCCCTGGGGCAGGATTTCCAACGCACAGTGTTCCAGGCGCGAGACCTGACGTGTCGGTGGGCGGCTAAGCATGACCAGGCCAGGGTAGATGACCTTGTCAGTCGTCGGCGGATAGGTCAGGAACCCAAAGCTGAGCCGTTTTCCCTGCGGTTGAAAAGCCTGCATGATGATGCCGTCATCCTGGTCCATCATCCAGCCCCGCACTTCGCGACGCGCCTGTGTGGGACGGTCGCGCGTGCCATCCCGCCCGCGGTCTTCGATCGCGCGAAACAGGGTCGCGCCCGTGCGGCGAAACAGGCGGACTGTATAGGAATTCACCCAATTATTGTCGATAGATGAGCGTTGCCAATAGCGGTGGATGCCCATGGGCGGTGGGCTGCGCAAATCCAGCAGTTCCCGGCCACGATCGAGATAGTCGAAGATCGCATGAAAGGGTTCGAATCGGTCTGCGGGCGACTGCACCGGGTGCAGGTCTTCGATCGGCTGCAAAAGAATGCGGGCATCGGTTTCGAAATAGGTGCAAATTCGCAGCAGAACCTCAGGTCGGGGGCTGGCCTGCCCGCTGAGGTATCGGTTGAACTGTGTCCGGTTCACACCAAGCGCACGGCACAGTTCGGCAACCGATCCATGCGCCGAAGCCAGGATGCGAAGATTTCGGGAAAAAACCCCGTACAGCTCTCGTGTGCTGGGCATGAGCGGATCCTCATTTCAAACAAAACCCCCAACAGCTGCGTTCGGGTTTCGCCACTATACTGTGTAGTTTTCCGCTTTGGAAACAGCGGAGATTCCACCCACCACTCATGGCTTTTGAAATTTCCGATGCAACACAAGGCATTACCCTGTTTGGTTACTCAAAATTCAATTTTCACTTCATACGGTAACTTATTTCTTGCCTCGAATCGCAGCCAAGGGTATCACTGACCATGCGGTCGGCTTTTCTTATTTCAGCCCACCGCCACACAGGGAGGAATTCATGGACGCATTCATTTGCGATGCCGTACGCACGCCGATCGGACGCTATGGCGGGGCGCTGTCGTCTGTTCGCACCGATGATCTGGCCGCACTGCCGATCAAGGCGCTGATGGCGCGCAATCCGGGTGTGGACTGGGCCAGCATCGACGACGTGATCTATGGCGATGCCAACCAGGCGGGCGAAGACAACCGAAACGTGGCGCGCATGGCCGCATTACTGGCGGGCTTGCCGGTGGACGTACCGGGCACGACGGTGAACCGGCTGTGTGCCTCGGGCATGGATGCGGTCGGCATGGCGGCACGCGGGATCAAGGCGGGTGATTATGACCTGTGCATCGCCGGCGGTGTCGAAAGCATGAGCCGCGCGCCCTTCGTGATGCCAAAGGCCACCAACGCCTTTACCCGCGCCAATGCGGTTTATGACACCACCATCGGCTGGCGGTTCGTAAACCCGGCGATGGACGCCGAACATGGCACCCATTCGATGCCGCAGACGGCGGACAATGTCGCCGCTGAATACAACATCAATCGCGCCGATCAGGATGCGTTCGCCGCGCGGTCGCAGGACCGCTGGGCCGCCGCGCAACATGCGGGTTTCTTTGCCGATGAAATCGCACCGGTGACCATTCCCCAACGCAAGGGCGACGCGATCATCGTTGACACCGACGAACATCCCCGCCCTGGCACGGGCGTCGACAAGCTGGCGAAACTGCGTGGCGTGAATGGTGCAGATCTGACCGTGACCGCAGGCAATGCCTCCGGCGTGAACGACGGGGCGGCAGCGATGCTGGTGGCATCACAGGCAGCCGTGAAATCCAATGGTCTGACCCCAATGGCGCGCGTTGTGACCATGGTCGCCGCAGGCGTTGCGCCGCGCGTCATGGGCATCGGCCCGGTGCCAGCCGCGCAAAAGGCGCTGGCCAAGGCGGGTCTGAGCATTGACCAGATGGACGTGATCGAGCTGAATGAAGCCTTTGCCGCCCAGGGTCTGGCGACTTTGCGCGAACTGGGCGTGGCCGATGACGACCCGCGCGTGAACCCGAATGGCGGTGCCATTGCCTTGGGCCACCCGCTGGGCATGTCCGGCGCGCGTCTGGTGCTGACGGCAGCCTATCAATTAAGACGCACGGGCGGACAATACGCCCTGTGCACCATGTGTGTGGGTGTCGGCCAAGGCGTCGCTCTTATCCTGGAAAGGGGCCTATATACTTAACTAGCCGCGCGGCGTGGCGACGTCAGCAATGCGAAAATCTCACGCGCTGCGCCAAGGCTGGCCGCCTTTGCCAAAATCTCAAACTGGTTCTTGCGCTCGCGGGCAATGAAGTAGCCGCCAGAGCCGCCAAGATTGTCGCACTCAACGAACTCGCTGTAAGTCCGGTCATGCATTGGGGACACGTATAGCGTGGTGTCACAGTCAATCTTTGCAACCAGAGTGATGTCATCCATATTTTCAGATCTCAATTACAGATTTAACCGCCGTCCGCAGCTTTCAGTGAATCATATCTCACAGTACCTTGCGACATCAAATGCGACACAGAGGGGTCGCGTCATACGGTCAACGAAGTTTCCCAAGAAAGTAGAAGTGGCGGCTTACTCACAGGTTAGGGACGCGCTCAAGAAATTACTGTTCAAAGAAGATTTTGGGCGTAGTGACCTGGATTTTCTTGCCGACAGGATGGACGCGAAAGCCAGGGCGGAAACGGGATGGCACCAAAGTGAGGCGCTTAGGTCAGCACAGGCGGTCCGTGCCTTTCAGGAAACATTCGACCCGAAGGTGTTTAAGAAATACACGTTATCGGCTGCTCCCAAAAACCTTTCCGTCAAAATCAGCGGCGTGAAACTGAATGTGTCGATGGATGCGTCGATCACACAAGACAGCAAAGGAGTCACTCACTCTGGGGGGCTGATCCTAAAGTATGCGTTCGGCGCGGACAGGTCATCAGTTGCAAAGGAACTGACAAACGCCGCTGGCTTGTTGTTCTGGGCCCTAGAAGGCGGTCAGATGGAGCCGTTGCCAAGACTTTGCTTGGCGGTCGATTTTGCGGACCAAAACATCGTCAAAGCACGCACCTCATACACACGCTTCCGGCAAGACGTAACGGACTCATGCAGCGAGATTGCAGCACGTTGGGGCGACATTGAGCCGCCTCATGACTATGATGGGCCTGAGTGGCGTTAAGTGCCGATTTGATTGGGGTTGTATAGGTTAGCAAATTTCTGCGCATTTTCTTTACCGCCAGACAGAACCTTAGCCTTCTTCAAAATGTAAATTGGATATTTTGTTGAGAGGTAGAGTTCTCGAAACCATTTCCTAAAAGATGCCAGCGCTTCATCAGGATAGGCCCAAGCGGGTTGCGGGTTGCTAACACTCTGTGGAAACTCTGGCGGAAAATGGTGAGGATAGTTAACTCGGTTCCCGTAAACATCATCGTATCCGGGCTTGGTCCAAAGCGGCCCCCAAACAGAAACAACATGGACCTGTCACGGTTTGATGCCGCTCCTTTGATATCATTTACGGCAACAAAGGAGATGAACTATGCGCTGCACGGCAGGGTTATGCGAAGCATGATCCCGAGAGTGGGACTGAAACGGACGGACGAATTCCGCCAGGATGCGGTGCGGATCGCGCTGACAAGCGGGCTGACCGTTGCCCGGCAGTCGCTGCTTGCAGCGATGAGAGGGGCGCAGGCAGGTAGCATCGGATTTGGGTGTCGGGATGTCGACGCTGAACAAATGGATCACGGCACATCCGCTGCCCGGCAGTGCAGGAGTGGCAAGGGAAATTGCTATGATAACGCCGCTGTTGAAACCTTCTTCAGAACCATCAAGGCCGAGATGATCTGGCGACGGTCATGGGAAACCCGGCGGCAGGCTGAGGTCGCAATCTTCCACTCTCATGGTTGGCAAGCAAACCACTACCGTACAGCGGAATACATCAACGGGTTCTATAATCCGCGACGCCGACACTCAGCTCAGGGCTGGAAAAGCCCGGTCACTTTCGAACGAAAGGTGGCTTAAACGAGCACTTGGAGCGGCACAAAAGGGTGACAGGTTCAGGGGGTCCCTTACGGGCACCGGAGAGCATGTAGATCGCCAGCAGCCACTTGAGCAAAGGAAGGCGACTCTCGGTCAGAACTGTGCAAGTGCGAACGCTGAAATGCTTGCGGCAAGACTTGCAACGGTAGGCCATGCGCGCAAGTTTCAGGCATTTCATACCCCTGGTCGCCTGTTCAAACCCACCTGCCTTCTCATGTTTCAAGGCCTCATCCCCCAACGTTCCATCGCGCAACCCTTTGATATAAAGCACATCATCTCAGCTTGTTCGTGACGCCCCTGCCACCCCAAGCCGCTGACTTCGACCATGCCCATGACAAGAAAGTCGTCACGGTCCGGGTGCATCGCGTTCAAAAACCGATGCGGCGCATCGCCCTGCCAGTTCTACAGATCCTTGTCGATGAACGGGTAATAGCCCGTGGCGGTCAGAACCATGTCAACTCTGCGCTGGCGCCATCGGTGAAATGCATTGTCTTGCCGTCAAACCGCACCACATCCGGGCGGATTTTCAGATCCCCATGCCCGGCATGATACAGCACCAGGGAATTCACCTTGGCCCCTATGTCAGCTTGGCGCAACAGGACCATGACTGGCTGGCCTATGCGCGTCTTGTGGCCGAAGTTTCGGCCGACCCGCGCTGGGACCCCATTGCCGCCGGGTGCTTTGATCCAACTGCCGCACTTTTCCTTGTGGAACTGGCGGCGCTGTATCCGGGGGCTTCAAAAGATCGACTGGCGCGCGGTTTTGTCTATTAGATCTCGTCAATGCTGGGCCTTTTGACGTCTCGTTGGCGCATGGACACACTTGGCAAGGCACAGGGCGATCCTGAGCCCTTGGGACCGCAGTTGGAAACGCTGGTGGCGTTCTGCGCTGTGGTATTGATGCTGCGGTCCGGACCTGAGCCATGCAAATCCTGCGGGTCTGGGTTGCGTCATCACACCTTGCTGCAACGCAGAAACTAGGTCAACAATACTGACAGGGAGGAGCCTTTGAACCAAATCTGAAAGAGGTCTCCGATGGCACATATCACTTTGAACCCGACAATCCGGCCCGCGTCTTTCGCGGTCTCCCTCATGGCGCCGCTGCGCGCGATTGGTCGTTTCTTTATCACTTCTATGGAAAACAACAGCCGCTGCCATTTGGTTGAGCAGCTGAATGCGAAATCGGATGCGGAACTGGCCGAAATGGGGCTGAAGCGCGAAGATATCGTACGCTACGTCTTTCGTGACTATTTCTATCTTTGAAAACAACGGACTGGCGGCCGTATCATTCGGCCGCCACCGCCCCCCGTTCCGCTGCTATCAGTGACGCAAGCTCGGGTTTGCACGACCCACAGCTGGTGCCGGCCTGTGTCAGGTCCCCCAATGCTTCGACCGTGCACGCCCCTTGGGCAATCGCGTCTTTCAGGGTATTTGCCCCGACCCCCATACATGCGCAGACGGTCGGCCCCGGGTCACGCACGTTCGCCGGGCTTCGGCCAGCCAACAAGGCCAGCCCGCCGCCTGGCTGGCCAATCTGTGACAACACATGGCTGCGCGCGGCCGCGACCGGGGCCGTACTTGCGTAAAACAACGCCGTAACCCGCCCCTCGCGTTCGAACATCACGCGATAAAGACCGCGCGATGGGTCGTGCAAGGTCGTGGCAGCTGCATCGGTTTCACCCGCCAGATGACGGGCAAGCGCCACGAAATCCTCGAGCTTTTCGCCAGACATTTCGGCGCTCCACCCATTGGGCGCACATGCGATGGATACCTGCCGATCTCCCGGTGTGACCTCGTGTTCGCACGCCAGAAAGCCGTACCATACGGGAGCGTATTTTTCTACGGACACCCAACTGCCTTTTGACGCAGGCTGGCCGGAAACCGGGTCGGTCACTGCCGAAACCAGTGGCCCGACGCGCCCCGACGCGCCCGTTTGTCGGGTCCAGTGCATCGGTGCAAAAACCGAACCACGTTGTGCCCCCGGTGTGATCAGGACCCGCAGGATCGCCTCGCCCGTCAGGGCGGACACGCGCGCAAGGTCTGCATCACGCAGGCCCAACGACAATGCGTCTTCGGGGTGAATTTCCACATAAGGTTCCGCCATATGACGCGACAGGCGGGCCGAGCGCCCGGTGCGGGTCATGGTATGCCAATGATCCCGCACCCGGCCCGTGTTCAACTTGAACGGAAAGCCTGCGGGTGCGTGATCAGTGGCCAGAGGCGTTATCGGCACCATGCGGGCTTTGCCATCCGGGTGAAAAAATCCACCCTTTGCAAAGAACCGGCCTCCGGGCGCCTGCCCAGGACGGACCGGCCATTGAATGGGCTGTAGGCCGTCATATTCCGCGTCGCTGAGATCCGATAAGCCACTGATATCAAAGTCTCGCGCGAACTGAGTGCCCAATGCGGTCGTGGCGGCGTATTCGCGAAACACCTCGGCCTCGCTTGCCCAATCAAACCCTGCAAATCCCATCTGGCGGGCAACTGCCGCGATAATGCGCCAGTCCGGCCGCGCCTGGCCAGGAGTCGGCAGAAAGGGCCGCTGCCGCGAAATGACGCGTTCGGAATTCGTCACGGTGCCAGATTTTTCGCCCCAGCCAGTGGCGGGTAACAGCACATCGGCCAGGTCGCCCGTGTCCGTCCGCTCCAGGATGTCGCTGACCACCACAAAAGGCACGGCCTTGATCGCAGCCGCGACGGCATCGGCGTCCGGCATGGACACGGCGGGATTGGTCGATAGGATCCACAGCGCCTTGATCTTGCCCGCCCCGCACGCCTTGAACAGGTCCACGGCCTTCAGCCCCGGGGTCATACACATGGTCGGACTGTTCCACGCCGCCTGAAGCGCATCCCGGTGGGCCGCATTTTCGATGTCCAGGTGGTTTGCCAGCATATTGGCAAGCCCGCCGACCTCGCGCCCGCCCATCGCATTGGGCTGTCCGGTGACCGAAAACGGTCCCATTCCGGGGCGGCCAATACGACCCGTCGCCAGGTGGCAGTTCAGGATCGCGTTGACCTTGTCGGTCCCACCGACGGACTGGTTCACGCCTTGGGAATAGATCGTCACGACTTTTTCCGTGCCCGCCCACAGGGTCGTGAACGCCGCCAATTCCTCGTCACTCAGCCCGGTGTTGCCCGGTTCGCGCGCGCTGTGAAGCGCCGCGTCAAATCCATTCACGTGGTCCGCAACATAGGCGTCATTCACATGCCCATCATCGACCAGCCGACACAGCACGGCATTGAACAGAGCCGCGTCCCCATCCGGGGCCACCGCCAGGTGCATGTCCGCCACATCCGAGGTCGACGTGCGGCGCGGATCGATATTCACAACGCGCATCTCGGGGCGTGCCTTTTTCGCCGCGACCAGACGTTGATACAAAACCGGATGACACCAAGCCAGGTTTGAGCCGACCAACACGACCAGATCGGCCTGTTCTATGTCTTCATACCCCCCCGGCACCGTATCCGCGCCAAAGGCACGTTTGTGACCGGCGACCGAAGACGCCATGCAAAGCCTTGAATTTGTGTCAATATTCGCGCTGCCAATATAGCCTTTCATCAGCTTATTGGCGGCATAATAGTCTTCGCTCAGCAATTGGCCCGAGACATAGAATGCCACACTGTCGGGGCCATGTTCGGCGATGGCCGCAGTGAATTTTCCTGCGACCAGGCTCAGCGCTGTTTCCCAATCCGCGTCAGCACCATCAATTTTCGGGGCCAAAAGTCGCCCTTCAAGTCCGATGGTTTCGCCCAGTTGCGTGCCCTTGGAGCACAGCCGTCCTGCGTTGGCGGGGTGG
>Ga0209345_10004317_pt1 | contig 13827 bp, 10 predicted proteins | sample Cruoilmetagenom7_FD_187294 | JGI IMG/M metagenome (GOLD analysis project Ga0209345, IMG submission 187294) | Oil polluted marine microbial communities from Coal Oil Point, Santa Barbara, California, USA - Sample 7 (SPAdes) (version 2) | ecosystem: Environmental > Aquatic > Marine > Oil seeps ...
ACCTAGTACCTAGTACCTAGTACCTAATAACAACCATTTATTTCCTGTAAAATCTGACAGTTGCAGGATGCTTAAACTTATGCTTCAGTCCTGGAAAATTTTTCTTGACACACAAAGACAACTCTCCTATATTTATATGATTTTAGAGGCTGTTTAACGGCGTTATCGGTCAGAACCCTCAACGACGCACTACTATATGATTTACTCGGACCTTATGCCTTGTGAAATTAATATCTGAAAACTCTAGAGGAAACAAGTCTTCGTCACAAACTCGCCATCGATCTCTTTAGATTTAGCCCGTCTCAAAGGTTGTCGGAGTTAGCCGAATACGGGCAAGTTTTCAAACACACCTACTACTACTATACTTTCAGGTTAATACTTGTTTATTAGGGACGAGGTCGAAATTAATTCCTCAAGTTGGCGCCTAAGGGACGAGGCCGAAATAACTTCCCCATTTGCGCATCTCATCTTCAGGCCATCTTTGCCCGATCTTCAAACACAAAATCCTCAAAATAGTTCGACTATTCCTGCGGTTTTGCGTTTTCAGATCGAACAAATCTAACCTAAATCTGAGCGCCAACTTGAGGAAGTTATTTCGTCCCAGTCCCTAAGTTGTATAAGTCTCATCTAATATCAAACAATGCTAAGTGAAAGGAGAAGGGTATGGAAAAAGTTTTAAGGAAGATTGCTGAGGTGACATCAGATCCCTATGGCTATGTCGCTGACGTTAGGGCGAAGAAGGAGAAAAAAGTTGTTGGTTGTTTCCCCATGCATGTCCCTGAAGAGTTAGTCCATGCAGCCGGGCTTATGCCGGTTGTAATATGGAGAGGTAATGAGTTGGTAACATGGGGACACTCACACGTACCACCTTATGACTGTGGCATTACGAGGACTTTCGTTGATGATGCGGTAAGGGGGAAACTGAGCTTCATGGACGGGATGGTGTTCCATGTGCGACAGTGTCTTCAGGTTGGTGAGTTTCCCCTCATCATGGAAAGAAACGTCAAGCCGGCATATCAGAAGATCCTCTATCTCCCCCCTATCTTTGAAGGAGATTTCTTAAAGGGGTATCTAATTGAGGACTTGGAGTCCTTTAAGGCTTCTCTGGAGGCCTTTTCCGGTAATAAGATATCGGACGATAAGTTGAGCAGCAGCATCGAGGTCTATAATAAGAACAGGGTACTTCTGGAGAGAGTCTACCAGATAAGAAGAGAAAGACCGGAGATACTGAGAGCAAGAGAGGTCATGCAGATTGTATGGTCAAGTATGTTGATGCCGAAAGAAGACCATAATGAGCTGCTCGAAGAACTTATCAAGGAGATGGAAGGGGCTACAGTGGAACCGCAAGGGGATAAGATAAAGGTCATTCTCGTGGGTTGTCTCTGCCAGACACTGCAGTTCGATATCCTCGACCTGATAGAGGATCTGGGGATGATTGTCCCCGACGATGATTTATATGTTGGTTCAAGGTACTTTGCGAACAGGGTCAACCTGAATGGCAACCCCATGGAAGCCCTTGCAGACCGTTATCTTGCAAAATCGCCTCTCTGTCCGACCAAGGGGGTTTGGGATGTGGATTGGGGTGAAGAGGTCATCCAGAAGATGGAGAGATGTGGCGCCAAGGGGATCATCAGCATTGTCGTGAAGTTCTGTCCTCCTCACACATGTTACTATCCTGACTTCAAGAGCAAGATGGATGAGAAGGGTGTACATGAGGTAATGATTCAGATGGAACATGAGATCATATCTCTGGAAGGCATAAAGACGAGGTTACAATCCTTTGTTGAAATTATTGGAGGTGTATAATGGCCGATACAAACTATAAGATAAACCGACTTCAGACAACCAATGATATCAGGCCACTGGTGGATAATCACTGGGCCGAACTGAGGACAGCGAAAGAAAGAGGAGAGAAGGTAGCATGGGCCTCCGGCCCGACCTTCATAATCCCTTATGCCATGGGGCTAAAATGCCATTTTATGGCCGGTTATGCTGCCTATTGTGGCGGTATAGGTGCTGCGGATGAAATATTAAAGGTTGCGGAGATGACAGGGGATCTCCCTGAAACGTGTTCCTATCACCGTCTCCACATGGGTATGGCTGAAGCAGTGAGAAAGGGGATCCCTGTAAATGAGCAGGCGATACTCCCCATACCGGATGTGATGATATCCGGACGTTTCTGTACTGAGATGGCCCACTACGCAGAGGGACTATACCGTAGGATGAAGGTTCCAGTGGTTGCGGTTGAGCTCCCCATAGCTTATGAGAGAGAAGATATCCCCAGGCTCAAAAAAATCGTATTGGCTCAGTATAAAGATGTTTTGATACCACGGCTCGAAAAGCTCACTGGAAATAAGTTCAGTTACGACAAGTTGAGCGAGATTATCAAGAACCTCAAAGAGGCGGCCTTGATCAGGAACCAGTGCTGGGAGTTCTTCAAGACGAAGCCCTCACATTGGACACTGTGGGACTATGGTGTAAGCATCGCACCTGTCTTCTATTTGATGGGAAAACCTGGGAGCACAGAGTATTACAGGAAACTGTTGAAGGAGCTCCAAGACAGGGAAAAGAATGGGATTCCTGCAATGGCCCCTGACGGCGAGAAGTATCGTATATACTGGGACGGTTGGGTTCCATGGGCATTTCTTGGGAAATTTATGCGGAAATTGACCCCGAGGGGAGCCCTTGCCATATGTGGAAGATATCCCTGGGAGTTCTTCCCCCACCCGGAACGGCTCGACCCGGAAAATCCTCTCGAATCATTTGTCGGTGCGTTCTATGATGAGGTTAATCCCGAGGTCTTCTCAAACAAGGCTCCAAAGGGTTCTCTCGAATACATAGGCAAACTGGTGGAGGACTATTCTATTGATGGGATGATCATGTTCTCGTCCAAGACATGCAGGATGTGGAACCTTTCTTATCTCGACATAATAGATGGCTTGGAAAAGAGGCACGGCATTCCGGGGGTGGTTATCGAAGCAGACATGATAGATTCTGCCATGATCTCGGATTCTCAGATAGATACGAGGCTGGAAGCGCTTTTGGAAACAATAGATGGTAGAAGAAGATAGAGTACTCCACCCCATCTCCCCTGATGATCCTCTCTGGAAAGGAGGTTTAGACGAGATGGGGTGGGTTAGGGATGATGTCGGAATATTCAAAAGGAATCAAGCCGTGAGGAGAAGATTATTCAAGTGTTAACAAGGGTAAAAACATGATTGAGAAACACTTGAACTCGTTGTCAATATGGTTTTTTGAACGTCTTTTAAACTATAGTTGCATTATCCATTTCGTATCCGGCAGGATGGGGGGCTTTAGTAATCGGCCGTATGGCTCTCTCAATTTGGGGTTTCATGTTGGGGATGATCCTGAAGCTGTGATCAGAAATAGAAATCTACTTGCTTCAACACTCGGTATTCCCTATGATGACTTCACCTTTGCCAAACAAATTCATGATAGTGGCGTCAAGATTATCACAGAAGAACAGAGGGGAAGCGGCGTAGTCAAACACGAAACAGCCCTGGATGCAACAGATGCTTTTGTAACAAATGTGCCAAACATCTGTATTGTAATGCTCTTAGGCGATTGCGTTCCAATATTGTACTTTGACCCGAATAGAAACGTTGTTGGGATCGCCCACGCCGGTTGGAGAGGAACAGTCCAATCTGTGGCCCAAAATACAGTAAGAGCGTTTCGAGAAAGATTCCACTCTTCACCTTCAGACATTATTGTCGGGATTGGTCCATCCATTGGCCCTTGTTGTTATGAAGTAGGCCCAGAGGTTATTGCTCAATTCGAAAACATTTTTTGCGGCAAGAACGTTTACGTTCACAACGAGACTTCGAACGGAAAAGGTTATCTTGATTTGTGGGAGGCAAACAAAACACAACTTTTACAAATGGGGATCCCGGAAGGTAATATAGAGGTTTCAGGTATATGTACCTGTTGTAACCACGACTTATTTTTCTCCCGAAGACATCAAAAGGGAGAAACGGGGAGGTTCGGAGCAGGCATTAAGCTCATAAACTGCAGATAGGAAATCCGTAACCGTTCATATAGATTTTCAGATATTAAAGTTCACTGCGTTATCGGTAGGAATCCTCGACGACGTTCTAAATCTACGACTTACTCGGATTCCTCCCTATGGCCTTGTGAAATATAATATCTGAAAATCTATAGGTTTTAGCTGGCAAAGGTCACCTTTTCGCTCCGTATTGCCGATATCCTTGCCTGATTTTTTAGCATCCTTCATTTCTCGGTTTGCACTTTACCCCCTCACCTTACCCACGTCATCATCCGCCCTGTCATAGGATCCCCCATGTTTTTGAATTGACAAAAATCTGTATTTAATATAGTTTTAATTGTAAAATAGCATCTTTAGCGCATAGGTGGGCATGAAGAAACAAGGAGAGTAGAGTGGGAAACATTGAGTTACAAAGGAAGATAATACAATTGCTAAGGGAAAAGAACGGTATCCTATTGGCCCACAATTATCAAAGGGATGAAATCCAGGAGATCGCTGATCATACCGGCGATTCACTGGGGTTGAGTATAGAGGCAGCCAAGAGTGACAGCGACATCATAGTATTTTGTGGAGTTCATTTTATGGCTGAAAGCGCCTCTATCCTATGTCCGGAGAAGACAGTAATCCTGCCCAGACTCGACGCAGGATGCCCAATGGCAGACATGATTTCGGCTGATACTCTTGTGGAAAAAAGGAGAGAACACCCCAAAGCCACAGTTGTTACCTATGTCAATTCGTCTGCGAAAGTAAAGGCCGAGAGTGATATATGCTGTACATCAGCCAATGCCATTCGCGTGGTGAACTCCGTAGAAAGTGACACGGTATTGATGACCCCTGATAAGAACCTGGCAAAACATGTATCTAAGTTTACAGACAAGAAGATCATCTGGTGGGAGGGATATTGTGTAACACACGATCGCTTGAAGGCAGAAGATGTGCTGCATCTTAAAGATGAGTACCCAGATGCTCTTTTTGTCGCTCACCCGGAATGTAGGCCCAGTGTACTTGAGCTGGCGGATCATATCTGTAGTACCTCAGGGATGTATGAATATGCAAAGAAGACAGATAATAATCACTTCATAATAGGCACTGAGATGGGGATACTCTACCGATTAAGAAAAGAAAACCCTGACAAAAAGTTTATCCTAGCAGCTAAAAGCCTAATATGTCCCGACATGAAGCTGACTAGACTGGAGGATGTGTTGGAAGCCATAGTACAGATTAAGAATGTGGTAAAGGTCCCGGAAACGATAAGAGTCAGGGCAAAGATAGCCCTAGACCGGATGCTGGCCGTTCCTCGAGACTGATATCATGATAGCAGCATATGGGTCTTCTGTATCCACATTATTGAGAGCCCTAGATGACAAGAAGGGCAAAATATGGTCTACTGGATTGAAGGGATCCTCCAAGTCCTTCCTCACACACATTTTGAGAGAAAGGTTGGAAGAGACTTTGGTTGTGGTAACCCCCACTATTACAGAGGCCAAGGCATTCTGGAACGATTTGGCGGTCTTTTTGGGAGAAGAGGATTCAAATGAATCACTAGGTCACCCCAAGAGTCTTTTATACCCTCCATGGGACACCTTTCCGTTAGCTACGGCTACCCTATCACCTTCGCCAGATATCATATGTCAAAGGTTAGAGGTTTTATACTCTCTTTCAAGGCGATTCAAACCTGTCATCGTTACTACTGTTCCCGCATTAATGCAAAGGGTGATACCCAAAGATATCCTTGAGGATGCATTAGAACATATATCTACCGGAGAGGAGATCGATCGAGACGGATTGATCCAAAAGATGGTTGAAGGCAGCTATAATCATGTTCCTGTGGTCGAAGAGAAGGGGGAATTCAGTATTCGAGGAGGAATCCTTGATATCTTCCCTCCCTTTGTTGAAGATCCTATCAGACTGGAGTTTTTTGGGGATCAAGTGGAATCCATCAGGCAGTTTGATGTGATATCCCAACGCTCATTGAAGACCCTGAACGAAATAGTAATTCTCCCTGTCAGGGAGGTTATCTTTAATGATACAACTATCGATTATGCCATCAAGAAGATCAGGGATAGAGCCGACGAAAACAACGTGCCTAGAAGTATGAGGGATACTTTAACAGATGAGATAAGGAACTCCCTTACATTTCCAGGTGTTGACTTCTATCTGCCGTTTTTCTATCCTGAACTCAATACCTTCTTCGACTATCTACCCCCAAATACGGTTCTATTAGTAAGCGAACAATGGGAAATAGAGAAAGAGGGGTATATCTACGAGGATAAGACAAAGAAAGGGCGCCAGATATCGGGGAAAGAAAAAGTGTGTTATCCGGAAGTTCATGAATTGTATCTAACCCCCAATGAAGTTAACTCAAATCTCGATAGATTTCAGACAATTTTTCTCGAAAGCCACAATATTCAGGAGCCATTTAGTCCGCATATCGGGTTTTGCACGGAGGGGAATGACGATATCCGAACTGAGTCCGTATCCTTAAGGTCGGAGGAAGGGATATTAAATGCTTTTTCGGAAAGGATCCTGGTTTGGCTGGAGGAAGGTTGTGAAATCTTTCTCATATGCCATACACGTTCCCAGGTAAATAGACTCTTGGAGCTTCTGAAAGGCTATGACCTGCCGGTTGAGTTCGATTCGGAGCCATCCTTTTTCTCTCATACAATAGAAGCCGGCGCTTACAAACAAATACCAAGGATAAGTATTCGGCTTGGCGGTCTTCTGTCAGGGTTCCGTTGGCCTCAAGCAAGGATTATACTAATAACAGAAGAGGAGATATTTGGTGAAAGGAAAAGGCGGCGTCCTAGGGCAAAGTCAAGGGAAGACTGTAGGATATCGATCTTTGGTGAACTTGAAATAAATGATTATGTGGTCCATATAGACCACGGAGTAGGATTATACCTGGGATTGAGAAAACTTGCCATAGATGGGATGGAAGGAGACTACGTACTTATAGAATATCTGGGTGATGACAAACTTTATCTTCCGGTCACCAGGTTAAATCTGCTTCAGAAATACACAGGGGTTAAAGACCTATCCATCAAATTGGACAAACTCGGTGGACAGGCCTGGCAGAGGAAAAGGAAAAAGGTAAAAGAGTCCATTAAGCAAATGGCAAAAGGGTTGCTGAAGCTATATGCAGTGAGAGATGTCCAAAGGGGTTTTGGTTTCTCAAAAAGTGACCGTTACTACAGGGAATTTGAGGCTGCTTTTCAATATGAGGAGACACCGGATCAGTTGGAGGCGATTGAAAATGTCATTAGGGACATGGAAGACGAAAAGCCTATGGACCGGCTCATATGTGGTGACGTAGGTTTTGGTAAGACCGAAGTTGCCCTAAGGGCGTCGTTCAAAGCAGTGATGGATGGTAAGCAGGTAGCTGTTTTGGTTCCAACAACAATTCTGGCCCATCAACACTACCAAACCTTTATGGAGAGGTTCAAACCATATCCGGTCTTCGTAGATATGCTCAGTCGATTCAAGACTCGCAAGGAACAGAAAGCCATCCTCGATAAACTCGAAAAGGGAGAGATCGACATCGTCATTGGGACACAGCGTTTGCTTCAAAAAGATGTTGTCTTCAGGGACTTGGGGTTTTTAGTGATTGACGAAGAGCACCGATTCGGTGTATCCCACAAAGAACGATTAAAAAAACTGAAGGCATTGGTTGATGTGATTACCATGACAGCGACCCCCATCCCAAGAACCCTTAATATGTCTCTGTCGGGCCTCAGGGATTTGAGTGTAATTAACACACCCCCCGAGGATCGCTTGGCTATCAGTACCTATCTAGCTAAATTCGATGACAATATCATCAGGAGCGCCATACTGAGGGAAATCGAGAGAAAGGGACAGGTATTTTTTGTCCACAACCGGGTTGAGACTATACCTGCAATGGTGAAATACTTGAAGCAATTAATTCCAGATGTCCGCATCGGGGTCGCTCATGGCCAAATGGCGGAGGGGGATCTGGAAAAGATAATGATGTCCTTTTTCAACAAAGAGATCGACCTTCTGGTATGCACTACCATAATTGAATCAGGACTGGATTTTCCCTCTGCCAATACGATAATCATGAATCGTGCCGACAAGTTGGGTTTAGCCCAGATGCATCAGCTTCGGGGTAGGGTAGGAAGATCTAAAGAACAGGCTTATGCCTATCTATTAGTTCCGGGTAAACACTTAGTTTCAAAGGACTCTATAAAGCGCCTAAAGGCACTCTCCGAACATTCAGAATTGGGCTCAGGGCTCAGACTTGCGGCTCATGACTTGGAGATTAGGGGGTCGGGAAACATTCTGGGCGCTGCTCAATCCGGGCATATCGCCACTGTTGGTTATGATATGTATATACAACTACTAGAAAAGACTATTAAAGAACTCAAAGGGGAAGAAATTACCTGTGAAATTCAACCAGAGATCAACATAAAGGTGCCGTCGTTCATCCCTGACAACTATATTGAAGACACTAATCAAAGGCTTTTGGTTTACAAGAGACTCGCGTCGATCATCTCGGATGAGGAGAGAGAGGAGATGAGAGGAGAACTCATTGACAGATATGGCAAAATACCCCCTTCAGTCGATAATCTGTTGGAGGTGGTTGGGATTAGAATCTTGCTGAAAAAGTTTCTCATCACCCATGTTGACTACAATGGGACTGATATCATCCTTTCGTTCGATTCAAAGGCCGAAGTATCTCTTGAGAAGGTTGTCGAACTCGTTACCATTGACCAGGAAAGGTTCAAATTCTCTCCTGACTTGAAGCTCAGAATAAGGTTTAATGATGGCAACTGGAAGAGTATCTTGGACGAGATCAAAAACATATTGAATTAGTCGGGCTTGGGTGTATTTGAATTATGCCTTTAAGCCATTGTCATTTGTAGCTCATAATTGAGTTTCAAAATTTCTGTTCAAGGGAAACTGTGAGTATGAAATTGAGAAGCGCTGTTTTGTCAAAGAATATCTTGACCTTGCTTGTGTGCCTTGCTTTTCTGCTTCTATCCATTGGCTGTCAAAACAAAGGGATGAGAGAGAGACAAATACTTGCAAAGATAGAAAAACAGACGATTACTGTTGATGAATTCAAAGAGGAGTTTAATAAGGTTCGATTGGAAGACTTGAGTTTTAGCATAACGGGTGAGACCTCATTAAACAGGTTAAAGTCCTGTTTTTTGAACAGGCTTATAGAGAGAAGGATTCTCCTCGCTGAGGCACAAAAGCTAGGTCTAAAGGTTACCGAAGATGAATTAACCACTCAGATGTCACTCATCAAAAAGGATTATCCAGGAAATAGTTTCATGGAAACCCTTATCACAGAGTATGTGGAACATGAGGATTGGAAGGAAAGGATAAGGATAAAACTATTGATAGAAAAGCTTATCGATGAAGTGATAATCTCGAACATCTCTCTCGGGGATAAAGAGGTGGAAGAATACTATCAGAACCACTCAGAAGAATTCCTCCTTCCCGAACAGGTTAGTGCACGTCAGATTGTAGTTGGAACAGAATTAGGCGCCCGAGAAATCTTAAATAGACTAAAAACTGGAGAGGATTTTATAAAATTGGCCAAGGATAAATCATTGAGCCCAGACAGCAAAAAGGGAGGAGACCTCGGTTATTTTAGCATTGGACAGATGCCTCCAGAATTTGATGAGGTTGTTTTTACCTTACGGATTGGGATGCTAAGCAAGGTTGTTAAAAGCCCCTATGGCTTTCATATCTTCAAGGTTGAGGATAAAAGGAAGGCCAGGAAAGCACCTCTGAATGAGGTTTGTGACCAAATCAAAGAGGTGCTCAAACAAGAAAGGGCTGAAGAAGCCTATAGTAAATGGTTAAAGAAAAAGAAAAACATGGCAAACATTGAAATTAACTATCAACTCCTGAAGGAAATCAATAGATGAGAGCTTTACGGTTAGTTAAAAACTTCACAAGAGGGAAGGTTATAGTCCTTTTTTTTGTCCTCTGCCTCTGTACCCCTAACTTGGATAACGACACCTTGTCAGAAACGATCGACAAGGTGGTGGCTATTGTTAATAATGACATTATCACTCTGTCAGAATTGGACGATGCCGCAAATTTATTTTTCAACGATGCCCTCGGCATTGGAAATTTTAACACAGGGGAAACAAACCGAGCCGAGATGATGAAGAAAACCCTGAATAAGCTTATCGATGACAAGCTGATAGAACAGGAGATAAAGAAGTTAGGGATAGTTGCATCCGACAAGGAGATAAATAACGCCATACAAAACATATTGAAAAAGAATTCCATTTCAAAGCAAGATATGATTGAGAGATTAAAATCCGAGGGGTTGAGATTTGATGAATATAAAAAACAGATGAAGCGAGAGATGGAGAAAGCTAGGTTCATCGAGTATGAAATAAGGGAAAAGATCACATTGAATGACGATGATATCAAGAAGTACTACAAAGAGAATATAGATTTCTTCAAGGTCGTAAGAGAGGTCAAGGTTCAGCATATACTTCTCTCAATTCCCTCAAACACCAGTGAAGTGTTGATGCAGGAGATCTACAGAAAAGCCGGAGAGCTGATGGAACGACTGCAGAAAGGGGAGGACTTCGGAGAACTGGCCAAAATATATTCTCAGGGAGCGTCTGCGAAATCAGGGGGTGATATGGGATGGTTCAATAAAGGCGAACTAATACCATTTTTGGAAAGAGTTGTTTTTAAACTTAAAGTGGGAGAGGTAAGCCATGTAATCAGAAGTCCTTTAGGTCTTCACTTAATTAAACTTGTGGATAAAAGAGAAGGAGGGGTTACACCCCTCGAAGAGGTAAAGGATAAAATAAGAGAGATCGTTATGGAAAGAGCTGTTGAAAAAGAATTCAAAGAAATGCTTGAGGAATTAAGGGATAGATCTTTTTTCAAGATAAAACTATAGATTTTCAGATATTTAATTTCACAAGGCCAGAGGGAGGAATCAGAGTAAGTCGTACATTGAGTACGTCGTCGAGGATTCCGACCGATAACGCCGTGAAATTAAATATATGGAAATCTATATGAACAGAAATTTTGAAACTCATTTAAATTATGCCTTTAAGCCATTATCAGGGGACTATTCGTTTACTTCTTATGAACTGCTTTGTCCACATGTCACCTGCTGCTAGCCTTCTCATCGGTTGTTTTCTTGTGGAGTTGGATAATTGTAGCTACCTTGCGTGTTATGAAGTAGGCAAAAACACCGGGAAGAAACCCCAGAATTACCCCACCTATTATCATTGTGGTGGTGACATCCAGCCCCAGTCTTAAGTATTCTAAGATTGACTGGGATTCCATGTCAAAGTTTAATGAATTATATGAATTATCAAGGAGAATCGTTCCTATCTTGTAGCTTCCCACGTAAAAGAAGGGTATGGTTAGCGGGTTACCGAACCAGACTCCAATGGCTGCGGTTACTTTGCTCCCACGTAAGACAAACGCCAAGGCTATGGCTATGAAGGTGTGAAAGGGGAAGGTAGGCGTTACGCCTACAAAAACCCCAATAGCCATTCCCATGGCAACATAATGGGGGCTGCCATGAAGCCACTTGAACCGGGTTATGAATTTATGTGCCTTAGTCTTTTGGCGCACATCACTTGTTTTGCCAAAGCTCAGATCTTTTTTTATCTCTTTCATCTGGAAGTTTTAGTCCTTATTTTACGTTATATAGATTTCCATATATTAAATTTCACAAGGCCAGAGGGAGGAAACCGAGTAAGTCGTACATTGTAGTACGTCGTCGAGGGTTCCGACCGATAACGCAGTGAAATTTAATATATGGAAATCTATAGCTCTACAGGATATATATTATGCTACAGGCGCCAAGTTCTTCTCATTCTCGATGTCCCTCATACCACAAATGACCGAGGAGGTAAAGGGGTAATACCGCTTGAAAACCTTCAGCCCGAGAGGGAAGGAACCTTATGCCAAACTGCAGTTCACACAAACAAACGAAGTAAGTAGGCGGCCGGCGGTAAACCTGCTCAGTTGCACAGGTTGAATTTTTTTTCAGATCGAACAAATCTAACCTAAATCTGAGCGCCAACTTGAGGAAGTTATTTCGTCCCCGTCCCTAAACAGAGGATCTAGCATATGGAACTTCCTTTGATCGGCATTACTATGGGCGATCCTGCCGGGGTGGGTCCTGAAGTAATTGTAAAAGCTCTCTCTGATTCAAGGATTTTTCAAATCTGTAGGCCCGTTGTGCTTGGCGATGAGGGGATAATTACAAGGGCAGTTGAGGCTCTCGAATTGAAGGTTCGGGTAACTACTGCCAGGGGCCTAAGGGATGAAAGTTATAAGGTTGGAGCAATAAACGTAGTCAACATTTCCTGCCTTGACCTCAACGTAGTAAAACCTGGAAAGCCGGATCAAAGATTCGGTGAAGCCGTTGTGGAGTATATAAAAGCAGGGGTTAGAATGGCGCTGGAAGGAAAGATTCAAGCCTTAACCACTGCCCCTATAAATAAAGAGGTAATAAACAGGGCCGGTTATGTCTACGCAGGGCACACTGAACTCCTTGCAGAATTAACCGATGCGAAAGACTACGTTATGATGCTATCAGGAGAAAGGCTGAAAATTACCTTGGTTACAACCCATTGCAGACTAAAGGATGTGGCATGCCTCTTGAGTATCCAAAAAATATTAACCGTAATCGAGATAACAGACAACTCCCTTAAGGAGTATTTTTCCTTCCCTAGGCCTAGGATAGCCGTGGCTTCTTTGAACCCCCATGGAGGAGAAGGCGGGATATTCGGAGATGAGGAAGAGAGGATAATTATCCCGGCAATCGAGAGAGCTAGGGCCATGGGAATCGATGCGGTGGGACCTCTCCCTCCGGACTCTCTCTTTTACTACGCTACCCGTGGAGGCTATGATGTGGTTGTGTGCATGTACCATGACCAGGGACTTATCCCTTTGAAGCTACTAAGTTTTAAAGATGCTGTCAATGTGACCCTTGGGCTACCTATTATCAGAACATCCCCTGATCATGGAACCGCATTCGATATAGCAGGTACAGGAAGGGCCGATGAGTTGAGTCTGAAAAACGCCATCAAACTTGCGGTGTCCATGGCAAACAAAAAGAGCAAAGGGCAGCTATAGATTTGATGAAGGATGTCTTTATATGATTCCCAAAATGGACTTGCATATTCACACGACATTTTCGGATGGGAAATGTACCATGCGAGAGGTTGTCAAGGTAGCCGAAGAAAGAGGTATGGAATATATTGCATTCACTGACCATGCGTTTAGCAAGGATGCCCCCGCAATAGATGAGGATACCATAAACGAATACATCCACGAGGCGAACCTGATAAAAGAGGAGTCTTCTATCAAGGTATTTATAGGTCTCGAGGCGGAAATTCCCACAATAGACAGGGTTATGAAATACAGAGACCGGATAGACTTGCTTTTGATCTCTAATCATGGGCCGGTTAAGGGTACTTTTTGCAGCGCTATTATCCGTCTCATAAAGGATCATGCTATAGATATCATAGCACACCCATGGTATATCAAGGAGGCTGATTGGGATAGTATAATAGATGCGGCATTGGAGCAAAATGTGGCTGTAGAATTGAATAGTTTTAGAAAAGTACCGGAAGCCCCCATCATACAATATATAGCCGGGAGGGGGCTGAAGTTCAGCATCGGCAGTGATGCACACTTTAAAAGGGAGATAGGAACGGTCAATTGGGGATACAAAATGCTGGAAAAACTGGGCATGGGGCCTGAACACCTCATAAGGCTACCGTAGGGGTCTCTATAGATTTTCAGATATTAAATTTCACAAGGCCAGAGGGAGGAAT
>Ga0209345_10004318_pt1 | contig 13825 bp, 24 predicted proteins | sample Cruoilmetagenom7_FD_187294 | JGI IMG/M metagenome (GOLD analysis project Ga0209345, IMG submission 187294) | Oil polluted marine microbial communities from Coal Oil Point, Santa Barbara, California, USA - Sample 7 (SPAdes) (version 2) | ecosystem: Environmental > Aquatic > Marine > Oil seeps ...
TTATTCGTTAAATGGTTACGGCTTCACATCCTGCGGTTGGATAGCGGCGGTTACGGGGACTACTGAAAGGTTCGACGATGTTGCTAATACTCACACGGCCAGAATGGCCGCTACTGCGAGATATGCTTTAGACGGCTATTCTCTAAATGGTTACGGCTTCACATCCTGCGGCGATGACGGAGCGATTTCAGGGACAACTGAGCGATTTGACGATACTGCGAATGCCCACACAGCCAGAACAGCCGCAACTGCAAGACGCGATATAGTCTGTTATTCGTTAAATGGTTACGGCTTCACATCCTGCGGTTGGATAGCGGCGGTTACGGGGACTACTGAAAGGTTCGACGATGTTGCTAATACTCACACGGCAAGAACAGACGCTACTGCGAGATATGGTTCAACGGGCTATTCTTTAAGCGGTTATGGTTTTACATCCTGCGGTGACGACGGATCGCTTGCGGGAACTACTGAAAGATTTGACGACGTGGCCAATGCTCACACAGCCAGAACAGCCGCCACTGTGAGAAGATATTTGGCGGGTTATGCAACAAATGAATATTTTATAAATTATCTGAATTTTGACGGTTAATTATGGGTAATCCAATAAGTTATTATCCGGCGGTAGTTACTCCGGCCTCGACAGACGAGTTTATATGCCAAAGCGACGATTTATTGAAGAAGATAACCACAGAGGACTTTTTTTCGTCTGATCCTGAAATTATGGCCGGTAGCGATAATATTGGCAAAGTAAGTCCTGCTGGGCTTACGTCAAAGATCGATACCGATCCTACAATGATGAAGAATTCGGATTACAGAATACCGAGCCAAAAAGCATACAGGGCTTATGTTGGCAATACTATCATCAATAAGGGCAAGGCATGGATTTCTCATGGCAACAATGTAATAACGTTTGCTACAGCTCACTCGGACAATAACTATAGATGGGTGGGATCTTTAAATATCGGAAGTATGGGCGGAGTTACCTCCAGAAACGGTAATTTATCGATCTTCCTGTCAAATGAGACTGCCTCCAGAGGCAAAGTCAGAATAGAAGGCGGTTACGGTTTCACATCCAATTCGAGCGCGACAGAAAGGTTTGACGATGTTGCGAACACCCACACAGCAAGAACAGTAGCTGCCACAGATCAGTTAGCGGGTTATTCATTAAACGGCTATGGTTTTGTATCTTGCGGTTATGACGGGGCAATTGTAGGCACAACCGAGAGGTTTGACGATACCACTAACGCCTACACAGCAAGAACAGACGCCACTGCAAAAAGATATTTAGCGGGTTATTCATTAAATGGTTATGGCTTCACATCTTGCGGTTATGACGGGGGGTTTTTAGGGACTACCGAAAGGTTTGATGATGTAGCTAATACACACACAGCGAGAACAGCCGCCACTGCAAGACAAAGATTAGCGGGTTATTCATTAAATGGTTACGGCTTCACATCCTGCGGCGATGACGGGGCGATTGCAGGAACAACAGAAAGATTTGACGATACCGCAAATACCCATACGGCAAGATTGGATGCTACTGCGAGAGAAAGGACGGCAGGTTATTCTCTAAACGGTTATGGTTTTACCTCTTGCGGTTTCATAGCGGCAATTGCAGGAACGACAGAAAGGTTTGACGATGTTGCGAACACCCACACAGCAAGAACAGCGGCTACTGCAAGAGATAGATTAGCGGGTTATTCATTAGATGGCTATGGGTTTACTTCTTGCGGTTTCACCTTGTTATTCACGGTAGGAACGACAGAAAGGTTTGACGATATTGCAAACGCCCACACGGCAAGAGCAGACGCAACTGATAGAGATGGATTAGCAGGTTATGCAACAAATGAATATTTTATAAATTATTTAACAACGGGGGCATAATGAACTATCTGGAAATAGCAAACGATGACAAAGACAAGGAAATAATGCGGGAGATCGTAAATATGGACTTTGATGTCGCTTTGTCGGAGTTGCAAATTGAGAATTTCATTTTAAACGATATTGAATATCCAACGGCTTACGGCAAGCATATCCAGACTAAAACAGAACTCAAGAAAAGAGTAAACGAATTGATCGACCTCTATTATGAAATTAAGGAAGACGATATAAGAATAAGGCAAAAGGCAAGAGCCAAAGAGGCAGAAGAGCAAAGCTCTCAGTTTAACAATGGAAGCTTTCTCAGCGCCGAGTTAATACAGTTAGAGATTGAGAAAATAACTTTACGAATGGAGAGCAGGAAGAAACGAGCCTCCAGCGTCTTGAAGGAGTTGAAGATATTTTATTCCATTTATAACGAAAATCCTGAATTCCATGAAATGAGCGAAGAGGAAGCTTTCCCTTACGATGCCGAGCAATGGGCGCAGAAAACAATGAATATGCCGCAAGTATTTGAGGAAAGATACGGAGCAATGTATATGACAAAGGCATTAGGAAAGAAAACATACGACAAATATTTAGAAATGCGAAAAGAGAAGTTAGGCTTATTGCCTAGAGAGATATTTAACATAAAGCAATTGAAGGGGGCATGATATGAATATAGCGGATATTTTGGCAGCAGAACAACAGCAACAACAACTAGGACAAATTGCCGCTTATCAAGCAGCATCTCCACAGCAACGAGAACAATTCGAGAATTATCTTGTTGCGGGGCTTGATCCTACTAATTGGGCAACGTGGAAGATGGCGAAAGAGGCAGAGACAGCCTCTCGAAGAGAAGAAGAGATGGAACAGTATCTTCTTGCCGAAATGGGGTTGCGATATGACGAAAAAGGCAATCTGGTGAGAATGACGGAAGAGGAGCAATTAGCTTTGATGACGTCCGCAGGGCGGGAAGAGTATCAAATCGGCAAATTAATGCGGGAACGGCAAAGAATGGCTTTAGAGGGCAGGTTGCCGTTATCTCCGGCTTTAGAGCAGGAATTCGCAGACCAGCAAAAGACTATGGACGCTGAGATGTCTGCACGGTTAGGCAGAGATTGGCAGACATCAACTCCTGGTATACAAGCGGGGTCAAGAGCAAGGCAAAGAGAAGGGTTGATAAGAGAAGAAACCAGAAGAGGCATGATATCTCAAGGCGAGGCCTTAAGTCAGGGGCGCAGAGGTTTGGAGGCTCAAATAGGAGGGCAGAAGGTAGGGCAATATACGCAATTACCTTATACAAGAATGCCTTTAACCGGCATATACGGAAACATTGGCAGCATGTACCAAAGAGATCAGGAAAGAGAAGCTCAGGAACAAGCCGGATTATACGGAGCATGGGGTCAGTTGTTAGGCGCTGGGATGCAATCTGGGGCGACAGCTTATGCGGGGAGATAATATATGAATACTAAATGGACAGGATTTATAGAGGGTTTGGCAAGCGGCGTTGGAGGTTTGCCGGCCGCTTATCAAAGAGGTCAACAAATAAGCGAAACAAGTAGAAAACGAAGGGGGCTTAAAGATTATCAGGAAGGCATGGAAGAATTGCTGGCCGAGTATAACCAAAAAAGAGGAGAGGGGATGCCGGTATCTAAAGAAGACTTCGCTAGACGAGAAAAATTACTGGAAACCAATGTAAGACCTCTTGTCAATATGTTTTACGACCGAGCGGGGACATACGACCCTACCAAAGGCCATAAAGGAGTATATTGGCGGTTTAAACTTAAGAATGGCGAATATTTAGGTAACCATATTTACAGTCTTGGTACTCCGTTTACTCCTAAAAAAATGAGAGACAAAGGGCATTGGGAAGTTATAGATATTGCGTCCAAAGCAACAAAAGCTAAAGCGACTGTGAGAGCGAAAGGAGCAAAATCCAGAATTGCCGATACTAAAGTATATGCGAACTTTCAAGAGAAGTCTCTTAAAGAGCAAGAAAGGAGCTTGCACACAATAGAAGAAATAGCAAAAACATATGGTGGGAAAGTAAAGAAAACCAGCAGGTATAATCTTTTGGGGTTCGGATTTGGAGAAACGTATTACATAGAAATAGATGGCAAAGCGTTTAGTCCTGAAGATTTGAAAAAGTTGCCACCTGCAAAAACAAAAAAACCTTGGGAATAAAAATAAATGGCAAAAAGCTGGGAAGAAACTATCAAGCATGAATTATACAGGACAGCCGATAAAGCTGGGAAAGAGAGGTGGAAACAACAATACTTCGACGAGGTTGTAATTCCTCAGCTTGATCCTAAAGAAGTTGAGCAATCTCGAGTTGAATTCTATAACTATGCAAGATCGCTGGAAAAACCATCGCCCGAAGAAAAACCGTCTCCTGAAAAGTTTAAGCCAGTCTCACTAAGCAACCAGAGTTTGGAAGAAGAATACGCATTGGGCAAAGAAATGCGGAGAAGGGAGGAAAAGAAAAAGCGAAGATATATGATGAGCGGAGCGGTTAGCAGCAATATACTGGAAGACCCTGTTACGTCCGCCGTTACGTTCGGAGCGTTCGGAGCGGGGAAAGCGGCGAAGGGAGGTAAGACATTAGGGCAAGCGATCAAGTTTGGCATGAAAGAAGCCTTCAGCGATTTGACTTTCGGCGTTCCTGATCTTACAAAAATAATACACAGAGGTTTAGTTAAGACCATCTATGACGCAAGCAAGACAGGCGGTAAGGAGCTTGCCAAAGAATTCACAAGCAAGTATGGGGCGCATCAAATAATAGCGCCGTCTTCCATGGCTGAAATAGCTGAAAAAACCTTTCAAGACATTCTACAAATTGCGAAAGTCGATAGTCCGGAAGTTTACAGAATGTTAATGGCCAATCCGCAAGAAGTTAGAAAACAAATAATCAAACAAGCCGTTGAATTGGAGAACAAAGCTTCCAAAAGATTAAGCCAATCCCAATTGGGAGGGGAACTTTTAAACAAATCATTGAGGGAACAGGAACAAACATTAACGGGAGTATTGGGGGCGGGGGATATGCAAAGAATATTGGCAGGCGGAAGGCCGGATTTGCCTCCCAAAGATATATACAGGATGCAATCACGTCAAGGTTTGTTGGATGTCGGCGAGAAACTAGCAAAAGAACAAAAAATGTTCGGGGAAGAGCCGGTAAAAATAATTTCTAAAGCTACTCCTCCTGAAGTTGCAATTCCTAAAATCACGAAAGATTACGAATTCCTGCAAAAAATGCAAACAGCGAAAAAAGACATTCCAGAAACAACTTATTATGAAATTTTAAAAGGCAGAAAATCGAACGAGATAACAAATCCAAAAGAGCGGAAAGAGATACTGGAAACTCTCGAAGCGTTAAAAAAGCCGGTTAGCTCTCCTCCGGAAATAAGAACAGTTATTGATAAGACTATAGGAAAAGCGAAAACGCCAGAAGAGATTAGAGTATTACATGAAGGCGTAATCAATAAACTCAGGAGAGGCGGTTTCCAGTCGGGCAGAAAAGCCATAAGCGATACTCCCTCAGGCCGTAAGATAGCGGATATTATGACAAAGACTTTTGACGATGCGGAGAGGCTGGCAGGAGATAATGTAGCCAATTTCTATCAGAATATAAAAACCTTAACAAAGGCAGAAAAAACAAATCTGGTCAAGGTTCTGGACGGTAGAGCAAAGCCTGTTTCTGACAATGTCATTAGAGTGGCGGCCGAAGAGCGGGGACGGCTGGATGGCATAGTTAAAATGGTAGAGGATTTGCCGGAAGGCAGCAAATTAACGGTATTAAATCCGAAAGTCAGGAAATGGAAGATAGGAGGGCAAAGAGGCAAGTGGACGATATTGGATGAAAACGGCAAAATGATAGAAGAGTTTGTAAAAAAAGCGGATGCAACTTCGGCGCTAAAAGGACATTTACACAAGCCATTTCTGTCACGGGAAAACTATTTTCCCCGTGTTCTGAAAGAGGGAGTATTCACAAACAAAACAGAAGAACTGGCCGATCATTTATTAAAAACTGACCAAATAGCGAAGATAGGAGCTGCTGGAAAAAAATTAAGCGATAGCGAAAGACGCAGGATAGCTATTGATATGCTTAATAGCTATGCGAAAAGGAATAGAGAAAGAAGGTTCGGAAATTTACAGATAGCGAGAGAGTTTAATTTGCCTGAATGGGCTTATGAAACGGATATAGAGGTTATTTTGCCTCATTATTACACCAGAGCGACAAAAAGAATACTGGAGGCCAGGAACTTCGGGAGTAATGATCAGAAAATATACAAAACGTTAATGGAGAAAGCGCTGGAAGAGGGAGCGGACACGGCTCAAATAAAGAGACTTGTCGACAGAGCTTTAGGCAAGGAAATAACAAACGATATAGCTCAATCGTTAATTGCGGCTGCCACCGGTTTCAACGTCGTTACTAAAATGGGGTTTTCAGCAATATCTCAGACGACACAAAGACTTTCCGCATTGTATAGAACAAACGGGAGATCGTTTGCCAGGGCTATTTTATATAAACATGCCAACAAAAAAGAAGCGCGGGACTTTTTTATCAGAAGTGGAGGCGGTTTAAGAGACGTTGCAAATCAGGCAAGAGCGCAATTGCAGGGTCATGCGTTGGGCAAAGGGAAATGGGGAGAAGTTCCTGAAAAATTCCTGAAATACACCGGATTTTCAAAACAGGATATTCAATCAAGATATGTGGCTTCATTATCGGGAAAGTTCTATGTCGAATATTTGGCAAAGAAACTAATAAAAAAGCCATCGAATAAATTTGCCAGAAGACGGTTAGAGGGCTTGAATATTGATCCTGATGCAATATTATCGAGAGGTTTATTAAAAGAAGATTTATTAAAAGGAGCGCAAAAGGCCGAGATAGACACAAACTTTAGAGGCAGAACACTCGATCTGCCTGAATTTATGACATCTTCATTTGGAAGAATAGTTACGCAATTTCAATCGTTTATGTATCAGCAAACAAAAATGTTAAGAGATCATGTTGTTTATGAAGCTTTCAAGCATGGAAACCCGATGCCCATGGTTTATCTTCTGACCATGGGGCAAGTAAGCGGCGAAGCGGTGAACCAGATAAGGGCAAAAATAACCAGCAGAGAACGACCAGATAAAACGTGGAGAAGAATACTGGAAAATTATGCAGCGACGGGAGCTATAGGGATATTTGAAACAGCGTTTTCCACGATTAGATATAGCAATGCGATAGGCGGAGCAACTACCGGAACAGCGCAAACAGCGATAAAAGCGGGGAAAAGTATTGCAGCCGGAGACGATATCGAAAAGATTGTATACAATTTGACTCCTCTTGTTCCTCTTGTCGGACAGTATGTAAGACCTTTGGTCAAGCCTAAAAAAAGTGAGTTCGATATAAAAGACTTAAAAGGGGGCTTTGATATAAAATGATTACTAAAGATACTTTCCGAGAGGTTAAAGACCAGAATGCGAAACTTGACATCCTATTCGATTTTTTATATGATACGAGAGAGAGAGTCGTAAAGATTGAAGACCGGAAACAATGGGACACAGCTTATGCCGCAATAGCGGGAGCGACTACTGCCATAGTAGTTTTGATAACTAAAGTTTTATTTTGGAAACATTAATTTTTAAAAGGAGGTTTTATGCTTGACACAATTCTTAATAACTTAAAGACTTCTATTGCTGGAACGGCCTCTGCAATAGCGGCGATAATAGCATTGTTCGGGTTCAATGTTGATCCGATACTAATATCGTCTTTGTTAGCAGTAATTGTTGCAGTTTTAGGCTTACTTGCTAAAGATTAATATCGTTTTTTCTCCTAATTTTACTACGCTTACCCGCTATTCAAAAGATAGCGGGTATTTTTTTGCCCTATTACAAAAAAAGTGTTGACAATAAATTTATCTATGTGTACATTACGAGCATGAGGATTTTAAAAATGGATAAAGTCAAGCTTGTTGGAAAGAATAAAAAGTGGGCGAGGCGGCCAATTACAACAAACGAATATAAAGCGTTCAAGGAAGAGATAAGGGTATTGACTAAAGCCGTTGATATAAAAGCTCCACAAGAACTGTTCATTCAAGTGAAGTCTTATCACGATATAGACGCCACCATTCAGGTTATTCTGGACGGAATGGAAACAAAGGCTTTTGGAAATGATAAAGATATTTTAAGGCTTGTCATTGAGAAATTCCCGATTAAAAAAGGCCAGTTAGGAAGTATAAGGGTGTTCGGGCATACCTTGAAAAAAAGGCTTGATTGGCGAAATTAAAAAAATGGAGGTTTATTTTGAAACGAAAAATGAGGGTCGTATTAAGTGTGAGCGCTCCTGTATCAGTTTATGAGCGGTTTTACAGGATTATTGACAGCGATAAGACGGGCAGAAAGACATACGAAATATTTGAAGATATGCTTCAAACTTACGAAAAAAAGTTAATGCCGTATGTATACATCAAAAAAGGAAAATAGCATGTTTATACCAGTTTCGGTTAATGATAATGAAAGAAAACTAGCATTGAAATTATTCGCAGACGATAAGTATGGAGAGTTGAGGAAAGCTATTAAGGACGGAGAGTTCTTTGATACGCTTGCGCCTCTTGCGGAAAAGGCCGGAGCATTAGAGTATTGGAATAAGTTTACTGATAGGTGGAAGTACGAGATGGGTTGTTATCCTAGCGTTACTAACGAAATGAGGAGAAAGGCATTTCTTAAATTGGAAGATGAAAGGTATGTCTATTTTTCGGGTCGCGATTGGCAAGGCGTTACTGATGAGATGAGGAGAGCGGCATTTGCCAAATTGAAAGAAGAACGATGGATATGCCAAGCAGGTTGCGATTGGCATGGTATTACTGATGAAATGAGAAGAGAAGTATTCCATAAATTAAAAAAAGTGGAATATATGTTTTGGGCTTGTTGTGATTGGTCGGGTGTTACTAATGAGATGAGACAGAAAAATCCTCAAGTAGATATGTTATGTAAACTACACTTAGTTAAGAAACGCTGACGAAATAAGGAGAATAGTAAAATGAAAAATCATACGTGTTGCCCTTACGGTCACATCTTTCCTTGCGGTGAAGATGGAGACGCTATCACTGCTTGTGTAGATATCGACAGAGACGGTAATCTGTGGGTTATGAATGACGAGTTAGAAACAAGAGTAAACTTTTGCCCTTATTGCGGTGAGAGATCAGTAGATCAAATCCCTTGGAGGACAGAGAGATGATTGTAGGAATAATTAACAAACAGTTAAAAAGAATATTTTGTAAACCGTTAAAAGAAGAAGAGATCAAAAAGCTCTATCAAGCGAAGAAGATCAAGGAGGCACAAGATGATAATTGTGATAATATTCATTGCGGTTCTATCCCTTTTTATCGTCGCAGATAATTACGGGATCAATCTTATTTTATTGTTACCAACGTTTTTCTTGCTAGGAACAATCGTTCATAGCGGAATGAATGATTACCCTGAGTTGCTGGCAAAGAAAAATGAGATACTCGCGATGGAAAACAGGTTGCACAGGCGGATGCCGTTTTATGATCAATCAGCTTTGAGGGCGACTGTGATGTTAACCGAGGCGGAGTATAACTTTGAGCTTACAAAGTCTCAATATTACAAATCAAACTGGAGAACAATATTATTCGCAGACGGTCTGTTTATCGATTCTCGAATTATGGACTTGAAGCTAATTCAAAAGAAAAGAAGGCGATGACATGGATTATGACAAGCAAAGAAAGCGAGCGTTACGGTTATTCAAAGGCAAAAAGTATGCTGAGTTACGGCAAGCTGTCAGAGACGGAGAATGTTTCGATGTTCTTTTACCTTTAGCAGAGAAAGCTGGAGCAATAGAGCATTGGGATAAGTTCATAGACGAATGGAAATATTATGCAGGCGAGGATTGGGACGATATTACTGACGAGATGAGAAGAGAAGCATTCCCTAAGCTGAAAGAAAGAGAGTGGGTGCGTCGGGCTTATTATGATTGGTCGGGCATTTCTGCTTTATACAAGAACAAATAAAACAAAAGGAGATAAAAGAATGGAAGACAACAAAAACATCGAAGTTATTAAAAAACTGTCAGCGAACATGGACTCAACAGGTGTTCAAAGAACAAGCGGGGTAATAACAAAAAAAGGATATGACACTACCGGCTTTGGATATCAATATGATGTCGATAGGTTCAATGAAGTATTGGGGACGGAATGGGGGTATAGCTGGGAAATTCTTTTACATGAGAAAGGGACATATAAGAATGATAGACCTTTCCATGAAATAACTGTAAGAGTATATATTTGGATAATAGACAGGAGAAACTGTAGAGATTGTGTTGGCGGACATACAAGCTCCACTTATGCGGATGCGTTAAAGGGAGCAATGACAAACGGATTTAAAAAAACAGCCGCTTTTTGGGGAGTAGGCAGAGAAGCTTATGCGGGAGAACTCGACGACGATAATAGGCCGTTGCCCGAAAAGCATGAGAACAAAGTAGTGACTCCCCAACTATCACAAAAAGAGCAAGCGATTAAATACCTTAACGAACTGCCGCAAACCGTAAAAGACTTTTTCAAGGCATTAGAACTTCCACAAGAAAGCCAATGGGATTTTTGTAAGGAACGTAATTTCAATATTGACATAATCAGAGAAGAAGCTGAAACGACCAAGGAGGAAAACAATGAATGAATTAAAATTGCAATTAGATGGCATTTCCATCAACAAAATAATAGAAAATATTGATAGCTATTCAGACGAGGCTATTCTGGCCGCATACGATTTTGTTAGAAAGATTAATTCGGATTTGCGATATAAAAAGCTTTGTCTTAGCAAAACATTAATTGACAGGATGACAGAGGATCAGTCTACAAAAGCTCAATTTGTAGACGTTAACGGCGAGAAGAAGATAGCGTCATTGAAAAAAGGCGTTATGCAATGCGATCATAAGCACGCTGACATGGAATATAAAGATGCGGGTTTTGATCCGCTCGAAATTGGAGAATACACTTTTAAGCCGATTTGGAGTAAAGCAAAGAAAGCTATAAAATTCGGGGGCGAAAAGAAGAAAATATTAGAAAAGCTATTTAAAGAGACTTCTAAGTCAATAGAGATAGACTAATAATGTCGATTTATTGGGCTCTAAAAGTGCGTTTCATCGAGCTTTTAGAGCCCCTTGTTAAAAATCTGGTACAAAAGGGTTAAAAGAATGAAAATACCTAAAATTATGACAGATCGTCGCGGTGATCTCGATTGGGGCTGTTTGCTAGTTTGTGTAATGCTGATACTGTTTGGAATAAATTTGATCTGGTTGATATGGGAGCTTGCGTTATGAGAAACCATAAAAGAGCGGAGTGCTATTATTGTATTCATGCTGTTATGACGACAGGCAATTATTATCTCGGATGTAACAAGCCTGACAAAAAAATGTCCGGTAGTCCTTACGGCGTGATGAAGGGTTGGTTTGATTACCCAACGTTGTTCGATCCGTTATGGAAAGAAGACTATTGCGTAAATTATGTAGAAAAACCTACAGAAGAGGAGGAACAAAAGGATGGAAAAGCAATGCAAACACTTTAAAACTTGCACGGCGACACTTTGTCCGCTGGATCAAGACACTTTGAAAAGCAAGTGGTTTCCTGACGAAGCTATATGTGTGAAGTTTAATTACAAATGGATTAAAGCTCAACGGAAGATATTTAAGATTTGCAGAGACAAGTCAAGATACTTCACATATTCTATGCTGGCGAGAGATTGTGTTATAGGAAAGCGTATGATGGGGCTTGATCCCGACAAAGAGCAGAAAGTAGAGCTGAGTAAATGGCTCAAGAAACATGCCGCGAAAAAAGAGCTGAGCGAGGACGAAAGAACTAAGTTTATAAAGACAATGAAGAAGGCGAAAGAGGAGACGAGTTATGAGATGTAATGAATGCGATGCAGAAATGATAATTGATGAGTGGAACGGTTGGATATGGTATTGCTATAACTGCGGCCATGAAGGCAGAAATGCAACGTCAAAAGAGATTGAAGAGTTGGAGGAATAATCTAATGAGTTACTTTAAATATTATACAGAAAACGGAGATTATGCTTTTCCTTTATCAGAATTTCAAGATCGTATTTTAGAAGGCGAAAAAGAAATTACTTTGCTTGAAATGAAAAGAGATATTGGCGGCGTAATGTTTTGTAGAGAAATAGTTGGTTTAGTTGAGAAAGGAGATTGCGGGAATATTTGTTCTTTTTATAATCCTTGTAATGGCGTTTCTGGCAGATGCCGTCATTTGCAGAATAGCTTTGTTAGAACTGGGAAAAAATTCAAACTAACAGCAAATAAAACGAAGGAGGTATGAGATGAGTTATTTTATACTGTTTTTAATTGGCTATGTTGTTTTGTGTTCGATATTCTTGTATTGTTGGGATGCGTTCTTTGGACATGTTAAAAAACTGGAAGAGCTGGAAAAGAAATTTCAAAAGGATAAAAAAACAAATAACAGGAGATGAACATCATGGAAATTGAAATAGATGTTTTATTCGAGGCGTTAAATGATAGGCGTCCACATGGATATGTAAAAACAATAGACGACAAACTGTATATGTTAATAACTCATTCAGAATTGTTAAACGTATTGAAAGATTGCGGAATATCAGTAAACATAAACAAACGTTTGACTAAAGGAGTTAAATAATGAACGAACAAATAATTATATCATCAACATTGGCAAAATTGATCGGATTGAATGAAGCTATTATTTATGAAAAAATATATTCCCAAACGAGGAGAAGTCAGGATTGGCGTGATGGGCATATATGGTTAGAACGTTCTTTTGAAGAATGGCATGAAGAGCTTCCATTTTTGGATATTGCTGCAATAAAAAAAGCGATAGGAAGTTTAATAAACCAAAAAATAATCGTATCCGGATATTTTGCAGAAGATGAAACAACCTGGTATACGTTCACATGTGATAATGCTTTTGATAATTCTAAATTGACAAGGAGTTGAAAAATGGACATGACATTAGCGATGATATTATCGGTATCAATAATTATATTTGTTGCAAGAATGTTTAAAAAAACTTGACTTAATGCAATCAATGTATTATATTGTAAGTGTAAAAGTTTCAGCTTATTAGATACTTCCACTGTAATAAGCTGAAAAGCCGATTAAACCGAAAACCTTGATGTGGAAGGCTCTTTTTATTAAGGGTATCAAGGTTCTCGGTTTTTTTATGTCAAAAATTAAGAGGGGAAATTTTGAAAACAAAAATTTGTAGTAAATGTAAAGAAGAATTATCAATTAACGAATTTAGTAGGGATAAAACGAGCAAAGACGGCTTAAACCATTATTGCAGAGCTTGCGATAGTATCAAAAGCAAGCAATGGCATATTGACAATATCGATCATTGTAAAGAGTATAAGAATGTTAACAATCGAACTCCTAGAGGAAGGCTGAATTGTAGGATGTATAGTTTCTTATACCTTTGTTTGAAAGGACGAATACAGACAAGCCCAACCTTGCAAGCCTTAATAGGCTATTCGCCTCAAGAACTGCGAAAACATTTTGAATTTTTATTTACAGAAGGAATGAATTGGCAAACTTATGGCGAATGGGAAATAGATCATATTACGCCTATTTGCAGTTTTGATTATTCAACTATTGACGAGCCTGAATTTCAAGCATGTTGGGCTTTGAGTAATCTTCAACCGTTATGGCATGAAGATAACATGGCGAAAGGCAGAAATATTATATAAATCAGGAGTTGTAATATGAGCGATAACAAAAAATATTACTGGTTAAAATTACAAGAAAATTTTTTTAATACAGACGATATTAAAATTTTAAGGAAAAAAGATAATGGCGATATATATGTAATAATATGGCAAAAATTATTATTAAAAGCGATAACACAACGAGAAATTGGTATTTTATATTATAAAGAAAAAATACCTTACGATATGGAAATGTTGGCAGATGTTCTAGACGAA
>Ga0209345_10004319_pt1 | contig 13825 bp, 13 predicted proteins | sample Cruoilmetagenom7_FD_187294 | JGI IMG/M metagenome (GOLD analysis project Ga0209345, IMG submission 187294) | Oil polluted marine microbial communities from Coal Oil Point, Santa Barbara, California, USA - Sample 7 (SPAdes) (version 2) | ecosystem: Environmental > Aquatic > Marine > Oil seeps ...
GGGGAGGGGCGGGGTTGCCCGCCCATTTTCCTGCGCTACGCGGTGGGCGCGACCGGGATCATCGTGCCCTGCAAAATTGCCACGGATTTTCGTGCATCGCCAGCCTGCGCAAACACCTCGGCGCGCACAATGATCAAGCGGCGACCGGCCCTGACAACTTCGCCCTCTGCCTCGAGCGCGTCGCCAAGGGCAGGGGCCAGCAGGTTGATTTTCATCTCGGCGGTCATCACCTCGTGCGAGGGGTCCATCATCGACAGGGCCGCATAACCCGCCGCAGAATCGCCCAGCATAAAGGCCAACCCGGCATGCGCCGCACCATGTTGTTGCAGCAGATGGGCACCAATCGGCGCCTGCAAAACGCAATAGCCCGCGTCGCCATGCGTCATCTTCGCGCCAATCGTCGCCATCATCGTTTGACGTTCAAAGCTTGCGCGAAGGCGTGGTAAAACAAATGGCTGCGTTAGGCGGGTCATAGTGAGGGGTCACTTCTATCAAGGGGTGGAACATGCGTAGACGCCACTCGAACCAACCGACCTGAATGGCAAGACCGACTGTGCGTGACGACAGGCAGCCTCGCAACCGTGAAATCTGGGAAACCCGGGTCAGGCGTCTCCACTGCTCATATCGGGTGTCTGATGCGGCGGTTTTGCAAGCCCGCCGCGAGCGGCACCGGTAGTTCGCGGTGCTGGAAGCCGAGTGACCGAGATAAGCCTATGGCGCTGTTATTTCACAATAACTTCGTCACGGACGAACATGTTCGACCACGCCCGATCGATCAACTCCGGCGACATGTGCAACGGTTTACCCTCGAACTCACAAATCGCGATCATCTGGTCGATCAAGAACACCGGCTGATAGTTTGAATAGATATTGTCGATGGTCGGGTATTTGGTTTGCAGCAGATGGATCAGTGCATCTTCGTTCAGCGGTATGTGGCGTTTGCGGGCCACCAAAGCAAAGATTTTCAGGAAATCCGCCTGATCCGGGCCGTCAATTTTGATCTTGAAGAAGATACGGCGCAGGGCCGCTTGGTCAAAGATTTCATTGGGATGGAAGTTGGTCGAGAAGATCACCAACGTATCAAAAGGCACCACGAATTTCTCACCGGAGCCCAGTGTCAGAATGTCGTAGTTCATCTCGAGCGGTACGATCCAGCGGTTTACCAAGGCCTGCGGCGGCTCTTCTTGGCGACCAAGGTCGTCAACGATGAACACCCCGCCCATCGCCTTGAACTGCAAGGGAGCCTGATAGGTGCGTGACACCGGATTGTACTTCAGCTCCAGCATCTCCAGCTTCAGCTCGCCGCCCGTCACCACCGTCGGCCGCTCACACAGGATATAGCGTTGATCGAACCGTTGCCCGGTGACACGCAAGGCGTTACCCGCATTTCTATCAACCGGCACCATCTGATGCACAATCGGGTCATAAACCGATAGAATCTGGCCGGAATGAACCACCGCACGGGGCACATAAATGAAGTCGCCCATCGCATCGCGAATACCGTTCGAGATCGACGATTTCCCGTTACCCGGGGGGCCGTACATCAAGATCGAGCGACCAGATGTCACTGCCGGGCCAAGGTCGGCCAACAACCCCTCAGGCAGGATCAGATCGCCCATTGCCGCCACCAACTGCTGCCGGGTGATCTTGAGCTTGCGGATTGATTGCCGGCGGATTTGCGCGGCGTAGATGTCCAGGGGGACGGGCATCGCGCCATAGTATTCCGAAATCGCCAATGCCTGCTGTGCGCGACTGCGGCCAGCATCGGTCAGTTGGAACCCCAGCTCGGACGAGGTCGCCGTGGCCTGCATCGTGCCTATCGCCTCGATCAAATGCTCGTTGCGGGCGTCGTCGATCAGTTGCTGCACCTGCGAAAACGACAGGCACAGGATCTGTGACAATTCCGAGATATGATTCAGCGACATGCGGAACATTGTCTTGAGCAAGACATCCCGCATCATTGTCATCGTCAGGCCGGTTTCCTCTAGCGAGGCCGGGGCTGGCGGCGGTTGGATCTGGGTCTGGTTGTTGGGGCTTTGCTCGTTCATGGGCCGACCTCAAGCAGGGATCAGGGGGCTAGCTGCCATACAAAGCAGCTAAACCCAGATAAAAGATTAACGCAGGCCCGAGCGCGAGGCCGAACGGGAATTCACGCCGCTCCCAGCTTGCCCAATTTGGCGTCGCGCGGCGGATTGCCGGGATGGATCGCAGAATGCGGTGGGCGATAAACGCCGCCAAAACCACGGCGCTGAACAAAACCAGAAACAACCTGAGGTCGCCGAGGGCAATGAAAGGCGCCATCGCGGCGGCAAATTTTGCATCACCCGCGCCAAATCCGCCGGTTAGACTCAGGGCGAACCCGACCACCAGAACAACGACGAAATGCAGCCATGACCACGCCCAATCCGTGAGCGGCAGCGTCAATGCGCCAACCACCGCGTAGACGATCAGCAATGCCAGGACGGACATGTTGGGAATACGCATGGCACGCAGGTCGCTCCAGGCGACAAAAAGCGCGATCGGGGTCGAGAAAGCCAACAACCAAAGGGCGGCATGTGCGGATTGCGCTAGCATGGCTGGCCCCTATTGTAACGCAGCAAGGGCATTGACCGCTGCTTCGAAATGCTGGGGATGCGTGGCGATTGCATCGCGTAAAAGGGCGCGACCGGTGGCCACATCACGCTGCCGGATCGCCGCCAGAGCCATCGTATGCAACAGTTCCGCGCGCTCGATCTGGGTCATCTGGATCAACGGCAATTCATAGCGGCGCTGTGCGGCACGGGCCAGAACCAGATTGTTTTTCGCGGTGAACAGTGTTCCGTCGTGCTGCAACGCTTCGGTGAACAGCCGCTCGGCGCCGGTACTATCGCCGCGCGTCAGTTTGGAATAGCCCCAGTTGTTCAGCACGGTCGCCGGTGTGGCCGTCAGCCCCGAGGCGATCTCATAAAAGCTATCGGCGCGATCCCACTGTTGGCGTGAGTCTGCGACCATGGCTTCCAGGCGGTAGCGATTGAATGTCTCGTAGGTCGGTGGCACGAGGTTCAGCGTGGCTTCGGCCTGTGGCCAGTCGTTCGCACGAATATAGGCCTCGGCCAGTTCGATGCGGTCATCCTCGATCATCTCTGGATGGGCGACCACTTCGCGCCAGATCGGCACGGATTCGGCGGCACGACCACCACGCATCAAGGACCGGGCCAAGCCGCGGCGGAAAATGATATGGTCGGGGTTCGCCTGCGACGCTGTGGTGAAATATTGAATGGCTTCGCGTGGATCCGCGACAGCCATCATCATTTCTGCCATGTTCTCTTGATCAATCTCGGCAACGCTGTCGATGGCCCGTGTGGTTTGCGCCCGCATTCCCTGGGAACACCCCGTCAGAACCACAAGCCCCACAAGACACACCGGTGCCAACCACACCTTGCGCATTTCCTGTCCTTCTCACTGCTCAATACTCAAGGTGTTGCGAGGAGAAGGAAACGTCCGTTTCCGCGCCGCACCAGAGCGAAATTATTGTTATTTTCTTCAGTATAGCCTGAATCTTGCAAGTTTGCGAGTGCCAGCCTCAGATTTTGACGGATTTCTTCTGATCTGCCACTGTCGAGGGCGAAGGCCGTGCGAAACAGATGTGCGGCCTGTCCCCATTCATCGTTTTCAATCTTGACCACCCCCAAGTTGTTGAGGGCGGGTACAAATTCGGCATCCACATCTAGTGCCCGGCTGAGCATTTGCTCGGCTTGACCCAAACGTCCCAATCGCAGATTTGCCGACCCGATTGCGGATAACGCGTCCACCGTCGGGCCTTGTTGGGCCATTGACCGATAATACGCCCGCAGCGCCAGCTCGAATTCTCCGCCGGCCATCAGGCGGTGGCCCACCAACAATCCGTCTACGTCGTCCGCCTGACGGATGGCGTTTCCCGCCAGGCTGTCGGGGGAAAAATTGTTTGAACTTGGTTGGCACGCGGCCAGCGCCAAAAGCGCGGCCACGCAGAGGAATTTAATCATAGACCGAAATCAGCCGTTGCGAGCATGGTGACCACTCCGTGTACCGACGGGCCAATCAGGATGATCAGCAACGGCGGCACTGTGAACATCATTGTGCCGAGTGTCAGCTTGGTCGGCAAGACGTTCGCTTTCTCTTCGGCCAGCATCACGCGTTTGTCACGCATTTCTGCCGCATAGATCCGCAAAGCTTCGGCCACCGAGGTACCATAGGTCGACGATTGGATCAGCACGGTCACGAACGAGCGGATATCGGCATTGCCCGAACGCTCACCCATCGCCTTGAGCACCTTCATCCGGTCGCTGCCAGCTTTGACCTGATGCGATACGGTCTCGAACTCTTCGGCCAGCGCCGGGTAACCGGCCTTCAGCTCTTTGGCGACACGGTTGATGGATTGATCCATCGACTGCCCTGCCTCGGTACAAATCAGCAGCATATCCAGCGCATCAGGGAAACCGGCGGCGATCTGTACCTGACGTTCGCCGCGACGTTTCGAAACCCAGTATATCGGCAGATAGTACAGGATCACGGTCGGCAACAGCACAGGCATCAACGAGAAAACGATCGAGGCGCCCTCTGCGGCTGGAAAAGCCAGCGTATAGGCCAGCCCGAGCAACATTCCACCGATGCCCATGATGAATTTCACGGCATGATAGTCGCGCACGGCATTGCGGCCATGGTACCCGGCCTGGATCATATGCATCCGGGCTTCGTCCATCTCTTCGCCTTTGGGGGGCTCAAGGAAGGCCTTGAACTGATCCAGCTTTTTCGCCAACGCCGATGACTCCCCGCGGCCTCCCAAATCGAGGCCGGGGCGGTGCAGATCCCGAGATTGCTCACGCAGCTTTGACAGCGGGTCATTAACCTCTTTGCTGCCGCCCATCACGATGAACAGGATCAGCGTGATGCCGATTGCCACGATGATGGCGATCAGGGCCGGCGGTGAGGCGAGAACAGAGAAAATAGTGTCAAACATGATACCGGTCCTAAACTTGAATGTTCACCATCTTGCGCATGTAGAGCACGTTCACGATCAGGAACGCGAAGACCACAAGTGCCGTGGGAATGAAGAGAGCGGTTTCTTTAACCTCATCGTAATAGTCGGGCTTGATCGCACTGATCATGATCATCGCACCAATCGGAAACCCCGATAGGAACATGCCCGACCATTTTGCTTCGGCCGTGATGGCGCGAACCCGGCGAAATAGCTTGAAACGTGCCCGCACAACTTTCGACAATCCATCAAGGATTTCAGCAAGGTTACCACCGGACTGGGCCTGGATTGTGACCGACACGGCCAAAAACCGGATATCCTGCATGTCCAGACGTTCTGCAAAAGCCATCAAGGCCTCGCCAACATCTCGGCCATAGGCGGATTCGTCGGCAATCAAGCCCAGTTCCGTACCCAAAGGATCCGGAATTTCCTTGGCGGCGCTGGCAAGCGCATGGGTAAACGGGTGACCAACACGCAGACTACGCACCAAAAGGTCGATGGCGTCGGGCAATTGTTCCTGGATCATGTCATAGCGCTTTTTCGCTTTGCCATTAACCCACATCCAGACCCCAGATATCCCCATGACGGCGCTCAGACCGATGCGCAGGGGCACTGGGGCGCTGGTCAAAACCGTCATCGCCAGAAAGGCCAAGAAACCAACCAGAGCCATGATGCCAATCAACGCAATCGGCGAGAAGGCGACTTTGCCTTTCTCAGCTTTTTCGGCCAGCAGTGAATAGAACGGGATCGCCGAGCCGTTGCTGTGTTGCGTTGTTTCCTTGCGCAAGCGGTCGATCACATCCGCCCGCTTGTAACCGGCGTCGAGCATTTCCATACGACGGTTCAGCCGGCTTCCCAACCGGACCGAGCGCCCGAAGGTCATCAGATACAGCGCCTCGACCAGCAGCAGGATCCCGCCAAAGATCAACGCATAAACGATATACATAGGGTTAATGGACATGGCTCCTAGTCTCCCTCGACGGTGTCATAGATACTGTTCGGCAGGTCATACCCCCAGCGGCGGAACCGGTCGGAATAGTGGGACCGGATACCGGCGCCGGTAAAGTGGCCCAGAATTTTTCCGTCAGGTTCCATGCCGGTGCGGTCAAAGCGGAACACATCTTGCATGGTGATGACGTCGCCCTCCATGCCGGTTACCTCGGTGATCGACACCATGCGGCGCGAACCATCTTGCAGGCGGCTGACCTGAACGATCAGATTGACAGCGCTGGCGACCTGGCTGCGCACGGCTTTCAACGGCATCTCGATACCGGCCATGGCCACCATATTCTCAAGGCGCGAAACCGCGTCGCGAGACGAGTTGGCGTGGATCGTCGTCATCGAGCCGTCGTGGCCCGTGTTCATCGCCTGCAGCATGTCGATGACTTCCTCGCCGCGCGTCTCGCCGACGATGATCCGGTCAGGGCGCATCCGCAAGGCGTTGCGCAAACAGTCGCGCTGGGTGACAGCGCCTTTGCCCTCGACGTTGGCCGGGCGGCTTTCCATCCGCCCCACATGCGTCTGTTGCAGTTGCAATTCCGCCGTATCCTCGATCGTCAGGATACGTTCGTCATGGGCGATGAATGATGACAATGCGTTCAACGTGGTGGTTTTACCCGAACCAGTACCGCCCGAGACGATGATGTTCAGGCGGGTCGCGACCGCAGCCTCAATGTACATCGCCATCTCTTCGGAAAAGGCACCGAAGGCCACAAGATCATTGACCCCCAGTTTTTCTTTCTTGAACTTACGAATTGATACCAACGAGCCATCGACCGCCACCGGGGGCACCATCGCGTTAAACCGCGAGCCATCCGACAGACGGGCGTCGACATAGGGGTTTGATTCGTCAACACGGCGACCAACCGCGGATACGATCTTGTCGATGATGCGCAGCAAATGGCGTTCGTCCTTGAACGTCACGTCGGTCAGCTCCAGCTTGCCCGCGCGTTCGACGAATACGCGGTTTGGGCCGTTCACCAGAATGTCGTTGACCGTTTCATCCTGCAGCAAGGGTTCCAGCGGGCCTAGGCCACGCACCTCAAAATAGAGGTCCTGGTTCAAATGCATGCGTTCGTCGCTGGTTAGCGCAAAATTGATTTCGCTGAGGGCCTCGGCGGCGATGGCGGCGATTTCACTGCGTAGTTCCGCCTCCGAGGCGACATCAAGCGCCGACAGGTTGAGGTTTTCCAGCAGCTTCGAGTGCAACTCGGATTTGACCTCGAGAATGCGCTGCTTGCGACGTTGGTCCTTGTCGTTGGCCGGTTGGCTGGCGGAAATCGACGCAGAGCGTGGTGCCGCCTTGAAGTTGGGCTTTGGCCGCGGCACCGGAATAGGAACCGTTACAAGTTTTTCATCCGGCGTTGGCGAGGCCGTGGCATGGATCGGCGCAGCCCGAGAATCAGGGGCATGGCTGACCGTCGTGGACTCTTTTTTGTAACGCGAAAACATCGTTTTCTCCTCAAGCCGCAGCGCGGTTGTCATCGCGGGCGGTGCTCGCGAAAGATTGAGCCAGCTTGCGAATTTCTTTCAGCAGGGGACTCTTCGGGGCGATTTCCGCAAGTGGAAGCCCGTGATCATTGGCATGGGTCACCTGCATGGTGCCGTCCGGCAGCATCAACTCAAATTCGATGTCCAGGCTCTCGGCCATACGTTTTGCGCGGGCCTTACCCGACAGATCGGTGAACTTGGGCGCGCGGTTCAAAACGTATTGGATTTTATCCAATGGCAGATCTTCGGCTTTCAGGGCGCGAATCAGACGCAGGGCGTTTTGCGCCGACCGCATGTCCATTTCCATCATCGCAAAATAGATGTCAGCCTCGTTAAGGACCGTTTCCGTCCACTGAACAACGGTGCCTGGCATGTCGATGACGACAACATCAAAGTTGTCGCGGGCCATCTGGATGACGCGCTCGATATCGTCGGGCGAGATCAGATCAAGTGGCAGCATATCGGCGGCGGAGGTCAGAACGTGCAGCTTTTCATTGAACGTTTGCAAGGTGTTGGTAAAGAAGTCGCGGTCCATAACGGCGGTGTTCGACAGCAGCTCATAGACCTTTTCCGTCCGTGCAAGATCAAGGTAGGTCGAAACCGACCCCGTTTGCAGGTCGAAATCCAACAGGCAAACGCTGGGCGCGTTCTTGCCGGAGTTGGCGATTTCCCATGCCAGATTAACCGCGAATGTCGTGGCCCCGGACCCACCGGCCAAAGGATGCACGGCATAGACCAGGCCTTCGGCTTGTGGCTGCGCCTGGGCACCGCGCTGCGCTTGTTTGCCGATAACGGCCTCAATAACCGGGGTCTTCAACCGCTGGATCGCGTCGTGCAATGCGCCTTCTGGCAGCGGGTAAGGGGCGAAATCGCTGGCCCCCAGGCGCAACAAGCGGTGCAAGACCGTCGGGCTCAACTCTTCTGCGATCAGCAGAACATGGATGTTCAACGTGCTGGCCCGCTGGATCACCGCCTCGATCATCGGCAGATTTGCATTGTCCTCGTCATCAATCGCGATGGCGAGGAATTCCAGTGAACGGGCATCTTGCTGGTCCAAATACTTGAGGGCGCTGGCAAAAGTCAGGTCACCCCAGCATTCGCCAAGCTCCAGTTCCATATCCTCGATCAGCAGATCAAAGTTCTGGACATCACGCGCAACCGTGCAGGCCTTGATCGGAGCAGACAGGTTTGAATTAGCGTTTGGGCTCGACATTTTTTCTCATCCTCCGGGTCTGCGTTCTGCAGGCCAATCGCACTTGGTTACGTCACACATCGTCCGCGAATCCGGGACGAGGGAATATCAGACCAACATCGGTGCCAATCTTGGCGATAATTGGGCTAAAAAAACGTAATTGTCGGGCAGAGAATGTCTAAAAACTGAAACGCCTTGCTGCTTTGGGGGCAGCAAGGCGTTCTAGGTCGTGTCTTGGCTGGCGGAAAAGCACGGCGGTTAACCGTGTGCGCCCTCGATATATTGACGCTGCACAATGCTGGCGTATTCGCCATTCTGGATCGTCGGGTGGCTTTGCCAAAAGCCCGAAACCTCGGTCACGGTGCGCCGGTTCTCGCGTTCACGATCCGTGCTTTGAACGCGTGGACGGTTCTCACCCTCCGAGACCACCGCCTGCAGGCGTCTGCGGTCGGCGCCATTGCGCACCAGGAAATTCACCACGGCACGGGCGCGACGCAGGCCAAGCCGACGGTTGTACGCCGACGAGCCCACCAGATCCGTGTGTCCGTAAACCCTGAACGTTGCCTCGGGGAAATGGCGGATGAACCGGGCCTGAGCCAACAATGCGGCCCGCGCCTGCGCATCAAGCGCCACACTGTTGAAATCAAAGGTAACCATGGTTTGCACGGTGGCGTTGAAACGGTCAGCCAGATCAATGACATAGGGCAATTGCCCGGTCATGACCAACACGTTGTGTGCCGTCGGGTTGCCAAAGTTGCCTTCGTCCAGTTCGGCGCCCAGTTCGGCGTTGCTGCACCCTGCCAGCGGGGCCGCTGCAAGGCCGAGCATCAGTGCGCGACGGGAAATCTGCATCGGTGCTCTCCTACCTTAGTCCATTACATAGCCGTAGCCGCCGCGGAACTCCTGCCGCGAGACTTCGGCCGCGCCGCCCGTACCATCCGTCAATTGCCCGTTCAGGAACAACTGCGTCTCGTTTGGTACGCGGATACGGTCGGTTGGCAACAACAGGGCTTCGCCACGGGTGGGCGTAACCAGATGGGCCGTCACAAAGATCATCAGCTCACTTTGGTCGCGCTGATAATCCGAGCTGCGGAACAATGCGCCCAGAATTGGAATATCACCCAACCACGGCACCTGCGAGGTGCTGCCCTGGAAATCATCCTGCAACAGGCCGGCGATGGCAAAGCTCTCGCCGTCGCGCAATTCTACAGTCGTGGTGGTCTGGCGCCGCCGGAAACCGGGAACAGACACGCCGCCCGAGGTCACGGTGGTCGAGCTATCAAGGCTGCTGACCGAGGCATCCAGTTCCAGATTGATGACATCGCCATTCAGAACATTGGGCGTAAAGGTCAGCTCTACGCCGAACGACCGGTAGTCAATCGTCACGCCATTTTCACCGGCGATCGGTACGGGGAATTCGCCGCCTGCAAGGAAATACGCCTCCTGACCGGACAGGGCGGTCAGACTGGGTTCGGATAACGTCCGCGCCAGTCCGTTTGATTCCATCGCTTCCAGCATGACCTGAAACTGCACGGCGCCAACCGAGAAACCACCCGTGATCATACCAGCCGCATTGGCACCCGACGGAGTCGGTGTTCCAGTCAGTGCAGATCCGGCCAGCGATGGCGTGCTAAAGCCACCGGTGCCGATGGTCGCGCCGCCATGGCCGATGGCAAGGCTTGCTGCAAGGTTCTGCGCCGCGCCACGCGACACTTCTGAAAAGCGGACCTGCAGCATAACCTGCTGTGTTCCGCCGACGCTCATCAAATTCGAGACCCGCCCCGGCGCATAACGCTCGGCCAGTTGCATCGCTGCATCCAGACGCGCCCCCGACGAAACCGTCCCGGACAGGACAATGCCGTCATTGGCGGTGCGCACTTCGATCCGCTCGCTGGGCAGGATTTGCCGCAAACGTTCGCGGAATTCCGCGACATCGGGCGTGACTTGCACTTCGACGTTGGCGATCAGCTCGCCGTTCGCACCCAAAATCGTCAGCGTGGTGCGACCGGGCGCTTTGCCCAAGACGTAAATAGAGCGGTCCGACAGCGTCGAAATATCAGCGATGCCGGGATTGGCGATCGACAATTCGATAAATGCCTGATCGGTTTCAACCACCACGGCGCGGTTCATAGCCACGGCCAAGGTGTCTCGCACGGTACCCGGCATGATGCGCAGGTTCTGTGACTGGGCGCTTGTCGTCATGAGGGCGGTATGCCCCATTCCGATCAAAGCGAACGCCATTCCTGACGCAAGAATACTCTTAATGGTCATGTGATCCTGCCTCTCGATCACGAAAAATGCCGGCAATCTAACGTGCCGATTGGTCGATAGAATGCTCGAAAGCAATATTTATTGCAAGATTCAATTGTTTGCAGCGCGACATTCACGTGAATTCTTCGATTTTTGTCGAGGTTTCGCGGTACGATGCAAACGCCGCCCCAAGATATAGGGGCGGCGGTGTTGCACGAATAACGCGTCAATTGGTGCAGGGGATCTCGATCAAGACCACTTCTGCGCCACGGCGCGTGCGAACGGTGCAGCGTTCTGTGGGGGCTTCAGTGTAGGCTTCGATGCCCAACATGCTGTCCGAGTTGATCTGAATATGGTCGGTCGATGCCGCATCATCCAGCCCCACCAGTGACAGCGACAAACGGCCGGTCGATTGGGCTTGCGCCATCGTCGCGATGATCTCTGGCTCTGCCTCGATGGTGACCGAACGGGGGATACCGTTAAAGCTGCGATCCTGATCGGCGTTTTCGTCTAGCGCGATGATCTGCACGCTTGCCGCCAAGAGATGCGTCACTTCTCCAGTCGAGCTGCGACCGGTCCAGTAGATATCCACCGTGTCCGAGGGGCGCAAAGTGCCGGAAATGCCGCTGTTTTGGTCGACACGAATGGTGAACGCGCGGTTGCCGGGGCTCAACATGGCGGCAATGCCTGCCGGTTGACCCGGTTCACTGACCTTGACCGCCAGCAATGGCTCGTTTGGTTCCATCGCACGCAGGGCGACACGCGGCCGCGTCGGGTCCGGGATCAGCGCATTCAAATCGGTAAAGGCATCGGGCGGAATGGCGTCCGCGGGCCACGCCACCAGGCGGACATCCTCTGTGTGGATCTGTTCACCATAGCGCAGCGGACGGCTTGCCACCAGAACCTCGACGGTTTCAGTGATTGTCCGGTTCGCGTTGTTGGCCTGCACGACTGCCATGGCCGCTTGCGTGCGACTGACATAGTCTTGCGCCATGTAGACACCGAATCCGGCCAGGGCCAGACCGATCCCGAGGATTGCAACCTGAACGCCGCGCATGGTGTTACTCCTTTTCTTTGGCCGAATCTGTACAACAGAACCTGCCACTGAATTACGATCTCATCCTTACTCTGACCGATGAATCAGGCAACAAAATGGCGTTTCGTGCCTGATTTCGGTCTCGATGGAAAAAACGAGAGCGGCTGCACCGAGATGCAGCCGCTCCTATTTCGTCTAGCCGGTTTGGTCGCTTACTGGCTGACGCCCAGCGTACCCAGGGAGGCGACCGATGCGCTCGACAGCGAGTTTGAGATGTCGGTGCCAAGGGCGCCAACGCCGGTGCGAACGGTGCTGATAACCGCAAGGCCAAGGCCGACGATGGCCGCGGTCAGAACGACCCAGTCAACGGTTACGGCACCGGATTCGTCTGCGGCAAAGGTTTTGATCATCGAAGTAAAAGTCATGGTGCTGTCTCCAGTTCAGCGGTTGCAATTGGGTCGCCTCGTTTTGCCCAAACCGAACAACGGAAGTTTGAGGGGGGTTGGCCGCTCTTCGTTTAGACAAGTCTCTTTTCACCGGGGAACAAGGCGTCAAAGCGAATGAATTGCGGCCAAACAAGGGCAACTTGCGGGTATATCTGTGGTTTGTTTACGCTCTGTCGGTGAATGCCCGTGGCATGGTGCTATTGTCGCAATACCGGCGACGATCTGGCTGGCCGGGCACAAAGTGGGGAATCAGCACCCTTGCGCGCGTTTTCCGGCGCAAATACGAAAAAGGGCCACACTCCTAGGTGCAGCCCTTATCAAATCTCTCGGTGTCGGGTGCTTACTGGCTGACGCCCAGCGTACCCAAGGATGCGACCGATGCGCTCGACAGCGAGTTCGAGATGTCGGTGCCAAGGGAGCCAACGCCGGTGCGAACGGTGCTGATAACCGCAAGGCCGAGGCCGACGATGGCTGCGGTCAGAACGACCCAGTCAACGGTCACGGCACCGGATTCATTGGCGATAAAGGTTTTGATCATTGATTTCATGTGCATATCTCCTGGTTTATTGCACTCAATTGACCCGGGTAGCAGCGGCAGGCGGTTGATGGGGTTAGTCCTGCCGATCCGCTCGGGTATGCCCTGTTGTCACCCTTTGGCGTGTCGGCAATGCGGCGTTGGGGTCACCAATATGGGCAGTTGTGCGGTCTTAACTTGGGCAAGTTGCGGCATCGTTTCCAAAGCGTGGCCAATCAGCCGAATTGGCCTGCAAAGCACGACAATCGGCATCAGCGGGTTTGCGAAGTTGGCGAATCTCTGGCAAACTTTTGCGAAAGACCCAAACAAAGGTCGAAACGGGCCATGCCGAGCAGCCTGCCCAAATTTTCAACGCTGACAGTGCTGGCCCTCGGGGTGGCGGTGATTGCGGTTGCGCCGGTGCTGGCCGACGATTTCACCTTTCGTCGGATCGGCGTCGAACCGCAAACTGGCAGCAGCCGGATCACCGTGCAAATCGACCCTGCCGCGCAAGCTTTGCGCATTGCGCCGCCCAGCCAGCCCGCGCCGGTTTCGCCCCGCACCAACCGGGAAACCGCAACTGACGGCCCGTCAACCTCTGATTCTGCCCGGTTTGGCTGGTTCTGGACCCAAGTCAGCGCCGGCATTGGCCAGACCGAGGGGCGGTTTCTGGCCGCGATGGACGCGCTGCGCGATGCGCCCGAAAACGAGCGCGTTCCGGTTCCCAGCGTGCAGCACCTGCAAAATATCATCGCCGCGCAGGGGCCCCGCATATTGGGCGCGACCATCGGCACGCGTGTCTCTCCGGCGTTGGCGCTGGCGGTGATCTCGGTCGAATCGGCGGGGCGCACCACGGCGATCAGCCATGCCGGAGCGCAGGGCCTGATGCAATTGATCCCCG
>Ga0209345_10004321_pt1 | contig 13823 bp, 14 predicted proteins | sample Cruoilmetagenom7_FD_187294 | JGI IMG/M metagenome (GOLD analysis project Ga0209345, IMG submission 187294) | Oil polluted marine microbial communities from Coal Oil Point, Santa Barbara, California, USA - Sample 7 (SPAdes) (version 2) | ecosystem: Environmental > Aquatic > Marine > Oil seeps ...
GGAGAGAACAAACAAAATAGAGTTGGACTTTCTTCTGAATTTAAATACAGCAAAGGAAGTGTTAAATTAATTGCTTCCTATAATAAAATGGATAGAATGTTTGATAGTTTTAACGGTTGGACAGGTGAAACCGATCATTTTGAATACACTGGAAAAACTCATGTAATTGATGTTGTAAATAATTATAAAATCTCTAATGAATTTCAATTAATTGCAGGAGTTAATTACCAAAAGCAAAGCAATAAAACCAATAGTCCTTATGGAAATATTGAAGATGATTTAGCAAATTACACCACAACTGACCCGTATTTTACAGTAGTTTACAATGCAGCATCAGGTTTTAATATAAATGCCGGCGCACGTTTAAATAATCATAGTGAATATGGAAATCATATTGTGTATAATATAAATCCATCATATAATTTAAATAATAACTTCAGAATATTTTCTTCATTAAGTACAGCTTTTATTGCGCCAAGTACGTATCAATTATTTTCTCAATACGGAAGTATAAACTTAAAGCCTGAAGAAAATAAAACAGTTGAATTAGGTTTTGTGTATTCAAAAAATAAAATGCTTGAAGTAAATTCGGTTTTCTTTTATAGAGAAGAAGACAATGCCATTATTTTACCAGATTTTATTACCTATTCAAATGCTGAAGAATCTTTAAATGCAAAAGGTGTAGAAACTGAAATTAAAGTTGATGTTTTAGATGATTTAATAGTTAAATTTGGACATACATACACAACTAAAAGTGAGGATGTAGATTATATCCCGAAAAATAAATTCACTGCTTTGGTTGAAACAAACAGTATAAAAAATACGTACCTATCTTTACGTTATAAAAATATTTCAAAAAGAACGTATTTTGATCAATGGGTTACAGGAACCAATATTGCTGTTGATGCTTATAGTTTGGTAGATTTTTATGTAAGTCATAAGTTAATAAAAGATCGATTATCAGTTTTTGCGCAAGTATCTAATATTTTTAATGAAGATTATACTGAAACAATTGGATACACAACTAAAGGAAGAAATTTTAAAATTGGATTGGATTTTACATTTTAATTCACAATAACTTTATAATTATATGTTAAATAAAGCCTATCGAGAGATGGGCTTTATTTATTCATACATTTTTTCATTACTTTTAGCGTACTAAAAAAATTAAGATGCCTACAATTTCAAAAACTACACTAGACTTTTTAGCTTCATTAAAAAAGAACAATAATAGAGATTGGTTTAACGAGCATAAACCAGCTTTTCAGGTTGAGCAAACCAAAGCTAAAGATTTTTACAGTGCAGTTATGGATGGTTTAAATACACATGATGAGATTGAGAAATTAAAAATCTTTCGTATTTATCGTGATGTTCGGTTTTCAAAAGATAAAACACCTTACAAACCACATTTTGCAGGTAATTTTGTGAGAGGAACCAAGAGATTACGTGGTGGTTATTATTTAAGAATTAGACCAGGAGAAAGTTTTTTGGCAGGTGGTTTTTGGGAGCCAAATAAAGATGATTTACTAAGAATTCGTAAAGAGTTTGAAATGGATACAACTGAAATACGTGAAATTTTAACTGATAAAACGTTTGTCAAACATTTTGGAAAGTTACAAGGAAATGCTTTAAAAACTGCACCAAGAGGTTTTGATAAAGAGCATCCTGATATGGACTTAATTAGAATGAAACAGTTTATTGTAACTCGTGAATTTACTGATGAAGAAGTTTTAAGTCCGAATTTTATTACTGAAGTAGAGAATTCATTTAAGACAATGCGTCCTTATTTTGATTATATGAGTGAAATACTTACGACAGATTTAAATGGTGTATCAATAATTGACTAATTATTACTGTTGCCTTCTTCTTTTTCCGTATTCTTGAAGTATTCTTCTATTAAAATCTTTTTCAGATCTTTTTAGCATTATAATTTTTTTTGCTGAAATTATTTTAGAAAGTTCTTTAACTAATTTTATTTTAGTATCTGTTATTTGTTGTTCAGTACTTATAATTTCATCTATAAACTCTTGTGCCTTTTTTTCTGAGATATTTTCTACACCGCCTGCAAATTGAATTTTACGCATCATGCCACCTTCAATAGACATTTTTAAGGTGTGCATTTTTTCTGTATATAAATTATATACTGGCCAAAATTTTTCAGCTTCTTTAGGAGTAAGGTTTAATGCATCAGTAATATATGATGTTTTTAAGGCTGTTATCTTTTGACGATTCATCATTTGTTGCCCAAAAGCAATGTGTGATGTTAATAAAAGTGCAAAAATTATGAGTGTTATTTTTTTCATTTTTTTAATTTTCAAAAATTATACTTTCCAAATCTTCATCTGTTAAGTAGTTTGCTACTTCATCATCAGAAAGCGATTTGCTATCAATTTCAGTAGTTAATTCAATTTCAGGAAACATAGCTGCAATACTTAATGCATCAATATCAATATTATTGGTGTTAATCCAATTTTCAATTTCTGAAGAAGCCAAAGAATCAAAAGTTACTTTATTTGAATTGGTGTTTAAAGTGAAAATTAATAGGAGTGAAGCCGCAATAGAAATTGGTGCTACATACTTTATAATTTTACTTTTTAAAGAAATTACTTTTGAAGTTGAATTAATTTTATTAAAAACGGCATCTTCTACATTTGCAAAATAAGTATCAGAAATTTCTTCATTAATATTGTTTTTTTGAATAGCTTCAGCTTTTAATTTAGTAAGTACAATATCTTCAAGAGAATTAAAGTAGTTTTCAGGTGTTTTAAACGGATTTTCAACCTGTTTTTGTTGAAGTTTTTCAGCTTTTAATTCAGCAATAACAGCATCTTCAACAGTTTCGAAATAATTTGCAGGAATTTTAAAACCAGTTTTTTTAAGTGAAATTTCACTTAATTTAGGTGCTATTTTATGTAAATCTTCTTTATTCATTTCTAATACTTAGACTCAGTTTTAAACCAATAGTTTAATGTGATTTTAAAAATTCTTCAATTTTTTTTACAGCATGAAAATAGGAAGCTTTTAAAGCGCCAACTGAAGTTTCAAGAACTTCAGACATTTCATTATATTTCATTTCTTCAAAATATTTTAAATTAAAAACTAATTGTTGTTTTTGTGGCAATGTAAAAATGGCTTTTTGTAATAATTCTTGAATTTCATCACCTGTATAATTAGTATCTTCATGTAAAGTATCAGCCATTTTATGCTGTAATTCGCTTATATCAACGTGTTGTTTAGCTGCTTTTTTATTTATAAATGTAATTGCTTCGTTTGTAGCAATTCTATACATCCAAGAGTATAATTTACTATTTTCTTTAAATGAGTGAATGTTTTTAAAAACCTTTATAAATGTATTTTGAAGCACATCATCTGCATCATCATGTGACAATACAATTTTACGTATATGCCAATATAAACGCTCTTTATACAAAGTCATTAAACTACGAAAAGCTTGTTCTTGTGTTTTGGGATTTTTAAGCTGGTTTACTAATAGTTGTTCGTCAGTCACGTACTAATTTTTAGATTAGACAACTAAATTAAGTAAAGGTTTAATTGAAATCAAAAAAAATTAAGGAATGTTTTCAAAATTTCTTTTTGAATACCCAAATAAACGCTCTTTTTTAATGATATCAGCAATTCCTTTTGGAAGCATTTCTTCCCAACCTTGTTTTCCATTTGAAACCATTTCTAAAATAGTTTTAGAGAAAATATCTAACATATCAGGGTTATAATCTTTAATATCAACTACTTTGCCATTGTATTTAAAGAATTTATATAATTCTTTCATACGTGGATGCACTTTTAAATTTTCGCTTGTTTTTATTTCTCCTGTATGTTGGTCTTTTAAAGGATATAGATATACTTTTAAATCTTTAAAAAATAATTTACCAAAAGCTTCTAAAATTCCACCACTTAAATCTCGGTAGTATTTTTCATCAAAAATTTGCACAAAATTATTAACTCCCATGGCTAATCCAATTTTCTCTTTTGTGAATTCAGAAAAGTACTCAACCAATTTATAGTATTCTTGGTAATTGGTTATCATTACATTTTGACCTAGTGAACAAAGTAATTCAGCTCTTTCTAAAAAGTCTCTTTCATCAATTTCGCCTTCAGCTATTAAATTGGCAAGTGTAATTTCAAAAATTATTTTTGTGTTATTTTTTTGCACTTTATTTTCACCTAAAAATAACTGTTCAGCTAGTTTAAAAATTTCCATATTTAATTTTGTAACTGGTCTAAAACTTCCGCGAAGTGCTAAAATGTTAGCTTTATAAAGTTGTTGAGCCGGTAATAAATTATTACCATCAGGTCCAAACATCACTGCATTTGTCATTCCATTTTTCACTAATAATAAACTCATTAATCTATTATCAACATAAGAAAAACGTGAGCCAGAGAAATTAATCATATCAATTTCTAATTGTACTTCATGTAAATTATCATACAGCGATTTTAATAACTCTTTAGGTTTATCATTTAAATAAAATGCACCATAAATTAAGTTAACACCTAAAACTCCAAGTGTTTCTTGTTGAAGTTTTGCATCAGTTTCTTTAAAACGAACGTGTAAAATAATTTCATTATAAGCCTCTAAAGGGTCTAATTGAAATTTAATTCCAACCCAACCATGGCCTTTAAATTTTTTTGAAAAATCTATAGTTGTTACCGTATTTGCAAAAGAGAAAAACATTTTACCAGGATGATTTTTTCTATTTAATCTATCTTCAGTAAGTTCAATTTCATAAGTAAGCATTCTTTTTAAACGCTGTTCGGTTACGTAACGCCCTTCTTCTTCAATTCCATAAACGGCATCAGAAAATTCTTTATCATAAGCACTCATGGCTTTTGCGATAGTTCCTGAAGCACCACCAGCTCTGAAAAAATGACGAACTGTTTCTTGGCCAGCACCAATTTCTGCAAAAGTTCCGTAAATGTATTCGTTTAAGTTAATTTTTAAAGCTTTAGCCTTACTTGATGGAATATCATTAATTTCAGTATCACCTTTTAACTTAAGAGCCATGTTGTTTTTTTAGTTTTTGCAAAATTACTAAAATTAGATTGTTCTAAGTATATTTAAAAGTAAAAGAGGGTAGAAATAAATTCTACCCTCTTTTTATAAATTATAATTTAGAAATAAATTACATGTTTTTAAGCTCACTAACTAGTTCTGTTAAAGCTTTTTTGGCATCACCAAATAGCATTGAAGTTTTGGTGTTGAAGAATAATTCATTCTGAATTCCAGCATAACCTGCATTCATACTACGTTTGTTTACTATAATATGTTTTGAATTTTCAACATCTAAAATTGGCATTCCGTAAATTGGACTTGTAGGGTCATTATGTGCTGCTGGGTTAACAACATCATTTGCACCAACAACTAAAACTACATCTGTATTAGGGAATTGAGGATTGATATCATCCATTTCAATTAACTTATCATAATCTACATTACTTTCAGCTAATAATACGTTCATATGACCTGGCATACGACCTGCTACTGGGTGAATTGCATAAGATACATCAACACCTTTTTCAGTTAATATTTGCTCAAGTTCATGAATTACATGTTGAGCTTGTGCAACTGCTAATCCATATCCAGGAACAATTACTACTTTATTTGCATAATTTAATAATACAGCAGAATCACTTGCAGTAGTTTTTTTGATGCTTCCACCAGTTTTTCCACCAGTAGCTCCACCTAAATCTGCATCTCCACCAAATGCTCCAAAAATAACATTTGCTAAAGATCTGTTCATACCATCACACATTACAAATGTTAAAATTAAACCGGCTGAACCAACTAAAATACCACCAACTAACATAACCATGTTTCCGTATAAAACACCTGTTATTGCAGCAGCTATACCAGTTAAAGAGTTTAATAGTGAGATTACCACAGGCATATCTGCACCACCAATTGGGAATACAAATAAAAGCCCATAAATTAATGAAGCAGCTAATAAAGCATATATAAGAATAGTGAAACTACCACCCATTACAATATATGCTCCAAAAGCAATAAGTGCTAGGAATAATATATTGTTAATTAGGTTATATTTTGGAAGTCTGATATCATTTAATGAACCATTTAATTTTCCAAAGGCGACTAAACTTCCAGAAAAAGTAATACTACCAATAATAATGGCAGCAATTACAGTTGAACTTTGTGTTACATCACCAACACTATTTCCATATTCAACTAAACCAATTAACATGGCACTTGCACCACCAAAACCGTTAAATAAAGATACCAACTCTGGCATTTTTGTCATTTCAACTTTCATAGCAATAAGCCAACCTATTAAGGTACCAACAAATAGTGCTGCCCCAATTAAAATATAATTTATTGATGGTACTTCAAAATCGTGTAAGAAAATTGTACCAATTATCGCAAGAATCATACCTACAGCTGAAATAAAGTTTCCTTTTTTAGCTGTTTCTGGGTGTCCTAGCATTTTTAAACCTATAACAAATGTTACGGTTGAAATCAAATAGATAATACTTAATGTTATACTCATTATTTTCTCTTTTTAAACATTTGTAACATACGGTCGGTAACAGCAAATCCACCAACTACATTTATAATTCCTAATACTACTGCAACAAAACCTAAACCTAACGAAAGGTAGTCATTTGGGTCTGCTTGCAGCATTACTAATAACGCACCAACAATTACAACACCACTTAATGCGTTTGCTCCAGACATTAACGGAGTGTGTAGTACAGACGGTACATTTTTAATTAATTCTACACCAATAAATATCGCTAAAATCAGGATATATATTAATTCTAAATTATTGCTAATAAATTCTAATAATTCATTCATATTTATTTAGTTTTAGTTTTGTCTAATTTTTCCTTCGTGTACAATTAATGTACCATCAGTTATTTCTTCTTCTAACTCCCATTTAAACTTATTTTCTTCAGTTAAATGCATTAAGAAATTATACATGTTTTTTGCGTATAATTCACTTGCGTTAGTAGATACACTTTCAGGAGCCATTGTAGTTCCAATAATTTTAACACCATTTGTTATAACAGTTTCGCTCATTTTACTTAATTCACAGTTACCACCTTGTGCAGCTGCTAAATCAATAATAATGGCACCGTTTTTCATTTTAGAAACTTGTTCAGCTGAAATTAATATAGGAGCTTTACGTCCTGGTACCATTGCTGTTGTAATTACTAAATCTGCTTGAAATAACGATTTGTTTACTGCTTCTTTTTGTCTACGTACATAATCTTCTGATGCTTCTTTTGCGTAACCACCTTCAGATTCTTCACCAGTATTATCAACAGAAATAAATTTAGCACCTAAAGATTCAGTTTGTTCTTTAGTTTCCATTCTAATATCTGTAGCTTCAACAACTGCTCCTAAACGTTTTGCAGTTGCAATTGCTTGTAAACCGGCAACACCAACACCATAAATTAATACTTTTGAAGGAATAATGGTTCCTGCAGCAGTCATCATTAATGGAAATATTTTTGTCATTTCGTTAGCTCCAGTAATTACCGCTTTATAACCAGCCAAGTTACTTTGTGAACTCAAAACATCCATATCCTGTGCTCTTGAAATTCTTGGCATTGCATCCATAGAAAATGCTGTAGCACCAGTTTCAGCGATAGCTTCAATTAATTCAGGTTGTGATTTATAGTATAACTGACTCATTAAAATTTGGTCTTTGCTAACTGATTTTAAATCATCATTATCAAATGGATTAATTTTTACTAACACATTTGATTCTTTAAAAATATCTTTTCTCTTTTTTACAACAACACCTACTGAAGTAAAATCAGAATCTTTAAATGAAGATTTTGTACCTGCATCTTCTTCAACCAAAATTTCAAACCCTTTTCCAATAAGTTGTTTGGCAATATTGGGTGAAATAGCGATACGCTTCTCACTTAATGGTGTTTCTTTTAATACGCCTATTTTCATATATTAATGGTTTTATTATGTATAAAATTATATAAATTATTTTTCTGATAAGAATTTCTATGAATTATAAAAAAAAGAAAACTAGCTAAAAGGCTAGTTTGGTACATATATATCATTCTTATAAAAAACAACACGTTTAAAATTATAAAAAATATAATGTTGTTATTTGATTCTGTTATTGAAGATAAATAGTTGTTCATTTTTTTAAATAATTGCGTAAATATAAGTATTAATTAAAGGCTAAAAGTTGATATTAATCACATTTTTAATGAACTTATATTTTGTGTAATAATTATTACAATTATTTCATTAAAAGTTAAATACAAATTATTATACAGCTATATTTAGTTAACAATTGTTACTAGTTTTACCCTACCTAACCTGTTTTTTAGTTATACTTGTACTTTATCATAAAAAGTAAATGAAAATTAAAATCACATTTTTAGGAACAGGTACTTCTCAAGGTATTCCGGTTATTAATAGTACGCATCCTGTTTGCTTGTCTACAAATAAAAAAGACAAACGATTACGCGTTTCAATTTTGGTTGAATGGGATGATTTTGCGTATGTTATAGATTGTGGTCCAGATTTTAGATATCAAATGCTACGCGCTAAAGTTTCTAAAATTGATGGTGTATTATTTACGCATGAACATGCTGATCATACAGCTGGTTTAGACGATTTAAGACCATTTAGTTTTAGCTTGGGAGCTGTTCCAATTTATGCACATAAAAGAGTTTTAAAGTATTTAACTACACGTTTTGACTATATTTTAAACGATAATAATAAGTATCCTGGAGCGCCTAGTGTTCAACAAATTGAGATTGATAATAATCCTTTTTTATTGGGAGATTTAGAAGTAATTCCTATTGAAGTTGAGCATGGGAAATTATCTATTTTCGGGTTTAGATTTCATACTATTGCTTATTTAACAGATGTTAAAACAATTTCAGAAGAAGAAAAAAGAAAGCTTCAAAATTTAGATATTTTAATTGTAAATGCTGTTAGAATAAGACCTCATCATTCTCATTTAAATTTAGAAGAAGCATTGGTTTTAATTGAAGAATTAAAGCCTAAAAAGGCTTATTTAACACATATTAGTCAATATTTAGGCTTTCATAAAGAAGTAGAAAAAACACTTCCAAAAAACGTGTATTTAGCTTATGATGAGTTAGTTGTTGAAAATTAGAATGTTATTCTTTTAAAGCCCATTCAACTGCTTTTTCTGCATGAATTTTTGTAGTGTTAAATATTGGAATAGTAACATCTTTATCTGAAATAAGCAATGGTATTTCTGTACAACCTAATATAACTCCTTGCGCACCTTTTTTTTCCAAATTTTGAATGATATTTTTATAAATTTCTCTTGATTCAGCTATTATTTTTCCTTTTACCAATTCGTTATAAATTATATCGTGGACTAATTGTCTTTCATCAATAGTAGGAATTAAAACTTCTATTCCGAAGTTATTAATTAAGATTTGTTTATAAAAGTCTTTTTCCATTGTGAATTTAGTTCCTAACAAAGCAACTTTTGTAAGTTTATTTATAACAATTTCTTGTGCCGTAGCGTCAGCAATATGCAAAAAAGGCACTGAAATATTTTTTAATATGGCATTACTGCATAAATGCATAGTGTTAGTGCAAAGAATTATGATATCAGCTCCAGCTATTTCAAGTTGTTTTGCTGCATTACTCATTAATTCATCTAAAGCTTTCCAATTATTTTGGTGTTGTAGCTTTTCTATTTCAGCAAAATCAACAGAAATCATGATATTTTTACAAGAGTGAAAGCCGCCTAAAACTTCTTTTACTTTTTTATTTATAAGTTCGTAATACACTAATGAAGATTCCCAGCTCATACCTCCAATTAATCCAATTGTTTTCATTTATTAAAAGTTTACTTAGTAATTATTATAAATTAGCTTTAAAGTTTTATGAATAGTATTCTTAATTTTTGAAGTTGGTATTTGATAATGATTGTTCATATAACTAAAAATAAGAACTGTACCTTTTTTTGTAATTAAATAACCGCTTAAATTGTAATTATTTGATAATGAACCTGATTTTGCATACACAAAAATTTTGGGGTTTAAAGTGTCTGTTTCATCATTATCAGAGAGGTAATTTAATAATTTTGGTAATGGAATTTCAGAATACATTTTATCTAATAAATAAACAAAATCGTTTGGTGAAAATAAATTATATCTAGACAATCCTGAACCATCAACCCAACGAGGTACTTGAGGTAAGCCTTCTAGATAATTGATTAACGAATAGTTAATTGCAGATTTAACGGAATAAGAATTAGTTACTTTTTTTCCAACTTGAAGTAATAATTGTTCTGCAATAAAATTATCACTTTCAACAAGCATTTGTTTATACAATTCATCTGATGTTACACTTTTTAACGTCTTAAAATTATATTCTTTTGAAGTTGAAATTAGTTTAATTTCTTTTTGGATTTCATCGCTTAATAATTTAGCAACTAATTGATTAGATGTTATAAAAGGGACATTATTTACTTTTTTACTATTTTTTTGAATGTAAAATATATTTTTGGAAAATTCTCTTGTGATTGAAACGCTATCTAAAACATGTATATTTTGTTTAAAGTAAGATGGGACTGAATTTTGTAAACGATCATTTATAGTGTACTTTACCAAGTTTCCATGCACAGGAAATAAGCTTTTTTCAGGCATATAATAATATTGGTAATCATCCCAAGCCCAACCACTTCCTAAGGAATTATCATTAATATTTTCATCAATCAAATAAATACTGTCTGTTTGTTTTTTTAAGAAATCAATTACCTTAGAAGTTTCAAAACTATGCAATAAAGAAGGATCGGCAGTGCCTTTAATAAGTATAGAATCTTGAGTTTTATAATATTCCAGTCCAGTTATTGAATCTTCAAGCGTTTTATATGCTGTATAAAATGTAAATAATTTTGTATTTGAAGCAGGTATAAAATATTTTTGACCGTTGTAATTAATTAGTTCTTTTTTAGTTGTAGGATTGTACAAAACAAAGCCTTTAAAAAATGAATTTTCGTTATCAATTTGCTTAAAGTTTTGTTTAATTTTATGTGTAGTACCACACGAATTTAAAAACATAACAACTAAAATAACGTTAGTTATATTTAAAGCTTTTGAGATGCTTTTTTTTATAGTTAACATATAGAAATTATAAACTAAATTTAATTTTTAAGCTCAATAATAATGGGTAAATGATCAGATATATGCTTACTGTTATCTAATAAATCATTGATATGTGTATAAGATAAAACTGTCAAATTTTTAGTGAAAAAATAATCAATTTTTCTAGTAACTTCATCTAAGCTAAAGCCATTAAATGTTCCTGTTGGTCCAATTAAAGTGGTTTTAGATATTTTTGAAGCATCATCTAATTCAGTATTTAAAATAGTTATTGGTTGTTGGTTAGGAGTCATATTAAAATCTCCCATTAAAATAACAGGATGATTATTTTTATTTAGTTGTTTAATTTTTCTTAAAATTAATTTTACAGAGTTTTCTCTTGCTATTTTCCCAATATGATCAAAATGTGTGTTAAACACCCAAATTTTTTGGTTGGTTTTTAAATTTTCTAATAAACCATAGGTGCAAATTCTATTTAAAACAGCATCCCAACCAATTGAACTATTATTTGGTGTTTCAGATAACCAAAACGTATTATTTTTAAGTAATTTAAAAATGGTAGTGTCGTAAAAAATAGCTGAATATTCTCCTTTTTGTTCACCATCTCTTCCAATACCAAAATAAGCATGGTTATTTAAAGAATTGTTCAAATACTCAACTTGATTAATTAACCCTTCTTGAATTCCAATTATTGGAGCGTTGTATTTCTTTAAAAGTAAAGCTATATTATCCTTTCTATCTTGCCAGTTGTTAATTGTGTCCCAATTATTATCATACCTAATATTGTAAGAAATAACTTTAGTAGATTGTGCTGTTGAAATTATTGAAATGCTAAAAAAGCATAGAAAAACTATACCGTATTTTTTATTAATATTCATTTTATAAATATATAATAATAGTTTCTTAAAATTTGTAATTATTAGCGCAAAAAAAAAGCCTATCAATTAATTGATAGGCTTCTATTTTGAAAAAAGGTAATTAGTATATATTAAATTACTTTTACATTTACTGCGTTTAAGCCTTTTTTACCTTCTGTTAATTCGAATTCAACTTCATCACCTTCTCTTATTTCATCGATTAAACCAGAAATGTGTACAAAATGTTCTTTGTTTGAACCTTCTTCGCTGATAAATCCAAATCCTTTTGTTTCGTTGAAGAATTTTACTGTTCCTTTACTCATTGTATTTGTATTAAAAATTATATTAGTTGCAAATCTACGTTTTATTATTAAATATTCATAATTTTTCAATAAATTATATTTTTAATTCTTTAATACGTATTTATTTGTAAATGAGTTGGTTACTTATATTTTAATTTTTAATCCATAAATATAATGTCCGCAAACACGAGTTTTTAGCTCTATTACGTTAGGTAAATGCCCCAATTGTTTAAAATTAAATTTTGTTAAGAGTCCAATTGTAGAAGTGTTAATGTCTAATAGAAAAGCTACTAAATTTTTCTTTCCAATTCTTTTACAATCTAAAATAGCATAATTTAATAAGGCTGTTCCTATTCCTTTTTTATGAAAAGAATAATCTACATAATAGCTTATTTCTGCGACTTTAGACATTGCTTTTCTTCCAGGTCTATATGGAGATATTGTACAATAGCCAACCACTTTTTTGTTAATTTCAGCAATGTAAAGTGGGTAACTGTTGTTGTCAAACTTATTAAACCACTTAATTCTATCGTCCAATAAAACCTCTTCAGTATCACCTGTGGCACAATTAGATTTTATGGCTTGGTTATAAATTGTTACAATACTTGGTAAATCTTTTAAAGTTGCAAATCGTATTGTTATTTTAGAGTTCATATTAAAATTTAAATTAAAGACTTGTGCATTGTAAATTAATAAATTTAAAAAAGCAAAGGTAGTAACAATCACTAATTATTGTTACTACCTTTAAATTTAAGTAATATATGGGTTGATTTTATTATTTTGAAAACTAAATTTTAACACCCAACTCCTGTAATAACTTTTCTGAATTTGCTTTTACAGCTGCCGGTGGATTTAAAGATAATGCTCTTTTAAAGTTTTTAATTGCATTCTTTTTATTTCCCATAGTTTTATAAGCTTCTCCTAAACTATCATAACTGTTTGGGTCTGTAGGATCATTTTTAATATTCATTTTGAAGAATTTTAAAGCTAAAACATATTGTTTTTGATTTAACATTTGATATCCCATAGTGTTCAATTGTCTTTTATTAGCTAATGTTGCAGCTTCTTCAATAAGTTTTAAAGATTCATCTTGTTTTCCCATTTTAGTGAGAATTCTAGATTTTGTAAGAAGATTATTGTAATTTTTTTGACTAAAAAATTGCCCGCTAATTGATTTGTTTATCCAATTTAAAGCTTCGTTTAAATCACCATCATTGTTTAACGCATAATTTGCTGCTTGTACCCAACTTTGATTTGAAAAACCTGGTGAATTTTGTAATTCATTTTTTATGTTTTCTAAAACTAACTTATTTACTGCAACTTCAATTTTAAAAGAAATTTCTTTAGTACCCCATTTTAACGCTGCTGTTGTTGAGTTTGCAGTTACGTCAATAAAATCGAATGTAAGTAGTTCAACATTATTAATTTCATTAGATTTTACTGTAACTTTTAAAACATCTTCTTCAGGCTTGTAAAAAAAACTTCCCCAAGCGGATGAATTACTTGAGAAAATTACTGTTACATCACCATTTTCAAAAGGAACCATATGTAAACCATACGTTCC
>Ga0209345_10004322_pt1 | contig 13820 bp, 11 predicted proteins | sample Cruoilmetagenom7_FD_187294 | JGI IMG/M metagenome (GOLD analysis project Ga0209345, IMG submission 187294) | Oil polluted marine microbial communities from Coal Oil Point, Santa Barbara, California, USA - Sample 7 (SPAdes) (version 2) | ecosystem: Environmental > Aquatic > Marine > Oil seeps ...
AAGAAGTCTATGGATTATTGATTTCGGCTTTGTGGTACCTCTTCCAATTAATTTTACCCACCTGATGTTTCCATCCGATAATATTTCGATATCGTCTCCCTGTTTTTCGGGGAGTTGAATAGAAAACAGATCACATGAACAGGTAGTGGTTTGTGTCGTTGCAGAATGGATTACATCAGAACATTTTAAACATTGAATATAGCATAATTTCATTGGGCTATTTCTAGGTTTAATAGATCTAGTTAAAAATAATTTTTCCAACTGTTTTGCGTGTATAATATTAGGCGGATTTTGACGCAATTCTTTCTCTCTCGTAGTCCCAATTCGGTAGTTTTCCCCCCATTCCCGTGTGCCAATAGGGGCAGGATTTGCTTCGGTTAATTTGGCGCGTATTCTTTCCGATCGTTCGGCAGCCAATTTTTGCCAAGTTTTTTAAGTTCTTTTTTTCGCGCCGAATCCATGTTTGTTCGCTCATAAAATGTAGTTAGTGATTACTCTCAGCCTTGTGTCTGCTTGAAAATGCAATAAATTTTCTATTTATGATAAACTCTATTTATTCGAGTTCCAAGCCCAATTCATAGATAACAAATTTCTCTCACTCGCATGTTAAACAGAGAAACACCTAAAACCGCCCCAATCTAGGCGGCCTCGGTAATTTCCCCGCTACTATCTTGCCCACCGGAACCCCTGTTAGCTTCGCCATCAGGACGTCCTTGACCGGGAGTGCGCCTTGCGCGGCTACCAGTGCGGCCTTGCGCGCCAAGCGGGCCGGGATGGTGTCGGTGGTGTAGAGGCGCATCATTTTTTCGGTCATCTGATAGAGCGGCCAGGTCAGGCGGCGGTGATCCTTGTTATAGGCTTTCAGGGCGCGGGTATTGCCCAGATCCAGACCACGGGACTTGGCGCGGCGTAGGTGCCCGACAAGGTTAGCGACACCCTGAATGCCGAAGTTAAATCCGTGGGCGGTAACCGGATGCATACCTACGGCAGCATCCCCAATCAGAGCCAATCGTTCGGCGTAGAAAGATTGTGCATAGACCCCGACCAAAGGATAGGCGACCCGTTCGCTAACGCATTTCAGTTCGCCCATCAGGCCTTTTAAGCGTGGCTCTGTAGCGCGTGCATAATCCAAATCGCTCAGCGCCATAAACCGTGCGGCGTCTTCGGCGGAAAAAGTCTGCACCACCGAAGCTATGTCATTGTTCAGCGGCAATATGGCCAACCCGCCATCATAGCGAAAACACTCATGGGCGATATGGTTATGGGGTTTGCTCCCGTGCATGCGCCCAACGATCATGGTTTGGCCAAAGTCGTGCATGTCGGCCTTGATGCCTGCATCTCGGCGGATTTGTGAGAATCGTGTGTCGGCAGCTATTGCGAGTTGTGACGTATAAACCGAACCGTCTACGAGGGTGACGGTCGCCGCAGTGGCATAACGGGTTAAGGTTTTGACCTCCGCGCCTGTAAACCATGTGATGTTCTCTTTTTCGGCAGCCACATTATACAGCACACGTCGGATAATATGGTTGGAGATAATATTACCAAGCTTGCCCGCGCCTGTAGACTGTGGATTAAAGTTCAGGGCAAAGGGAGCATCGCCGTCCACTACTTTGGCGGCGCGTATGGGTGAAACCTCACCTGTGTCGATTTTCTGCCATGCACCGAGGCTTTCGAGTATCTGGCGCGAGCTTTCCGACACGGCAATATCCCGGCCATCATTTTGTGGCCTAGCCAAAGCGGTTTTGCTCTGGCGGTCAAAAAGCCCGACCGTCAGCCCTATATCAGACGCCAGCGCAGAGAACGCCAGACCAGCAGGCCCAGCTCCGATGACCAAAATATCAAAATACATATCCGCTCTCCTATCCGCTATAGCGTAACACAATTGGCCTATTATAAGACATGATGAATTGTCGCAGGCCAATTTTACGGTAATTTACCGTTGGTGGGTTTTAACCTTGTCGCCGTATAGAAATATTATCTGTCTTCAGATTTACTTGGCCAATTGCGGTCAATCAAGGCTTTGCGTTCGCGTACAGCCCGCCATTTGGGCTTTATGGCCAAAGCCTGTTGATAGCTTAGCCGTGCCTTTTGGAACTGCATTTGCTTTTCATAAGCATAGCCTTGGAGGTAGTGACCATAAGCTGGGTTTTCCGGTTGCAACTGCAATGCGGCTTGTGTGGTTTCGAGCACTCTGTCAAAATGCGCATCTATGAAGTCCAGTCCGGCAAGCGCCAGCATTGCATCTGCGAATTGAGGGTTAAGTTTCAGGGCTGCCGTGTAATCCAGGCGGGCTAGCGCAAGGTTGTCGAGATTTTGATGCAAAATACCACGGTGGTACAGGCTTACAACCCGATTTCTAGGAATTAGGTTTGCGTTGGAAAGGGCAAGGTTGCAACTCGCCAACATATCTGTTTGTGGATATCTTAATCTTGCAAAATCCTTGCAGGACTTCACATTTGGGTCGCCTTTAGTTTTAAACTTCACTTCACTGGTCATGTTGGTGACAATCCCGACACTGAAATTTTTGTTAGCCCGCGTTCCACCACGCTCATGATAACCGGGAACATGAGTGGCCGCATAGTTGCCTTTACGTGGCACCGATGATGAATCAGTTTTGTTGGTGGTTTGCGCGCATCCAGACATAAGGAAACCACTTAAGGCTATCACGACACAGAATGAAATTAACTTATACATTTGACCCAATCCTCCAGCGCCGCCCGTTGGCCATAGCACATGAAGCATCAGTCTATCATAAAACACAAGGTAGGCATACAAATATATCCGGTGATACCTGAGAAGATCTGCACACCACGTAATTGTGATGGATTGCCCATTGAATTTTCAATGCGCCTGCGCCACATAGTCTGCATGACATATACAGTAGCATTTCAGATGGACCCGATTGAGGGTGTGGACATTGATACCGACTCTAGCTTTGCGCTGGCACTGGAGGCACAGGCGCGCGGCGCGACCCTGTATTCCTACGGCCCCGAACAATTGAGTTATAATGCCGGACGGGTTGAAGCCCGCGCCCGGCCTATGACGCTACGCCGCGAGCACGGTAATCATGTGACGTTCGACGACGAGGTCATTCTCGATTTGGCCGAAGATGTGGACGTGGTTTGGATGCGCCAGGACCCACCCTTTGATATGGCCTATATCACGGCGGCACATATTTTGGAAATGCTAGAGGGGAAAACCCTTGTTTGTAACGACCCAAAGTGGGTGCGCTCTTGCCCCGAGAAAATTATTCCTCTGGAATATCCTGATTTGATTCCGGACACTCTCATCAGCCGCGATAAAATATCTATCGATGCGTTTCGCGCCAAGCACAAAGACATCATCCTTAAGCCCTTATATGGCAATGGCGGGGCAGGGGGGTTTTTGGTGAAGGACGGCGACAGTAATTACACGTCATTGCTCGAGATGTTTTTTGAAAGCTCCCGCGAGCCAGTTATTGCCCAAGCGTTTCTCAAAGATGTCGCGAACGGCGACAAGCGCATCATACTCATCGACGGCGAAGTCGCAGGGGGGTTTAACCGCAAACCGGCAGAGGGCGAAACCCGTTCTAATCTGCATGTGGGTGGTACGGCCGAGAAAATTGTGCTGAGCGAGGCCGACAAGAAAATCTGCGCAGCCATTGGCCCAATGCTCAAAGAGCGCGGCCAGATATTTGTTGGCATAGATGTTATCGGCGATAAAATGACCGAGATAAATTTGACCTCACCGACGGGTGTGAATGAACTCAAACATTTCACAGGCATAGACGCCGTCGCTATGGCGTGGGATGCGATTGAGCAGCGGTTAAAGGCGTAATCTCTCCTTAGTATTTACATGCTAGCAACACGCCATGGAACGAGTTTCACATATTTGCTTGGGCATTGTCGGCATGTTGGTTCTCAGCGCATGCGCTTCAACGCCGTCTCCCCATGCGGCCCGCCCTCCTGTCCAAAGCCAATCCGCTCAAAGCCATTCAGGGCTACAGCTTCCCGACAAAGTACAATTTATGCAAACTGACAAACGTTGGGCGAGCCAGACATTGGGTGGTTCGGGGGAGAGCCTCAAGAGCGATGGTTGTCTCGTGACCTCGGCGGCTATGGCGCTGGTTAATCTTGGCTTTCAAACTGACCCGGGCGATTTGGCATACCGTCTGAAAGCTTACGGCGGATTTAACAAACAAGGCTGGCTGGTGTGGAGCGGGCTGGAGAAAGCTACATCTGGCAAAGCCAAAACCGTATTTTATGAGCGCAAAGATAACGCCGCCGTGCGCTCATGTTTGGCGGCAGGGTTTTACCCGCTGGTGCGCTTTAACTTACCGACCAGCAAAACCCATTGGGCAATGGTGGTTGGGGATAGCCATCAAGGTTTTTACGTTCGAGATCCTATGGTCAATTCTCGCACCCCCATCCCGCTATCATCGCGCACAAAAACTATAGACGCGGTGCGGTGTATCGGGGTTAAGGCGTCTAAGGTGTAAGCGGTAACATATTTGTCCGCTTGACCTGCCCGAAAGCAAAACTGCTCTCTAGGCTTTGGACGCCGGGGATTTTCGTGAGGCGGTCACGGACAAGGTGTTCATAAGATTTAAGATCGCTGCTGACGACCCGCAAAAGATAATCCCGGTTCCCCGTCATCAGATAGCATTCCACCACGGCGTCTATGTTTTCTATGGCTTGCTCAAATTTACGGATCATGTCCGGGGAGGGTTTCTCAAGCTTAATATTGACGAACACATTGATCGGCAGGCCAAATTTCTCCTGATCCACCAAGGCGGTATATCCGGTGAGGATGCCATCTTGCTCTAGCTTGCGCACACGGCGCAAACAGGGGGAAGCGGACAGACCAATACGGGCGGCCAAATCCTGATTGGTCAAACGGGCATCTTGCTGTAAGGCCTGGATAATCTTGCGGTCTATTGCGTCCATGGGCGATAAAACTCCTTAATCTGCTAATATTATATGATATTCAGCTATAAACGCAAGCACATGGCGCAAGAAATAGCGTATATTGTCGAAATGGTTCTGCTGTACCGAGTGCAGCGAGGCAAGGGCGACCGCCCGTCGCGCCTTACGGCGCGCCCCCGCGGAGGCGTGCGTTCTTACGCACTGCCGTGAGCGAAATAAACAAGGAGAACAATATGTCATCTGAACACGATACATCAAAAATGGGTTTTGCCACCCGCGCTATTCATGCGGGCACGATGCCGGACCAATATGGCGCTTTGGTACCACCGGTTTATATGACATCGACCTATGCGTTTGAGACAGTCGAACAAGGCGCGGCCATGTTTGAAGGCGAGCAGGCTGGGCATTTTTATTCGCGTGTTTCCAACCCGACCGTAGACATCCTTGAAAAACGTTTTGCTTCTATTGAGGGCGCAGAAGCCGCCGTTGGTTTTGCGTCTGGCATGGGCGGGATTACGTCGACACTTTGGACATTGCTATCGGCGGGCGATGAAATTATCGCAGATGAAACCTTGTATGGGTGTACATTTGCATTTCTGGAACACGGCCTGACACGGTTTGGTGTCACGGTTAAATTTGTCGATTTGCAAAATCCCGACGCATTCGCGGACGCAATTACAGACGCCACCAAAGTGGTGTATTTTGAAACCCCGGCCAATCCGAATATGCGCCTCATCGATATTGCCGCCATTAGCAAAATCGCCAGCGCCAAAGATGTTATCACCGTTGTCGACAACACCTATTCCACACCCTATCTGACCCGCCCCATAGAACTAGGCGCAGATTTGGTTGTCCATTCTGCGACAAAATATCTCGGTGGGCATGGTGATTTAATCGCGGGACTGGTCGCGGGCTCGGCGGAGTTGATGTTGAAAATCCGGGTCGAAGGTCTGAAGGACATGACCGGAGCCGTGATGTCGCCGCTGACCGCCCACCAGATTATGCGCGGCATGAAAACGCTGGAACTTCGCATGGATAGGCATTGCGCCACCGCTATGATGATAGCCAAAGAATTGGAAGCCCATCCTGCGGTCGAGCAAGTGTTTTATCCGGGTCTTAAATCTTCGCCGGATCACGTACTCGCAAAAAAACAAATGCTCGACTTTGGCGGTATGATCGCGTTTGAACTTAAAGACGGTATCGAGGCCGGGCGCACCATGATGAACGCCTTGCATCTCGTTAAACGCGCCGTCAGCCTAGGTGACCCAGACAGCCTCATCCAACACCCCGCCTCCATGACCCATTCATCCTACACACCAGAAGAACGCGCCGCCCACGGTATAACGGACGGACTAATCCGCTTGTCCGTAGGCCTAGAAACACCGGACGATATTCTGGCAGATTTGTTGGCCGGACTAGAGGCCATCCCTATAATGCAAGGCAAAGCTGCTTAAGGGGACAGTTTAAGCTAGCTGGTTGATTTTGGTTGCTGTGACCGTAATTTCAAAATAATAATCATGGAGAACAATATTCAGTTTGTAGGGTGGATTAGCGCCTCTTGCGCGTAATCCACCGTGAGAAAGTTTCCGAACCAATAGTGATTTCCAAAAGGTGGATTACGGCCAAGAAGCCTAATCCACCCTACAGGTTTGCTCTTAGTTTATGAGTTCACTACCTAATATCCGTTGGGGAAAACCTGAGATCTAAAATTTTGGTTGGAGGTTGTGGTGACAATAACCGAAAATAATACAGTCTTGTGAGTTTTCCATTTTATATCCCTCAATGCCTTGATATATCCCTGTTTTATTTGGATTTTGAACCTACTAAATCATTGTATTTACGAATTATTCCAAAATAATCACAAAAACATATCCCTGACTTTGTGTTGGGATTTATTATGGTGAGATGGAATTTGAGACTAGACAGAATTGGGAATATGGCACTGCGGCGCGGCTAGATATGCCGCGCGGTGTGCCATATGGTGTGTCTGGGTTTTTGGCTTGGCTGATGATTTGGCTTCAGGCTTGTGTGGTGGGCTCACGGCGGTGGTCTTGTGGCGAAGCCCGTGCGGAGAAACAGCAGCCTTGGCAACCCAACCGACAGCGGCGGCGCATGGGGCGGGCTAAAATCTCGGCTGTGCGTTACCTTGGCGCTCATTATATTCTTGCAGGTCGTCATCTTACGCCGAGGCAATTTGTCGAATGGCAGGCGCGGTATTCTGTGCGCGGGCGGGTCTCCGTCTACCGCATGCGCTATTGGCGCAAGACGGTGAAAGGTAAGGCTGCGCCTTTGGGGACTGAACATGAATATTGGCGTGATCCGCTGGGATGTTTAACCGGGCATATGGCTAAACTTCTATGCGGCGTTTGGGCTGCACATCTCTGGCCGGGATGGCAACATTTAGCTAATCAATATTATAATGACTAAATGAGTAAACTAATTTAGTCATTATAATCGGCCAAGTCAAAATTGAAAACCATCGCACCTAAAGATCATCGCGCGGAGAAGCCTCTGGTGCGGGCAATGGCGCGTGTCTGAACCTAGTTTTCTGTTTTCCGTCAGCCCACTTGTCCTGCCCGCGACACAAAAAAGCCTGTCTCTAAAGACAGGCAGTTTGGGGGGGTATTTTGGGTCCCAATATTGGGTCTCAATATGGGGTCCCAATAAGGGGTCAATGGATAAGAGAGAGGGAGAGAATATCCAAATGGTGGGAGCGGGCCTAGCCCCCTGATACGCTGGGGATGTGAGCGGAATGATTCCGGTCTGTATCAGGGTTCTAGGTTTCGCGCCCACCTATTATATAACCCAGACGCTCCATAAGCGTGAAGTTTATCACGGTTTTTCATTTAATTTCAGTCTTATGTTGCTTTTTTACGATTGTTGCACCTGCATAGTTCCTATGTTAGGTGGGAGAAGGCATTTAAGAGGGCACCATATGACGGATAGATTTTCCAGCTTTAGCGATCCGATTCGCAGCAATGAAACCTTGCGCAAAATCGCGACATTCAAAACCTTTGAAGCTAAAACCACTATAATCAATGAAGACGATAAAGGCGGTGCGGTTTATTTTATTCTAGATGGTCAGGTCAATATCACCGGCTATTCATCGCGCGGGCGGGAGATTTGGTATAGCAAGCTTGGCCCTGGGCAAAGTTTTGGCGAGATGGCCGCGCTGACCGATGGGGTGCGCAGCGCCAGTGTGGTCGCGGCTAAGGATACCAAAACCGCCATAGTCTCCAAGGTGGATTTTCTCGCTTTGTTGGAAAATAATCCGGATGTATCTTTGTGGTTGATGCGCGAATTGGTGTTCAGGCTCGATAAGACAACCAACCAGCTTTATGAGCGGGTGGCGCTGAATATGACCACACGGATGTGCTCTAAGATTTTGTCTAATTGTGCGGAATGGCCGGAGCCTAATGGCGAATATGCGGTGTTCCCGAATTTGGTTTTGGCGCAAACGGCACGGCAGCTGAATACGGATCGGGAAAATATATCCCGCGCGATTTCCGAACTGGTCAAAGAGGGTATTTTGCGCCGCGACGGTCGGCGGTTATTTGTTATTAATAAGGATGCGCTCGAAGCCAAGCTGGAAGACGAATAACCAAAAATAAATTAAGCCTAAAAATCTATACCCGCTTCGATGAAGAGCGCCGCCGCGTCTTCTTTTTCTTTGGTGCGCACAGCTCCGACGACCAACGGCACATCACGGCGCACATATTGCACACCGGTGCCAAGCCGGACTTTGCCCAGATCATAGCTCAGCGCCAATACGCCTTGGTCGGACGTCATATTGGCGATGTCATCATCGGCGTGACCATAGCTGGCGGTAAAGCCCCAATTGGACGGCTTCCACGTAACCCCCGCATCATAGGCGGTGTAATCGCCTTGACCCGCAAAGCCGTTATTGGATTTTAGATAGGACGTGCCAAATGTGAATTCGGAATATTTTAGCTCTAGCCCGAGCCCGTAACTTTGCAAACTTTCGAATGTGGCTAAGCCGCTATCTTCACTGCCGCGGGCATATGTCCCGGTGAGCTCTGCGGATAGGCCATTGGCGAATTTACGGTCAAGGGCGAGCCCGGCTTCAAAGACGTTTTCGATTTGCGGGGCGAACGGATCAAGCGCGTTCGCCGTGTTGCTCTTGACGCAATAATCGACACCACAAGCCCGTGCATTAGGGGCGTAGGACAGGCCGAGCTGCACCCCGACGCCAACCGTATCCCCAAGAAGACGCGGGCTGGTATAAGCAATTTTTTCGGCAAATCCGGACGCGTCGTTAAAGGTCTTGACGCTATCGAGCCCGGTATAATCTACGGGCGAATTGGATGCGTTCACGGATACCAAAGACGGTGCGCCGATAGAGAATAGATAGGCTGAACCGTCGTCCCGTCCGACAACGAAATCGCCGTATGAAGACCGCAAGAACAGATAGGCCCCTTCTAGGGCGACATCGGTTTCGCGGCGGTCATCATTGCCGCTATTATAAAATTGGGATGTGTGACCCTTGACCGATCGCGTGTTTGTGCCGACCACGACCGAAGCACAATCCGCTACACCTGCCGGGCAATCCCCGACCAATCCGCCAAAGCCACGTCTGTGGCGGTCGCGCTGAGCGCGGGCCCGTAAACCTGCGCCGTATTCGAGACCACCATCAGTAATGGCACTAACTTCAAGCCGGGCGTCCAAATCGACAATGCTCTCTGCGGTCACATCGGCATTGCTTCTGTCTACCGCCGCAACACCGACTTTGGCGTGTCCGGAGAATTCCGTCTGTAAATTGCCAAGGCCAAGCCGCTGTAACCATGTGGGCTTGGAACCACCGCGCAAGGTCGGGGTCGATTGTGCCGCTTGCGCATATTGGGGTTGTTGTTGCATACCGTAATTTTGCGCATATGCGGGTTGTTGCTGTGCACGCGGATTATAGCCCGGAATGCCTTCATAGGCGGGTTGGTATCCGCCGGAAGTTTGTGACTGTGGAGCTTGTCCGCCGTTTTTTGCCCCATTTTGTGCCCATGCAGGCACCTGTCCCGGCTGTTGTCCATATGGAGATATTGTCTGCTGGTTTTGCCCACGCGCTTCCTGATAAGTTTTATTGGCCCATGCTGGCACCTGTACGACAGGGGCAGTTTGCGGGCTTTGCACTTGCGGGCTGGCTATTTGTGGAGCGCTTGGTTGGGGCGATTGCCAAGCTGGTTTCTTGCCCGGATAATAACTTCCGCCTGCCAAGTTTTGACCTGAACGCGTACTAGGTTTAGCGTATTGCGACTGTACTTGCGAAGGAACTTGTACACTTGCCCCGGTTTGGATTTGCGAACGAAACGGAGATTGGCTTTGGGGTGCTGGGGTTGGCGCGGGCGCCGCATTTGTCTCCCAAGCTTTGGGTTTTTTACTAGCAAAGGGTGAGTTAGACGCAGGCCCAGCCACAGCCACAAGAGACACCGCCGCCAACACAGAACCAGCACTTAAAAGACCCAAAAACTTAGTGGTCGCCATAACCAAACCCTTAACAAATAATAAACAGTTCAGGTATGCGAATTTATAGCTAACAAAAGGTTAACGAGGGCGGGGTTTGGTGTCAGAAATGAAGCTTTCATTGGCCATCTTGGTAGATAACCGCAAGGCTTCTTATTGCTCATCTTTGACTGAGACGTTTTGCGGTGTTATTTGCGTTTCTTGCTGATCAATAGCGCATATACCCGAGCGGTAATTGCCGACACTTCGGATGACCTGACCGGCTTCTGGCTCTACGCGCTCACCTTTAATTAAGCTGCTGAGGACACGGGTCACTAATCCGTCCAATCGTGTGACCACATAGCAATCTACTGAAGGCTCGGCGTGGGGATTTCCTATGCCGCTATCATCGGTTAGAAATAGGAACCGCCCGCCGGTAATTTGTGCCATAGAGCGCATGAGAAATTCCGCCGTTTTGTCAACGCCGCTGGCCGCGATTGGCACAATGTGAATGCCTTTGGTCCGTGATACCAAACCCGCATCCCATGTTGCAGCAATGTCTTGATTGTGGGGCGGGGCATCTGCCACTAACAGATTGACCTTAAGGGCGTCTTCGCGCCAATTCATCTCAAGCCCGGTCTGCATAGCCGTGTGCATGGCTTCGGGCGTATCACCACCGCCATTGGCGGTTTGCGCGCCTAGTTTTTCTCTAAACTCTTCGATGTTATCGGTAAAAGGGATTTCGCGCACAATATAGGCGTCGCCCTTGTCGCGATAAACGATGAGACCTGTGCGAATATCAATCCCCGGATTGTTTTCTTCCACCCGCGAAACAATCGCCTTAAGTTCAGATTGCAAATACCGCATTTCGTCACCCATTGACCCTGTCGCGTCAATCGTCAGGAGCAGATCAAGATTTTTGACGGGCCGGCTTTTCGTTTTCAAATCAACAACGATTTCCTCGCCGTTTTTTATGTGCTTTTCTCTCAGGGTTTTTTTGACGGTTCTGGCACCTTTGATCGAAATTCTGATTTTAACGCCGGGTTTTAAATTATCATAATTCGGATAGAGATAGGCCATGCCGTCAGCGCCCGTGCGCAGCGGAAACATTTTTTCTCCGCTCGCTGATGTCAGCGAAATATCAGCCATAGGCACAGCATTGCCGCGGCGGTCAACAACGCGAATACTGATGCGCTGATTGGCATCAACATAAGGCAAGTCTTTACCTTTAAGCGGCCCTTGCAACATTTTATCCAGATAGGTTTTATACAGATCAGGATTAAGAACATCATCATAATCCCCCGCCGTAAGGCGACCAGATTGCGGTAAGGGTTTGGGCTTAGGTTTGGGGCGCTTTGTTTTAAGCTCACGTGAAAGGATACGCCCATCCGCGTTCAGAAAGATAAATTCGGTACCGGATTCCTTCACCACAACGGTTTCTGTAACCGTCTCATAAGTCGGCGGGATAGTAATTATTTCCGTGCTGGCCTCTTGGATGACAAATGTCTTTGTCACGTTTTTATAAGAGCCGTTTTCCGTTTTTACGCGAACGGTTACCTGTTTTGTGATGGCCGGAATAACTCGTTCCACGGAACTTGCAGGCGATTTTATGATACGGCGGGTCACTTGTTTGGTGACGGCGGGGATAACACGTTCAACGACACGGGTGCCGGGTTTCTCGGTGCTAGGTTCGGTGAAGCCAGTGTCTGGGGGTGGTGCGCTTGGTGAGGGCGCGGGAAGAGAATCCGTATAGCCTCCATATGTAGCGCGAGTAACTCGGCTTCCCGTAACTATTATAGAATCGTCACTCTTTGGGGCTGAAAGAAAAGCGGTTTCAGATGAAACTCTTGAGCGGAATTCCGCCACCCGTGACTCGTTTACAGTCTTGGTTTCCGCAGCGTCTGATCTGACTTTGGATAATAAATCACTCACTGAATTTATCTCACCTGAACTTTCGGCCATCTTCGGCGGTAAAGCCGGTTCGGATTTCAAGATACTTGTAGAACCATCTGCGCCGATCTGTATGGTTTCGCGCACGGTTTCATAAACCGCCGGAATTGTTACCAATTCAGTGCTGGCTTCTTGGACGATTACGGTTTCAGTCACAGTTTCATATTCCGCAGGAATTGTTACCAATTCAGTGCTGGCGGCCTGAACGACCACCGTTTCAGAGACTGTTTTCAATGCCCCGTCATCTGTCTTTACCTGACGCTCCACCTGTTTAGTGATGGCTGGGATAATACGTTCTTCGGTACTTGCTGGTGATTTTATGACGCGGCGTGTCACGGATTTCGTTATGGCAGGGATTATCCGCTCTTGGGTGCTTGCGGGGGTTCTTAAAATACGCCGATTTATAACCACGACATTGGACGGAGTATCGCCGGAAGGTGTTTCTATGCTGGCAACAAGAGGAATTTCTTCCGCCGCACCAAATTTATCTGCTTGAAAATAAACGAGGGAAGCCAGAATTGCTGCCATACACGTCCCGCCCATTGCGAGGGTTCGCGGTTTAATATCTGAGATTTTGCGAATTTTCGCCATCATGTCTCTCCCGAAGATCTGCATGCGCTCAATCCGTGTTGCTGAGTCCATGGTCTTATCTGTAAGACGCGGCGTGGCCGCTAATCCTTGGTCGGGAGTAATTTTTTCTTCTGTCGCCGCTTTGGTTTCCTTGCTAGGCGCGTGTTTAAATTCCGCCTTAAAGGCTGCCATAGCGGCTTTTTTGCCGCCCTTGCGCGCAGTTTTGGACGGGCTCATATTTTTCATGGCTGCTGCCAGCTTATCCAGTTCTTCACTCATGCTAACGCCTCCTGTTCTGTTCGTGTGTTCTTTGATGCCAACGCTTTTAAGCGCTTGCGAATTTCGCTCATCCGCCACGCGATTGTGCCTTCGGCTACGCCTAGAACTTCAGCCGCTTGGGCGAAATTCATGTCCTCACCTAGGGTTAAAACCGCCGTTTCGCGCAAATCATCCGACAGTGTTTCAAGGGCGGATTGCAACCATATCAGGCGTCTTTGTGTGTCACTGGTCTCGGCCTGTGAAAGGCTTTCCATCTCCGCATACCCTCGGGCGGTACGGGCGCGCGAAGCTGATCGGCGCACATAATCTTTGGCTGCGTTTAAAGCTATTCTGTGTAGCCAGCTGGTAAATTTAGCTTGGCCGCGCCACTGGCGGAGCTTTACAGGCAAGGCCGCCCAAACTTCTTGGGTTACATCTTCGGCGTCGCTCGTGTTGCGCAAAATACTATAGGCAACGCGAAAAACGCGGTCATAATAACGATTGAGCAGGGCGCGAAAGGCGGCACCGTCCCCTGCTGCAGCCCGTAAGGCGAGCTCTTCATCATTTGCATTTTTTATCATCTTACCCGTAAGACGTATCATAAATCGCAATCCTTGGAAGAAAGTGTATTTTTTTAGTTCTTTCTAGCGACTAAACCCCCAAATCGCCCTCAAACTCTAATTCAAC
>Ga0209345_10004323_pt1 | contig 13820 bp, 11 predicted proteins | sample Cruoilmetagenom7_FD_187294 | JGI IMG/M metagenome (GOLD analysis project Ga0209345, IMG submission 187294) | Oil polluted marine microbial communities from Coal Oil Point, Santa Barbara, California, USA - Sample 7 (SPAdes) (version 2) | ecosystem: Environmental > Aquatic > Marine > Oil seeps ...
CTTTGTTGTAACATTAAAACTAAAATTACCTACAGCTCCAGTAAAATTATCTGGACGACCTTCTAATGGCAATGGTTTTACATTAATGGTTCTATTTCCAGCTGAAATCGTTTTATTTACACGCGACATCAATCTACGACCAAAAATATCTCTACGGTTTCCTTTCACGTCGATAGGTACATCTAAAGTTAATGGTTCAATGTCTAATTTCCCTGTTTTTTGAGGATATAAGACTGTTTTTCGCAACACTACATATCGATAATCTTCTCCTTTATATTGTCCTTCATGTACTTTAAAATCACCTCTGGTGTCTATATTCTGACTCCAAAAATCTGCATATTTTGGAGTATCAACTTCACGCCAACTACTGGTAATACTAACATCATGAGACACATAAAGTTTATAAATAACAGTAATAGCTTGATTTAAATAAGGGCTTGAATTTGAAACTTCTGCAACTAAATGTACATTCTCACTTGCAACAAAATCAGCATTATTACCATCTTTAGGTTTGTTAACTGCATTGGAAATAGTAATTTTTACAGGAGTCGTTTTATAAGTTTCGCCATCAATTTCAATGGTAGCTTGCTTAATGGTATAGGTACCTTTGGATTTAGGGGAAAGAAAATAAGAATAGGTTTTAGAAAAACTTCTTTTTCCGTTGATATAAGAATTACTTACAGCTTGATTTGGACCTCCAACTACTCTAAAACCTTCAAAACTTGGAGGATTAAAATTATCGCCGTCTTTATTCATCTGAAAATCAACACGTAATCGTTCATTCAGTCCAAGCTTCTTTTTACTCACTTTTGCTTCAAAAGTAATTTGTGCTTGAGAAAAACCACAAGTCAATATGAGTACTAAAACGAATATGTAATTTTTAAACTTCATGCTTACCAATCCTTATTGGATTTTACTTTTGCTCCCTTTTGCTTTTTAGCATTAATTTTTTCTTGAATCTTTTTCTCTTCATTATTCATCGCCTCTAACAAACTTTTTATTTGTTGAGGAGAAAGTTTTCCAGGAACAGGTTGTTGCTGTTGTTTTTCTTCTTTATCTTCAGGTTGACCGTTTTCTTTTTCTTTATCTCCTTCTTTTTCTTCGTCTTTTTCCTCTCCTTTATCTTTTTCCTCTTCTTTATCTCCTTCGTCACCCTCATCACCTTCGTTCTTTTCCTCTTTATCTTTTTCCTCTTCCTTTTCTTGGTCCTTATTTTCCTGGTCCTCCTTGTTCTCTTTATCGTCTTTGTTTTCTTTATCCTTATCGTCTCCATCACCACCGCCATCTTTTTGTTCTTCTTCTAGCATTTTCTTCGCTAGAGCAAGATTATAACGGGTTTCATCGTCTGTCGGATTGTTACGTAAAGCATTTTTATAGGCATCAACAGCCTCTTGATACTTTTTTTCATTCATAAAAGTATTACCCAAATTATGAAATGCTTTGTGTTTATTAGGTTTGTCTGTTGCCATGGCTGCTGCTTGTTTAAAGCGTTCCATCGCAGTGGCATTTAATTCTTTTCCGTAGTAAGCATTTCCTAAATTATATTTTCCAGTTTCATCTTTCGGATTTAAAGCAATTGCTTTTCTATAATCTGCTTCCCCTAACGGAAATTGATCATTTTTTAATTGGTTCTCTGCAGAACTCAATAATGCTTCAGCTTCTTTTAATTCTTTATCCATTTCAGTTTGAGATAATACTGAAGTAGATGTAAATAAAAGACACATAAGGAAAGTATAAAGAATACCTTCTTTTATTTTTAAAGTCAATGATATGTTACGATTAATCTTCATTAAACAAGTTTAATTTTTTTAACCAATTTGTTTTTCTTTCAAGGAATAAAATATCTAAAAGTAATAAGAATAAACCGCCAGCTAAAAACCATTGAAATTGATCTTTAAAGTCGGTAAATTGTTTCGATTCAAATTCTTTCTTGTCCATTCCATTTAATATTGCTGTTACGGTTTCAACCACTTCTTTGGTGTTAGTGCCATCAATATATTCACCATTTCCAACTTCAGCAATTTCTATTAAAGTTTCATCATTTAAACGTGTAATTACTTGTTCATTATTTTGATCACGCTTATAATATTGTAAAATTCCATTTTTCTTAATTGGGATAGGACCGCCTTGTTCAGTACCTACACCAATAGTGAAAATTCGAATCCCTAATTTTACAGCTTCTTCTGCAATTTCAGCAGCATTTCCCTCATGATCTTCACCATCAGATATTAAAAATAATACTCGATTGGCTTGATCTTCATCATTATAATAAGTCTGTGCCATCTCAATTGCTTGAGTAATCGCAGTACCTTGTGATGAAACCATATCGGTATTCATACTGCTTAAAAAAAGTTTTGCTGAAGAAAAATCAGTGGTAATTGGAACTTGCGGAAAAGCACTTCCTGCATATCCAATAATACCAATTCGATCTCCTGCCAAGCTATTAATAATTTGAGTAACTAATTGCTTCGACTTATCAATTCTATTAGGAGCAATGTCTTCAGCCAACATACTTTTTGAAACATCTAAAGCAAACACAACATCAACACCTTCTCTTTTTACAGTTTCAATTTTTGTTCCAATTTTAGGATTTACTAAAGCAATCGTTAAACATGCAATTGCTAAAGAAAGCACCAAAACTTTAAGCATGGATTTAAAAAAAGATCGATTAGGGCTCAATCTTTTTAAAGACCTCGAATTGGAAAAACGTTTTTGCATTCTTTTTTTCCAAAGAGTAACCCAAAGAAACAGGATTACTAGTGCTGCTATAGCAAATAGTAAATAAAAATATATGGGTTGTTCTAATTGATACATTGCTTATATAAAACTTCTAAAAATGGTATAACGTAATAATATTTCGAAAAATAATAACCCTAATGCTAATAGCACAAGAGATCTATATTTTTCATCATAGTTCTTATATTTAGTTTCTTCTATTTCTGTTTTTTCTAGCTTATTAATTTCTTCATAGATTTCAGCAAGCTTTGTATTTGTTGTTGCTCTAAAATATTTTCCGCCGGTTGTCTTTGCAATTTCTTTTAATAAGTCCTCGTCAATTTCAACTTGTACATTTCCATATTGAAAACTACCATCTTGACGAATTCCAATAGGCGATAAAGCCATACCATTACTTCCTAATCCGATTGTATACACTTTGATGCCAAATTCTACAGCTAGTTCACTTGCAATTTTTGGGTCTATAAATCCGCTATTGTTTACTCCATCTGTCAATAAAATAATTACTTTCCCTTTGGCTCTACTATCTTTTAAGCGATTAACTGAAGTTGCAAGTCCCATACCTATAGCGGTTCCACCTTCAATAACGGTGTTGTATTTAATTCCTTTTAAGGATGATAACACAATACTTTTATCACTTGTTAAAGGAGTTTTTGTAAAGCTTTCACCTGCATATTCTACTAATCCAATACGATCATTTGGACGTGCATTAATAAATCTTGCAGCAACATTTTTAAGTGCTTCTAAACGATTAGGTTTTAAATCACGCGCTAACATACTAGCAGAAACATCAATCGAAATTACAATATCGATTCCTTTAGTTGTTTTTATTTTGGTTGTTTCATCAACAGTTCTTGGTCTTGCAATTGCTGTAATAATAAGAGCAAGAATCAGTAATCTTAAAATGAAAAGCAGTGGACGTAATTTTGCCAACCAATTGCTTGGAGTTTTAAATCCTTTTAAGCTTGAAATTTTTAAAGTAGCTGTTTGTTTTTTACGTTTCAAATAATACCAAAAGATGATTGCTGGAAGTAATAATAACAACCAGAATAACTGTGGGTTTACAAATTCGAAGTTATTAAACATTATTTTTCTGTAATTACTAGTTCAACTGAATCCATGATACGCTTCTTTACGTCATCACCATATTTTTCATTGCCTTTATATAACACCAAAATTTGTTGTAACCCTCCTTGTTGAGCGAATAACAAAAGTTCGTATTTATGAGGAATAGGTAATGTTTCACCAGATGGAGTGATTAAATTAAATTCTCCATGTGCTTTCTTTCCTGTAATACCTTTCTCAGTTTTAAACTCTTCAGTTTTTACAACTAAATTAGTGGCGCCTTGTTTTTCAATATTAGATAAAGCACCTTCAATTGCTGCATCTAAATTGATTTCTTGATCGCCTTGTACTTTTACAGTACTAACCAGAATGTTAAATATATTTCTGTCTCCATAACTAAAAATGCTAAAATCACTCGCTTGTACACTTTCAATTAATTTAGGGTCAACTTCTTGTCTTACTAATACTTCTGGAGTTTCAATGATGATAGCAGGATTTCCGTATTCACTTTTAATCCATCTACCCTCTGAAAGTTCTTTGGTTACATTACTTAAAAAGATATCTTTTACAGCATCAACTCCTTTTAAAGTTCCATAAATTCCAATAGAAATAATTCCTAATGTAAATACACTTGCAGCTCCAATTAGCCATCTTTTTTTAGTGCGTTTTTTTCTAAGCTGTTCAAGGTATTGCTCATTTTCAAGTAATTCCTCTTCTGTTAACTCAGGAATAATTTCCTTGGTTTCATTTAATATTTCCTCGATTGTAGATCTATCAACACTTGCCTGACCTTCCTGCTCTTTCATTTTGGCAAATTTGATTAAATCTGCTCTTTTAAAAATCTTATCTAACTTAGAAATGGTTTCAGAATCGAAGTCAAAATTACCTGAATCTCGGTGTAACTCTAGACGTTCAATTAATTCGTTTGAAGTACTTTCTAGCGCTTTATCATCAACCTCTCTATCTAAATATCTTTTAATAATTTCAGTTAAAGTAGAGTAATATTCTTTCGATCGATGCTCTTCTAATAAATGCGAATTATCCAATTCTTGTAGAGCAACTAATGCTTCTTCATAAGGAGGTAATTCCTTTTCTCTTTCTTCTTTTCTCTTTTTTCTTCGGAATAAAAAGTAAATAATCCCAGCGATAATTAATAAGATTGGAAGTATCCAATAAAGAGCCTTTAAAAAATCAAAAGGAGGATTTTTAACATCAATTGCAGGTTTAATGGTAAACATTTTCTGTTTTGTAGTATCTACTACAACATCGGCAACTTCTACCTTGATTGAATCTGTAAGAAAGGCTTTATCATTTATAATAATACGTTGGGAAGGAATGGTATATTTCCCCGAGTCAAATTGAGTAACACCGTATTTTTTTAATAACCTGAACTTCGCATTTTCGAAAGTTGTATCTACTTTATATGATTCAATGACTTCTAAAGGAAGAAACGATTGCCCTTCTGGAAATACTACTAAATCTGTTGTGTCTGCCTCAACAACAATCGAATATTTAATTTCTTCTCCAATTCTAATTTGTGTAGAATCTATGGAAGAACTCACTTGAGCAAAAGATGAAAAAGAACAAAAAACAACGAATAAAGCACAAAAAAGCCAAGCTGAAAGACTACAATTGTCTCGCTTTTTTATACCATAATTCTTAATTCTTAAATCGCTAATCATTATTCTTAAATCTATTAACCTCTTCGTTTAAAATATCCTAATAATTTTTTCACATAACTCTCATCAACGCGACAACTTAAAGCTCCAGCACCACTTTTTCGGAAAGATTCTAAAAATTCATTCGCTCTATCTTGATAATAAGCTTCATAATTTCTACGTACTTTTTTTGAAGCAGTATTTACTAAAATAGTTTCGCCTGTTTCTTGATCTTGCATTTGAACCATTCCTAAATTAGGAAGTTGTTCTTCGTGTTTATCGTAGATTCTTATTCCAGTAACATCATGTTTTCCTGAAACAATTTTCAAGGTGTCTTTATAATCTTCAGTAATAAAATCGGAAAGCACAAACACAATAGCTTTCTTTTTCATTACATTGGTTAAATACTTTAAAGCATTGACCAAATCTGTTTTTTTACTTTGCCCTTTGTATTCGATTAATTCTCTTATAATTCGTAATACATGCGACTTTCCTTTTTTAGGAGGAATAAATAATTCTATTTCATCTGAAAAAAGAATCAAACCAATTTTATCATTATTCTGTAGCGCAGAGAAAGCTAGTGTTGCAGCGATTTCAGTTACTATTTCATTTTTAAACTGTTCATCAGTTCCAAAAAGTTCAGATCCACTAATATCCACCAATAACATTAATGTTAACTCACGTTCTTCTTCAAAAACCTTAACATAAGGTTCGTTGTAACGAGCCGTAACATTCCAATCGATACTTCTTACATCATCACCAAATTGATATTGACGCACTTCACTAAAAGTCATTCCGCGACCTTTAAACGTACTATGATATTCTCCACCAAACACATGATCGCTTAAGCGACGCGTTTTAATCTCGATTTTTCGTACTTTTTTAAGAAGTTCTTTTGTATCCAATTGAAGTTTATTTGTTGAAATGTTGAATTGAGTATTTGTAAGTTGCTAAACCGTTTAAACAGTTAAACAATATAATAGTTAAACATTTTAAGGTACTTCAATTTCGTTTACAATTTTATTGATAATGTCTTCTGAAGTTACATTTTCAGCTTCCGCTTCATAAGTAATTCCAATACGATGACGTAATACATCATGTACAACAGCGCGAACGTCTTCAGGAATTACATATCCTCTTCTTTTAATAAATGCATAGCATTTTGAAGCAATCGCTAAATTGATACTTCCCCTTGGAGACGCTCCAAAATTTATTAGAGGTTTTAAATCTGCTAAGCGATAATTTTCAGGAGAACGCGTTGCAAAAATGATATCTAAAATATATTTTTCAATCTTTTCGTCCATATATACTTCACGAACTGAAGCTTGAGCTCTTAAAATTTGTTCTATAGTAACAACTGGATTTACTTGTTCAAATCCTCCCTTTAAATTTTGACGAATAATTAATTGTTCCTCGTCCATTTGTGGATATTTAATAACAGTTTTTAACATAAAACGATCCACTTGTGCTTCAGGAAGAGGGTAAGTTCCTTCTTGTTCTATCGGATTTTGAGTCGCCATTACTAAAAAAGGCTTGTCTAATGGGAATGTTGTATCACCAATTGTAACCTGTTTTTCTTGCATGGCTTCTAGAAGTGCAGATTGAACTTTTGCAGGAGCACGATTAATCTCATCTGCTAATACAAAGTTTGCAAAAATGGGCCCTTTTTTTATACTGAAGTCATTGTCCTTCATGTTATAAATCATAGTTCCAACTACATCAGCAGGAAGTAAATCTGGAGTAAATTGTATTCTGCTAAAATCTCCGTGAACTGCTTTAGATAGTGTGTTTATAGCTAAAGTTTTTGCTAGACCAGGAACTCCTTCAAGTAAAATATGTCCTTGTCCTAAAAGACCAATTAATAGTCTCTCAACCATATGTTTTTGGCCAACGATGACTTTGTTCATTTCCATTGAAAGAATGTCAATAAATGCACTTTCTTTCTCAATCTTTTCATTTAATGCGCCTATATCTAGGGTCGTACTTGTCTGTTCCATGTTATTATTTTACTTAAAAAATCTACTTTTTATTAAGGATTGCTAAATTGAAAAATTAACATTTAAAATGTTGTTAACAATTGGTTAAAAATTAGATAAATATTTTAACTGCTAAAAGTCTTATAAATACGTACTTTTCTAACACCTAAGAACGGGTTTTTTTATAGCACAACTTATCACTTTTTGAAAACTTTATGAAATATGAACAATAAAACAGCATTAATAACTGGAGCTACCTCTGGAATTGGTAAAGCAACAGCAAAAACTTTTGCCAAAAATGGTATTAATTTGATTCTCTGCGGAAGAAGACAAAACCGATTGGATGAACTTCAAAATGAATTAAATTCATATTGTGAAGTAACAACTTTGAATTTTGATGTTAGAGATAAAAAAGATGTGTTTTCGAAAATAAATGGATTACCTAAAAGTTTTTCAGAAATAGATATTTTAATCAATAATGCTGGAAACGCACATGGATTGGATCCTTTTCAAGATGGAAATACCGATGATTGGGAAGCTATGCTTGATATTAACGTGAAAGGATTACTTTTTGTTAGCAAAGCTGTATTGCCAAAAATGTTAGAACGTAAAAACGGACATATAATTAATATTGGTTCTACTGCTGGAAAAGAAGTATATCCTAGAGGAAATGTCTATTGTGCTAGTAAATATGCAGTCGATGCCATCAATCAAGGAATGCGAATCGATCTAAACGGAAAAGGCATTCGAGTAGGAGCAATCAACCCAGGAATGGTTGAAACCGAGTTTAGTGAAGTTCGTTTTAAAGGAGATTCAGAAAAAGCATCAAAAGTGTATCAAGGATTTACTCCCTTACAAGCAAAAGATATTGCAGATATTATTTGGTTTACAGTTACAAGACCAGCACATGTAAACATTGCCGATTTAACTGTAATGTCTTTAGATCAAGCATCTAGTACTATTGTAAATAAAAAATAAATTGTCTCCCCGAGCATTGGGTGAAAAAGTATATAACATACTTTATGCGCAGAACATGTAATGTTTAGAGAGGTTTATATTATAAATAAATTTTATCTGGTCTCGACTGCGCTCGACCTGACAATTACGTAGAATGATTAATAAACGTCTTTTAATTAAAAATTTACTTGCTCATAATGATGAGTGTAGTTTTTATGATAAAAAGCGAAAAATTGATTTGGGCTCAAAAGAAGGGAAAGCAAAATTCTTAAAGCATATTTGCGCCTTGAGCAATAGCAATCCTAAAAATAATTCATACATCGTTGTGGGAGTTGAAGATGAAAACAACGAAATAAATGGGGTCGATTTTTTTGATGATAGTAAAATTCAGAATTTAATCAATGCGTATCTAACCAATCCTCCTATTATTTCATATGAAAATGTGGCCTTTCCTAATCTGCCTTCAGAAAAAGTAATTGGTTTAGTTACGATACGACCTACGCAAGAAATTACCTCTCTTCGGAAAAACATTTGGAAGTATTGGGGCGGCTCTATTTTTTTAAGAGATGGAAGTATTTCAATGCCAAAAGACTTTGATATTGAGATAAAAGATGTGAATTCTGAAATAGTACAAGCTATTGAAAACAAGGCAAAGAATAACATTAAGCACACGCTAGATGGAGTCATCGATTTCATTAATGTGAGGCATTTAGATTTAGTTTCTAGCTATAAAGTTTTTAAAGAATTATTTGTGGTTTGTTGGGCGGGAAACATCAAAAATGTAAAAGATGAAACCTATTATTCTCGTGTAGATATTGAGTTGATAAATGAACAGGTGCGTTTGTTTTATTCAACCTTAGATGAGGTGAGTATTAGTTTTACTGAAAATGAATTTAAAATAATTGAGTATGTCCACTTAGGATTGAATAACCAGTATAAATATTACCCTTTAGAAGAAGTAACTATCAGTTTTAATGATAATGGTTCGTATGTATTAGATACTAATTTATTATTTCAGCCGCCACAATTTGATAAAAAAACGCTGCATCACATTTACAATGCGAACAATGCTTTAGTTGAAAAGCTGAAGAAGAATATTGCTTTAAATTCTTCAGAAAAGAAAGACTTAAAACACCTTCCTGCTACTTATCTTATTTGTTTTTTAAATGATTTTACGGAAGCCAAAGCAAAATTATTAGAAGCAAAACCCTATTTGAAAAATAATGGTGATTTGGTGTATGATTCATATAAGGAAACGGTTCGAATCCTTCGAAAGATGAAGTATAATTAGGTTTATTATTAATACTTTTACAATTAGGAAATTAATACTCTTTTTTTATGAAAAAATCAACCATCCTCATCTTATTTTTAGCATCAATTAATTTTGTGATTAGTCAAAACTTAGTTCCTAATGGAAGTTTTGAGGAGTATTATGATTGCCCAGAGTTTCAAGCAAATTTATTTACTGAATATTGGTTTAAAGTAACTAATAACGGACCAAATACTCCAGATTATTTTAATGACTGTACTCCTGAAGATACACAAGCGGATGTTCCTGATAATATTGCAGGATATCAATTTCCTCATGACGGCGAAGGATACGTTGGAGTATTTTGTTATGGAAGTAATTCTGGCTATAGGGAGTACATAGAGGTTCAATTAGAATCACCTCTAATTGCAGGTCAAGAATATGAGTTTACTATGTATGTTTCATTAGGCGATGAAGTTGAAGTTGGTGTTGATAATTTAGGTGCTTTGTTTACAGATTATGAGGTGATTGGAGATGGAGATGGTGAAACTTATATAGATGCAGACCCTCAAGTGAAAGCAAATGTACCAATAATCAGTAAGATTAATTGGACTCCCATATCTGGAGCATTTATTGCTGAGGGTGGAGAGGAATATTTAACCCTCGGAAATTTCTTTACAGATGAAGAAACTGAAGCAATTGAAAGTTTTAGAGGGTTACTTATTGATAGGTCATATTACTACATTGATTCCGTTTCTCTTACTCCAAGTAATTTAGGTATAGGTGATAATTCGTTAGAGAATCAATTCAATATATACCCCAATCCAGTTTCAGATGTTTTAAATATTAATAATTTAAAATCGGTTAATTATACGGTTAAGATTTTTTCATTACAAGGACAATTGTTAAAAACAGATACAAGTTCTTCAGATAAAATTAATGTTGGAGATTTAAAATCAGGAATCTATTTTATAGAAATAACTTCTTCAGAAGGGTTTAAAAAAAATCAAAAGTTTATTAAACAGTAATTTTTTTGAAAACACCAAAAGTTGATTTTTTAGCAAAACAGTTAAAAGTATTAGTCTAATAGTTAAAAGATTTAGCCTTACAGTTAAAACATTTAACCTAATAGTAAAATGATTTAGTTAAATAGTTAAAACATTTAACCTAACAGTTAAAACAATTAATCATTTAGCTAAAAGAATTAACTAAACAGTTAAAACATTTAATTAAAAAACTAAGAAATTACAAATTGTTACAATTTCAGAAAAGCTTAGACTTACATTTAGAAGTAAATAATTGCTTTTTAACTATTTCGCAATGTATAAATAGTGGATACCGTTGTATTTATCTAATGCATTCTTTATCTTTATAGTTCAACAAAATAAAAAAAGTAACCATGGGGATTTTCGACAAAATCAAAGAAAAACTGAGTAACGAATTTATTGATATTATCGAATGGCTCGATTATACAGACGATACGATATGTCATCGTTTTGAGCGTTACCAAAATGAAATAAAAAACGAAGCCAAATTAATTGTTCGCGAAGGACAAACTGCTGTATTTATTAATGAAGGTCGATTAGCCGATGTTTTTACAGCAGGAACCTATACTTTAAATACGCAAAATTTACCAATTCTTTCTACATTAAAAGGTTGGAAATATGGTTTTGACAGCCCATTTAAAGCTGAAGTGTATTTTGTAAACACACACCTTTTTACTGATGAAAAATGGGGAACTAAAAATCCTATCACGCTAAATGATGATCGTTTTGGTTTGGTTGAAATTCGTGCTTTTGGAACCTATGCTTTTAAAATAAGTGACGCTGGTAAATTCATTGTTGATATCGTTGGTACAGACAATAATTTCACCAATTTCGAAATTAATGAACACCTTAAAAGCTTAATAGCAACTCGTTTTACAGATACTGTTGGAGAAGCAAACCTTCCAATCGAATTGTATGCTGCTAATACTACTGAACTTTCAGAAACTTGTAAAGAAGTGATGCAACCAGAATTTGGTTCAGTAGGTATTTCTCTTGAAAAATTCTTTATTGAAAATGTTTCAATGCCTGAAGATCTTAAAAAAGAGATTTTCGAATACAGTCGTATTGATAAATTAGATCTAGATAAATTAACGAAATTTAAAACTGCTAAAGCAATTGAAGCCGCTGCTGTAAATGAAGGCGGAACCGCTGGAGCAGGAATGGGAATGGGAATGGGCTTTGTTTTAGCGCAACAAATGGGCGGAATGATGAGCCCTCAAATGGGCGGTCAACAACAAATGCCAGTGCAACAAGGCGGTATGATGCCACCACCAATGCCAACTCCAGTGCAATATTTTTATGCAGCAAACGGTCAACAAGCAGGTCCTGTAACGATGGATCAGCTTAAAGTTTTATTTGCAAATCGCACCATCAATAAAGATAGTTTGGTTTGGAAACAAGGAATGGATAATTGGGCAGCTCTTAATACAGTTGAAGAATTAAAAGCCTTTTTAGGAGGAAATACGCCACCACCATTACCAGGAGCCTAATAGAATAAAAGTGTTATTCTGAATACAATTCTGATATTATATTGGAATTGTATTCAGTACAATGCTATCATTTCTTTTCATCTATGTCTGATACCTCTACACAAAAATCTGAATTAAAAAAGTCCTGTGTTAACTGTGGCGCAGAATTGCTATATGCGCCTGGGACTACTGTATTAAATTGTGAGTATTGTAGCCATACAGAAGAAATAATTCCTTTAGAAAATGAATTTGAAGAACTAGAACTTAAAGCTTATTTAAGTGAAATGGGAGGGCAAACCCACAGTGAAGAAATTACCATGCTTCATTGTAAAAATTGTGGTGCCAATCAACATGTTGAAGAAAATTATAAATCGTTGCATTGTGTGTATTGTAGTATGCCTTTGATTGTAGAAGATGCTTATAAGGAAGATTGGATTATTCCAGGAGCTGTTTTACCATTTCAAATTGATCAAGAAAAAGCGCATACAGTTTTTAAAAATTGGGTTCAAAAGTTATGGTTTGCTCCAAATAAATTAAAAAAAGCCACTTTAGATCCAAAAAACACGAAAGGTTTGTATTTACCTTATTGGACGTTTGACGCACAATTAGATGCTACGTATACTGGTCAAAGAGGGAAATATTACTATGTGACAAAAACGGTGGGAAGTGGTAAAAACAGAAGAACGGTCCAAGAGCGAAGAACTCGATGGTATCCAGCTTCTGGATCGATAAGTGGCTTTGTAGATGATACCTTGACAAAAGCTTCAAAGCAACGTTCGGGGATTATTCCTCGGAAAATTTCTAAATGGAATTTAAAATTATTAAAACCATTTGATAGTAGCTTTTTAGCAGGTTTTATTACTGAAAAATATACAATTACCCTAAAGGACGGTCATATAGAATCTGAAAAAGAAGCCCGTATTATTGCAGATAGATGGGCGAGAAGAGATATTGGAGGAGATACTCAAAGAGTTTCCTCTATAAATATGAAGCTCACGGAAGAAACGTTTAAGCATATTTTACTTCCTGTATATGTAAGTGCTTATAAGTTTAAAGGAAAACTCTACAACTTTTATGTCAATGGCGAGTCTGGAGCTCTTTCAGGAAAAAGACCTTATTCTTTTTGGAAGATTTTCTTCTTTGTATTAATGATACTTACAGTAATTGGTTTGATTATCTTTTTTGCAAATTATGCAGAAAATCAATAATTGTTTAAAAAACTCAGTTTTTTGATGAAAACTGAGCGAGAATGAGGTAAAAACGCTTAAAATCATTCAAAAATGATTGATTTTTGGCTAAAATTGATGGTTTTTTATTCTTGTTGAATCTCTCTAAAAAATATTTATAAAATTTTATAAGAGTTAAAAACTGCTATAAAAAGACGTTTTCGGCTTAAAAACAGCGAAAAATGGTCAAAAATCATTGAAAAAGTTTAGATTTTCATAAAAAACACTATTTTTTCTAATTTGGAGTCAACGAAATAGTAAAAGACTGTGGAATTACATGACATTCGTCTTCTAATAAAGTAATGGTTTCAGTGGTAAAGGTTTCGTAACCATCAGCTGAAATAGTTACTATATAATCGCCAGCACGTTCTCCTGCCCCCACAAAATATTCAGAATAAAACTCTAATTCTTCAGAATAATTACCATCAGTAGCAATAA
>Ga0209345_10004324_pt1 | contig 13820 bp, 10 predicted proteins | sample Cruoilmetagenom7_FD_187294 | JGI IMG/M metagenome (GOLD analysis project Ga0209345, IMG submission 187294) | Oil polluted marine microbial communities from Coal Oil Point, Santa Barbara, California, USA - Sample 7 (SPAdes) (version 2) | ecosystem: Environmental > Aquatic > Marine > Oil seeps ...
TCAACCGCAACAGAATCAATAATAGTTAACTCATGACTAGGCTTAACGCCTAAGGCTTTTAAGTTACTTTTTAATAGCGCATAGTTTTTTGCGCTAATAATATACGACTGAACATCAACTACGGTATTACTTGAGGCTTTAAAACCCATCAGTAAAACCACAAGAAATAATCCACTACAGATTGATAACAGCTTTACTTTATTTACTTTTGAAGTGAACAACATTTTTATCCCCATTTGCTCTTGATATTTCTAAGTTATTTTAAAACATTAGGGTGAGTAACTTCTTATGTTTTACAGCTATTAACAACGACCGAAATCATGTCAACATCACTTTTTAAAGGCCTACGCTTTTAAAGCTACAAGCAAACACTATCACACCACATAACAATTTTTAACTATCTATTTACTTTTATATAAAATCCAAATATCCAACCTTAAAAATTGGATATTTTAATTACCTACTCATTATTTATTAAAATGAAACACTTGATTCAACTGAACAGTTGTTCGTACCTTGGTCACATATCTTGTAAGTAAAAGTACCTGAAGTTTTAAAGCTATCAGTGTAGGCACCGTCATTTACAGTGGTTGTTCTTAGTGAACCATTACGAAAAATATCAACACTATTTGTTACCGCTCCAGACCATGATAAGTCTACTTTATTTTTACCTTTAGAGAAGTAACCGTTAGTCGTTAAACTAATATCACCACCTGTTGGTGGTGTTACACCGCCTCCACAACCGTTTGCTGTTATGTATGCGTCTGCAGCTGCGGCTTTAACAATACCGTAACCAAAGTAATCATCATTACCTGCTGCACCATTATCTTCAGCTGTTGCTTTCAGAGCTTCACGAATTTCTGTCCCCGTACATTCGTTATGATTAGACCATACTAATGCTGCAATACCTGAAACGGCAGGTGTTGCCATTGATGTACCGCTCATAAAGCCATAATCACTAGCACCAATAGCAATAATAGCCGTTGATGCTGCTATTAATGCACTGCGATCTTCAAGCCTTGCACCTACTGCTGGGATCGTTGTTGCGTTAGTATCACCCAATGTGCCGTATAACATTCCAGCTTCATTGTTGATAAGGATTGCACCAATACCACCTGAATTTTCACAGTTTTGCACTTTATCATGGAATGAGATCACGCCGCGGTCGATGAGACAAACATTGCCATTTGCACCATTGTCAGTTGCTTCAGCCGTTCCCATATAATAGGTATTACCACTCGCGTTGCCGGTATTTTCCATTGACGATGAAGCATAAGCCAGACCGTCTGCACTCATAGACGCACTGGTAGCAAGCCCTGCAGGGTAAGTTGACAGCGTGTCAACGCCACCGGCAGTCACTTCAACACAAATAGCGTCATCTGTTGTAGTCGTAGCATTTTTTCCGCGACCAGAGGTTACTGTACAGCTTGGGAACTGAGAAAAGTCGGCAATATTATTATCGGCATCATTAGCACCAATCATCATTACAGAAGCATAACCCGCTGGGTATGAACGTACGTTATTGCCATCGTTACCTGCTGCGGCAACTACCAAACCACCTGCTTCAGTAAATGCTTTAAACGCATTCTCTTCAGTGCTGTTAGCACCACCACCACCTAAACTCATGCTAATAATGTTAGCGCCTGCTGCACTACATTTATCAGCTGCAAAAGCTAAATCAGAAGAATATGCCCAGCCAGCCGCATCAAATACTTTCACTATGTGCATATCAACGCCTGGAGCCATGCCAACCACACCAACATTATTGTTAGCCGCACCAATCGTACCGGCAACATGGGTACCGTGTGGGCCACCGTGTTCATCCCAATTACCACTGCCAGAATCGTTATCACCGGTAATATTGTTCCAAACAAAATCTTGATTTGAGCGATCTAAACCTGAGTCAATCACACAAACTTTCATGCCGGCACTAGCGTTAAAAGTTACTTGATTTGCTTGTGATTGATAAACAGCATAGGGGGTTAACTGCTCAGTCATCGCATTACCTGCATCGTCGTTATACAAAGATGATACGCTACGACGTTGATCTTCTTCAATTAATTGAATGTGTGGGTTGTTCATCAAACCTTTAACTTGCTCTAAAGTTTTACCTTGGAAAGATGCTGCAAAAAAACCGTTTCCGTCTACTTTAATGTCAGCATTTAGTTTTTTAGCTAATGCTTTAACTATACCTTTTTTACTCGGGTCAACTTTAATAATGTATCTGTCTTCTGTTGCTTGCGCAGAAAATGCTGATGTAACTGCGATGGCGATTATAGATGTTGTAAATTTAGATAGTTTCATAGGTGCTCCACAGCTTATATTTTAAGTTTTTATGATTATAGTTATTTAACTTCAGGGCTTACTACCTTGAATATTTCTCGATACTAACAGTTACGTCAAATCCCCCTAGCACAAAAGCGACATTTTTTAATATAAAAACGACAACAACAAATTAACTCCATAAATAACAATTATTTAATTAAATTTAGCATTAACAATCCTGTCGTGATTTTATTAAAAAAAGTCTGTAATTTACTATTCAGTAATCATTAAAAACGACAAGCTTAATAACGATGACAAATCATCCAACGATAAAAATAATACGTCCGATGTTGCACTACTTTGCTTCATTCAGCGTAAAACAAATTGGAGTTCTACTCAGATGAGAAACAAGAAAATACTAGGCTTAAGTGCACTAACACTTTCAATAATGGCAGCTAGCAATGTCAGTAATGCACAAACGTTTGAAGCAGCTGAAATTATTCAGCCAATTCTTATTAGTGCTAATGAAAAATCAACAGCAGTTAATGCCGACTTTAGCCTGTGGCGTGACGAACAGCGATTCAAGAGTCATGACTTTACTGACCGTATCATTGTTAAGTATAAAGCCGGTTTTGAAGCACAATCTTTAAATGGTTTCACTTCAGAGAAAGCCCTACCAAATGGCTTAGCTAAAAAGGCAGGACATAGTCTAAAGCATTTGAAAAAATTGAAAAATGGCCGTCATGTTATCTCTCTAGGTAAGCAAAAAAACATCAATGAAGTCAAAGCAATGGTTATGGAGCTTAATAGCCACGCTGATGTAGAGTTTGCAGAGCCAGATTACAAACGTTATTTAATGGCTCAAAATCAACCTTGGGGTATTGCAGAGACTCAGTCTGATCTTGTTTCAGATAATGATGCCGCCAATATGACGGTATGTATTATAGATTCAGGCTATGAGCGCTCCAATCCTGATTTAAATGCCAATAATGCCTCAGGTACAAACAATTCAGGTACAGGTAACTGGTACCAAAATGGCGGCTCTCACGGTACTCACGTTGCTGGTACTATCGCTGGCGTCAATAACTCTGAAGGTGTTGTTGGTATTTTACCAAACACTAACGTTAATTTACATATTGTTAAAGTGTTCAATGAAGCTGGTTGGGGTTACGTCGGCGACTTGGTTGATGCAGTCGATACTTGTGTAAATAATGGTGCTAAAGTGATCAATATGAGCTTAGGTGGTGCGGGTTCAAGTACTGCTGAGCGTAACTCATTACAAGCAGCTGCTGATGCTGGTGTTTTATTAATTGCTGCATCGGGTAATGATGGCGATGCCACATTATCTTACCCTGCCTCTTACGATGCAGTGATGGCAGTTGGCGCTTTAGACCAAGGTCGTCAACACGCAGAGTTTTCTCAGTATACTCCTCAAGTTGAAATTTCAGCGCCTGGTGAAGCAATTTTATCTACCGTTGCTGGCGATGGCCGTCTAGGTTACATCACGCTAGGTTCTACGTCTTATGGTAATGATGAAGTTGTGCCACAAACGCATTACATTCAAAGTGGCACAAGCTTTACAGTAAGTAATATCAATAGCTCAGCCAACGGTGTTTTGTCAGCATGTACTCTCTCTGGTAGTAGCTATAGCTGTTCAAATGTTGCTGGAAATATTTGTTTAGCCGAGCGTAATGATAACCAAAAAGGTAGCAACTACCCAGAAATAAACCCAGCTAAAGCATGTGCTGACGCAGGTGCATCTGGCGTAATTGTTTACAGTAATAGTACTCGCCCTGGCCTACAAAACCCTTTTCTAGTCGATGCTAATTCAGACGTAACAGTTCCTACTGTTTCTGTAAACCGCACTTTAGGTTTACAACTAATGGGACAATTAGGTTTAAATGCCAATTTAAATGTTGTCGGTAATCAAGATTATGCCTATTACAACGGTACATCGATGGCAACGCCTCACGTTACTGGTGTTGCCGCTATTGTTTGGAGTAATAATCCAGAATGTAGCGCAACAGAAGTGCGTAACGCATTAAAATCTACAGCAATTGATTTAGATATTGCTGGACGTGATGACAAAACCGGTTATGGTTTAGTTCAAGCAAAATCAGCTTCTGACGCATTAGCGGCAAGCTGTGGTACGACAACAACACCTCCAACCGGTGGTAGCAACATTTTAGATAACGGCGTTGCTAAAACTAACTTATCTGGCGCTGCCGCTGAAGAACTAAGCTTTACAATGGAAGTGCCAGCTGGGGCAACAGACCTTAACTTTACCATGGCTGGTGGTACCGGTGATGCAGATCTTTACGTTAAGTTTGGCTCTGCACCAACAACGTCTAGCTATGATTGTCGCCCATACAAAGGCGGTAATGCCGAGTCTTGTCCAATTACCACAGCGCAAGCAGGAACCTACCATGTGAAAGTTATTGGTTACTCTGCCTTTACTGGTGTTAATTTAACCGGTAGCTTCACCGAAGGCTCTACTGGTGGTGGCGTTACAGGTGGAAGTGCTTCTATAACTGATATCTCCGTAGGTCTTCGTGCATGGACTTATTACACAATTGACGTACCAGCAGGTATGGCTACGCTTGATTTTAATATGAGTGGCGGTTCAGGTGATGCAGACATGTACATTCGTCGTGGTGCACAGCCTACTACGTCTACATATGATTGTCGTCCATACAAAACTGGTAACACAGAGTCATGTCCATTTACTAACCCTGTAGCTGATACATGGCACATTGGTATTTATGGCTACTCTGCTGCAAGTGGCGTAAGTTTAGACGTAACATACAACCCATAATAGCTTTAGAATAACTCCCAGCTAGTGTTGTAATTAGGGAAGGTACGCAAGTACTTTCCCTTTTTTTATCGGCACGGGTTATATACCTCTATAAATAATCAACATCAAACTATATCCGATAAATAATTGCCTAACGCTAAGATACATTGTCCAATCAATACTGCGAATGCTATAGTGCCGAAAATCATTTTTAGGTGCTTTCGATTTACGTGCTTTTAAGTAAATCATAAGAGAATAGGGAAATTGGTAAAAATCCAATACGTGCCCAACGCTGTAATGACATATCAGTTTGTAAATACTCATTGCCATCAGAATGCACTCTTTGAATGTATATCGAATGACACAAGTACTAAAACCACTGGCGATAACGCTGGGAAGGTATCAAACATTAATTTATCGCAAATAAATTTTATGTCTTAGTCAGAAGACCTGCCTAACAATATTCACTAAGCGAAAGGCCGATCGCTGTTAGAATAAAAGAAGGGGAATATTTTGGATTTATTCGAAAAAAATTTAGAGCAATCTCAAACACAGCATCATTTTAGTGAACAGGAACAATATGGCTTGTATAAGTCTATTTTTAATCGTAGAGATGTTAGGGGGCAATTTCTAGCTACTAAGATCCCATATGAAGTGCTAAGCAGGATACTATATGCTGCTCATCATGCGCCATCTGTTGGCTTTATGCAGCCATGGAACTTTATTGTCATTCAATCACCAGAGATCAAAAGTAAAATTCACCAAAGCTTTACCCTTGCCCACCAAGAAGCACAAGCAATGTTTGAAAAAGACAAACAAGACAAATATAAAAACTTAAAGCTTGAGGGCATTATTGAGTCGCCTATCAATATCTGTATTACTTGTGATCGCAACCGCACAGGAAAAACAGTCATTGGCAGAACTCATATGAAAGAAATGGACTTATATAGTTCAGTATGTGCTGTACAGAATTTTTGGCTTGCGGCTCGTGCAGAAGGCTTAGGCGTTGGATGGGTTTCAATTCTTCATCAGGATATGTTAAAAGAAACACTCGCTTTACCTGACTCTGTAGTGCCAATCGCTTATTTATGTCTTGGTTATGTCAGTCATTTTCATGAAAAGCCAGAACTGGAGTCTGCCAACTGGTTACCAAGAAAACCTATAGACGAACTAGTTAATTTTAATGGCTGGGGGCAACATGCCAGTAACGAAACCGAACAGGCATTAATTAAAGCATTGCGGTCACATAAGACGTTCCCACAATCATTTAGTACGTAAAATGAGATGGCCTCATTCTAGCTGAATAAAGTTATGAAAAAATAAATTCAATATAATGATACGAAGCGTTTATAAACAAACGCTTCTATTTCTGCCATTATTCTTAGCCTGATATAAAGCCGTATCAGCTTGTTCGAACAAAGCAGCCCAATTGAGTTCATCTTGTCGCTGAGCAATCCCAATCGACACTGAAATTTTAGGTAAATAGGCTTGAGAGTCTCTTTGCATCAATTTTAATTGCGATATTGCCAACCTTATTTTTTCTGCCACTTCGTGTGCTTGTGTCATAGTTTTATTGACCATAACAACCACAAATTCTTCACCACCAAAGCGTACAGCAATATCTTGATCTGAAATAGTCGCTTTAATTACTTTAGCGATACGCTGAATAACCTTATCACCAATAAAATGGCCAAATTGATCATTAACATTCTTAAAATGATCAATATCAATGGCTAATGAAGAATGAACTTGCTCAATATCTATTTCTTGCAGCTTAATATCACAACCTCGGCGATTATATAACCCGGTTAAGGAGTCTACTATTGCTTCATGACGTGCGGCTTCAAGTTTAGACTTGAGAAAATTAACTTCACCGCAAGCTCGAGTTAACTCTAAAGATAAGTCACCGTGCTGTTGTTGAGATGTTGTTATACTGCTCATTAAAAAAGCGACAATACTTTGCATCGACTTATGGTATTCATGTTTTGATAGTGCTTGCTCAGCTTTTTTTAGATTTGATGCCACCGTTTTATCACTATCAACTTGCAGGTTTATTTTTTCTAAGGTAGAAGTTAAGGCTTTTTCAATAGGATCAAGTATTTGCTTGTCAATAGTATGAGAATTAGAAATATATTTTTCAAATAAGCCTTCGATAAAGATTAAATCGATTTCTTGATATGTTTGAACATGGCGGTCTAACTCTACACTTAATTTTTCATTACGCTTACTGACATGCAGATAGATAACCGAATAATTTACCGGGCTAGGCGGAATTTGATAATGCGATAAAAATTCATTGGTTGATTCACTGAACTTTAATGCCTCATCAAAATTATCTTTAATAAGCACAAATACTCCTTAAAAGTCTCTTTATTTAGGTAGTGTTTATAGTTAGATAAATAAAAGTGTAGAAATTTATTTACTAGTAACTGTAAGACTATAGAAACAAGTTACGTTCAACAAGCATTAAACAATTAATTTTCACTGTTTAATGCTTTTAATCAAATAGTTGGCTCATTTTATATTTTCTTTTTATAGCCGAGATAATTAGCGAATATTTTTGACTAATTATCGGTGATACAGCACACTGCTGCTAGCTTTAAATATTAACTTTTTGAGAATAACAACAATGAAAAAATTTGCTTCACTATGCTTTGCATTAGCATCAACAGCAACAATAGCTGATGAAGGGATGTGGCAACCACATCAATTACCCACTATCGCAGAAAAACTGATTGATGCGGGGCTAAAACTTGACCCTAAATCATTAACCGACCTAACCGATTTTCCTATGGGCGCTATCGTTAGTTTAGGCGGCTGTACTGCCTCTTTCGTTTCAGATAAAGGGCTTGTAGCAACTAACCACCATTGTGTATATGGCTCAGTACAATATAACTCTACTGAAGAAAATAACTTACTTAAAAATGGTTTCTTAGCTAAATCATTTAAAGAAGAGCTACCTGCAACGCCAGGAAGTAGGATCTATGTCACAGAAGAAATAACCCCTGTAACTGATATTATTCAAGCAGCATTAAGCTCAGATATGACAGGCTCACAACGTTTTAACAGTATCGACCTTAGCTCTAAATCACTCGTTGCTGAATGCGAAAGTGACAGTAAATATCGCTGTAGTGTGGTTAACTTTCATGGCGGTTTAGAGTATTACCTATTTAAACAATTAACTATTCGCGATGTACGCTTAGTACATGCTCCTGCCAGCAGCATTGGTAAATACGGCGGAGATATCGACAATTGGATGTGGCCAAGACATACCGGTGATTATGGTTTTTATCGAGCTTATGTTGGTAAAGACGGACAACCAGCCGATTACAATGTTGAAAACGTGCCATATGAGCCAAAACATCACTTAAAAGTGAATAAAAGTAGCGTTGATGAAAATGATTACATCATGGTGTTAGGCTACCCAGGCAGAACAAATCGTTATCGAACAGCATTAGAAGTAGAAAATCAATTTACTTGGACTTACCCACAAGCTAAAGCGTACCGTGAAGAAATAATCGACATTATTCACGAAAACTCAGCTCCTGGTAGCGATTTAAGAATTAAATATGAAAGTACATTAGCTGGGCTTGCGAACTACGCAAAAAATTATGGCAGCATGGTCGAGAGCTACAATAAAGGGACAACTTTAGCGCGCAAGCAATCACTAGAGTCTGAACTTAATCAATGGATAAATGCTTCAGCAAAACGTCAAGCTAAATACGGTGGTACATTAAAAGGTTTAAACAACTTAATTGAACAAGATCAGCAAAGCCAAGCAAGAGATCTAATCTTAGGCTATATGAATTATAGTAAAATGCTAAGCACAGCTACACGTTTACATCGCTTATCACTTGAGAATAAAAAACCTAATGTCGAACGTAAACGTGGCTATCAAGAGCGAGATATTGCTGGTTTTGAGCAAAGCATGAAAGCCGTTAATCGACGTTACGATGCTCAAATGGACCAAAAAATTCTCTTGGCTATGTTTAAGCACTATATTGAATTGCCGAAATCACAACGTTTAGCATCACTTGATAAATTCTTTAATATTGAGCAAAACACTAATGAACAGCAATTCCAAGCTAAACTAGCAAAAATGTATCAAGCAACAAAGTTAAGTGATCAAGAAACTCGCTTAGCGTGGATGAATAAAGCGCCGGTAGATTTTACAAAGAGCAGTGATCCTTTCATTCAGTTAGCGGTAGAGACTTACACAGAACGTAAAAAAATTGAAGAAACTAACGAAGAGCTTTCTGGTAATATTCAGTCATATAGACCTAAATATATGGAAGCATTAATTGCGTATTTCAACGCGAAAGATCTACCTGTTTATGCTGATGCTAATAGCACCTTACGTGTCACATACGGCAATGTAAAAGGCTATTCGCCTCAAGATGGCCTAGTGGCAACACCTTTTACAACACTCGAAGGTATTGTTAGAAAAAACACTGGCATTACCCCATTTGATGCACCTAAGAAACAACTTGCTCTGATCAAAGAGAAGCAGTACGGTGAATACGCTAAAAAAGGACTCGGCTCTGTACCGGTTAACTTTTTAGGTACACTAGATATTACTGGTGGTAACTCTGGCTCTCCAACGTTGAACGATAAAGCTGAGTTTGTTGGTTTAGTATTTGATGGTGTTTATGAAAGTATTATTGGTGATTGGGATTATGACACAAAACTGAATCGTTCAATCCATGTTGATATTAAATACATGCTTTGGGTGATGGAGCATGTTGATGGTGCAACAAATCTAATCGAAGAAATGGATATCGTAGAATGAAGCAAATAGGTAGAATCTATTAAGTAAAAATATTAACTAAAAAATCCAGCTATCGCTGGATTTTCTATTATTAAAGAGCAAAGCACAGATATACTTAAGTGTAAGACTGCTAATAAAATAAGTCGTACAGTTTATCAACACTTAAACTTTAAATTGGTTTACCACTGCAGCTAAACGATTTTCCAGAGCCATTAACTCTGCAGAGGTTCTCTCTAGCTCTAAGGCCTTTATTGAAGAGTCTTCAGCAATATCAGCAACTTGCTGTACATTTTTACTTATTTCATCGGTTACAACAGTTTGCTCTTCAGCTGCAGTTGCGATTTGAGTATTCATATTAGTAATTGTGCTCACTGCCTCCGTTATTGTTTTCAAAGAGTCACTGGCTTTTTGAGCTTGTATCACTGTATTCTCACCTTGTTTACTACTATTATTCATCACACCTACCGCTTCTTTTACACGCCCTAGAAGCAATTCAATCATATGATTAATTTCTTCCGTACTTCGTTGTGTACGATTTGCAAGTGTCCTTACTTCATCAGCAACAACCGAGAAGCCTCGACCTAACTCACCTGCGCGCGCGGCTTCAATAGCAGCATTTAATGCTAACAGGTTTGTTTGATCCGCTATGCCCTTAATAACATTAATCACATCACCGATTTGTTCAGCATCATCACTCAATTGGTTAATAACGTCTGTTGCACGGTTTACGTCTTCAGATAACTGAGATATCGAAACAATAGTATCTTCAACAATAATTTGCCCTGAAGCGGTTTCGCTATCCGCTTGCTGTGCTGCTTCAGCGGCTCTTGAAGCGTTTCCTGCTACATCTTCAGCGGTTGCAGCCATTTCATGTACTGCAGTTGCGGCATGCATAGTTTCATCTTTTTGCTTAGCTACATTTTCATTAGTACTGGTTACAACAACGTTCATTTGTTGAGTTGAATGACTTAAGTCGCCTACACTACTTTTTATTGCTAAAACTAAGTTCTGAATTTTTTCAACAAAGTGATTAAAGCTAATTGAAACCTGACCCACTTCATCATCCGCATATACTTTTAATCGTTTAGTTAAATCCCCCTCACCATGACTAATATTGTTAAGCGCTAAAACGGTATCTTGTATAGGCTTTGTTATTCGGCCAGTGACAAATAAACTGATAAATGCAACCAGTACAATTAAAACCAACCCAACAGCGGCTATTAACATCATTGCACGATCTATTTTTTTATCAATCTCCATACGTGCAACAGTAACTGCATCATCGATATCGTCGATATAAAAGCCAGTTCCAACCATCCACTTATATTGTTCAATTGCTCTTGCAAAACCTAATTTGGGTGCATTGGCATTTTTTGATGGTTTATTCCAACTATACTCAAGAAATCCTCCACCATTTTTTGCACTACTGATCAGATCTTTAATTACATTTACACCATTGGAATCTTTTAGGTCATACATGTTTGTACCTTCCAATTCTGGCTTTGGCCCCATGACAATATTTATTCCCTCATAGTCATAAACAAACATATAGCCATCTTTTGATTCACCAAACAAAATACTTCTTAGTTGACCTGCCACCTGACTCTTAATCACAGCATTATCATAACTTCCACTAGTAACAACGTCTTTTACTGAAGTAAGTGCAATATCTACATAATTTTTAAGAATGACACGTTTCTCTTTCATCATTGAGCTTCGAATGTCTCTCACTTGTTCATCACCAAGTTCACTTAATTCAAAATGAACTAAAAACATGATAGTTGAGATAGCAAAAACTAAAGGTAAAATGGTAAGCAGTAAAATTCTGTTTTTAATGGTCATTGTTTATCCAGTGTGAAAATAATGTCATAGTAAAAGTATTACAGGTTATAAAAATAGTACCTATTCAAATAGGGTTTTAATTGTTTAGTATCACGTATTAAGTAGAAAGCCGTCAAACAGGCATGTAAATGCTACTTGGTCAGATTTAATGTTTTTTTAGATCATTTAAAAGTGTCTTTTGCAAATAGTTTATACCAGTATAAAACCTTGATTTTATCACTGACTTTATTGCAAAATACGTAACCCTGCCATTAAGATATGATATTTGCATTTGTGTTCAACAATAGCCGCTAAACCATTAAGTAGCGCAGCAAGAGACAACACCGAAGTAGTTATGAGTTCTCTCGTCAATGTTTTAGCGTGATAATAGCACTACGGTGTTCACTCACTAGCGTGGTTTACTGATTAATTACATACGTCCGAATGAAATCAGTTTTTGGCTCAGCATTATGAATGATGGACTTAGGGCCTTAGAAATATCTAGAATTGAGTTGGTGTTGTTGACAGAACTTTGCAGCAGACATACCGCGAACTACCTTTTTATCAATAAGTATCTTCCAATTATCAAGTGTTCTGCGAGTCATCATTACCCTTTTATTAAAAAAGTGCATCATTAACATGTATTATTGCAGTACACTTACACTCAATAGATATGCACTACGAATTAGAGCAGTGCATTAAAGAAAACTCGAGTGAAAATAAGCTCAACATCCGGCAGTCACTAGCCGAGCGAGCAATAAAGCCGTTTGTTATCGGGCAAAGGCATGGCTGTTTTCAAATACCTGCAATGGTGCTCATGTGAGTGTGATTCTTTATAGCCTTGTTGAAATAGCTAAGGCTAATGACCTAGTCGTGCATGAGTATATATCACAATGCTTGCAGTATATTGCCGAGCAACCAAACAATCTTGAACCACTGTTACCATGGAATATTGAGCGCAACTAGGTGCCGTTCCCTATACGCTTACCGACAAAACCAGTGATTTATTTCACTAATTATTATTTGACCTATCCAGCCTCCGAGCATAATTTTTCACACTAACGATTAGCTGAATCTCTTTTTTTAAAACATATATCAAATAATAATACTAGCAATAAAAAGACTATATACTTACATATAATAGAAATTAAAAAACCTTGCCATGAGTAGCTTCGTATTCCAAACTCACTCACTCTAAACGAATCAAAATTGTTTATATCTAGAAACAGTAAAGGGATATTTTCAATTAATCCAACCCAAAGCACAATTGGAATAAATTCTATTCCTAATAGAAGCAGGACGTAAGGGATATGGGCTAAAAGCAATACATAGAGTGTTCTTTTCAAAACGTTAATACAATAAGTAATATTCAAAGCCTTACCTCATATTTATTTATTAATGCATTTGCAAATATTTGTATTAAGCTATTTAGCTCGCTATAAAGCTCTAATTTAATATGTCCCATTCTTCATTGCAGCAGTACTTTCCTGTGAACATATTGTTAGCATATCTTGTCTAAAAGGCTCATTACATGAACTGAAAGAGCTATCTGTTGTGACATAGCAGGTATCGTGTTTGTTACACGCTGATACAAAAATACTGTCCCAATCATTAAAAAAAGTCAACCCCGCCAAATTCTGAACTGCAACCATCAGGAGCCAGTGGAGGTAAATTATGCAAGTCACAACCGCTAGGCTGCAAACTAAAAACTTCGGCTATATCCTCTTCCATTTGACGTTGTGCTCGTTCTAACTGTTCTGAGTCATCACCACAATATGAGCCTACACTAATATGAGCTAAAGTATTGTGATAATCAGGTCGCTGATATCTCTAAGCACTTACAGTTATAATTTCTATTTCACCAGCTGCATGTGCTGTGTTTAAGTTTAAGTCTAGTGAAAAGATAACCTTAATATTGCTGGATTCAATTGTAAGATTAGATAAAGTTAACGTTATTATGGCTAAGCTTATTTCTTCATTTTGCGATTTCCCTGTTATGGTCAATAACACCAAACAGATTAAATATATGGTCTAATACATTATTATTTTTCAATCGTAGCTTACCGTGTTAACAGAAATTGATTTTATCGCTTTAGCGAGAAAAGAAACCAATGCAAGAAAGAAAATGCGTTATTTAGCATTAGCACATTTTAAAGAGGGCCAGTCTAGAAC
>Ga0209345_10004325_pt1 | contig 13819 bp, 10 predicted proteins | sample Cruoilmetagenom7_FD_187294 | JGI IMG/M metagenome (GOLD analysis project Ga0209345, IMG submission 187294) | Oil polluted marine microbial communities from Coal Oil Point, Santa Barbara, California, USA - Sample 7 (SPAdes) (version 2) | ecosystem: Environmental > Aquatic > Marine > Oil seeps ...
ATAGTAATACTGATAAGCACTTTGCTGTTTCAACTATTCAGGCTATTCATTATCAAGCGGGTAGGGAAAGAACAATACGGCTCTATGAAGGTCATATTTGTAAACAAAGATATCATCCCTTTTTCAATTCTGAACCGGATATTCCTGAATCAGGAAATCCGCCGGGATCCAAAGATCAAAACCATTCTCGATCATGAATACGCACATTACAGATTCCTTCACTATATAGATCTGATATTTTTAGAACTCATTACCATATTTCAATGGTTCAATCCCTTCATGTGGCTGTATATTAAGTCATTAAAGGAAATACATGAATTTCAGGCTGATGCTGCTGTTCTTCATAATGGAGAAGAGACAGGCAGTTACCAGGCCCTTTTGGTTAACCAGCTTACAGGAACGGAGGTATTCAGGCTTACCAACGGATTCAGTAAGTCTTTAACTAAAAAACGTATGATCATGATGACAAAAATGAAATCTAAAAAAGGGGCCTGGCTAAAAGCATTTCTGGCTATGCCTGTACTGGCAATCCTACTGATTGTATTTGCAGCCAACGCTCCATCCGGTGCACCCGGGGTGAATAAATATGAAGTCAGGGGGAAAGTTGTAGAGGCTGTTTCCGGGGAACCGCTGCCCGGCGTTAGTGTAATCTGGAAGGGAACAACCTGGGGAACAGTCACCGACATGAAGGGTGAATTCGTCCTGAAAGTGAAAGATAAGGATGCAGTCGTAGTTTACTCCTTTGTCGGGTTTAAAACTGCCTCTACGAAAGGGGCCGGGAGTTTTACTGTCAAAATGGAAGAAGAAACAATCCAGATTACCAACCCCCCTGCACAAAATAAAACTGAACCCATGGAAGAGGCAGGGGAAGAGTATCTTATCAAAGGTAAAGTCATTGAGTCTTCCTCAGGAGAGCCCATCCCAAGCGTAAATGTTATATGGAAGGGACATACTATCGGAACCATCACCGATTTAAATGGGGATTTTATCCTGAAAGTAAAGGATAAAGAGGCTGAGGTGATATATGCCCTGGTGGGATATGAAACTGCATCCACAAAGGGGGATGGGAGTTTTACTGTAAAACTGAAAAAGAAACCAGACATGGAATCCACTGGTGGAAAGCTATCTATCCAGTCAGCCGGGGATGGATCCGGAGTACCGCTGTATGTGGTTGACGGTGAACATGGAGTCAGTCTGCCCGATCCTGATGACATTGAATCCATCACAGTATTGAAGGATGAATCGGCTACTGAAAAATATGGATCCCTCGGGGCAAATGGTGTAATCATTGTAACCACCAAGAAGGGTGAATCGAAAGTTAATCCTGTTAAAGAGGACAATTCCGGCCCCAAGGAAGTATTTTACATTGTTGAGGACATGCCGAAGTTCCTGGGGGAAGGCCATAATACATGCCTCAAATATGTGCAGGAACACCTGGAGTATCCCCGTGAAGCAAAAGATAAGGGAATAGTGGGAACGGTAGATATCCTTTTTGTAGTGGATGCAAAGGGTAAGGTAACCAAAGCGAGGGTAAAAAAGACTGTGGACCCGCTCCTTGACAAGGCAGCCCTGAAGGCCGTAAATTCAATGCCGGAATGGACACCAGGGAAACAGCGTGGGAAATCAGTCGCTGTCCAGTTTGAAATTCCGGTAGAGTTCAAGCTCTGATATCATTTTATTTACCTCATATAGTTTTTAATCCTTGTTATTTTATTATTCCTATAATCGTAGATGATTTTCCAAAGTATCAGGACAGCTTACAGGAATCTGATCAAATTTAAAAGCCATACGCTCATTAGTTTGATTGGGCTGGTCATAGGCCTGGCAAGTGTATTTGCGATATCGGCCTGGACAATACAGGAGTTGCAATATGACAGATTTCATGAGGAAGCAACAAGCATTTATATGGTGACAACTGATATTAAGGATAATAACGGGAATATCAGCACTGTTCCGGAAACTCCTGCGCCCCTGGCTGATGAATTGAAGGAAAAAATTCCGGATATTGAACATAGCTGTCATTTCATCTATATATATGGGGGGCGATTATTTGAAATCGCCGGCCATCGATTCATGGAAACAGGCATTGCGGCTGATGCCAGATTTTTTGATATTCTCAGCTTCAGACTTCAGGAAGGAAATGTTGCTTCACTTGAGGAGCCCAACTCAATCCTGCTAACTGAAAAACTTGCAGCAAAGTTATTTCCGGGAAAGGAGGCGATGGGGCAAAGCCTGTTATTTGATAAAGACAAGGCACTGGTTGTGAGGGGTATTATTGAAGATCTCCCTGAGAACTCCAGTTTGCAGTTTGACTACATCGTACCCTACGAATTGCCATATGGCATTTCTTTTGAATGGTGGCAACTTTCAGATGCTACTTATATTAAAATCAGACCGAATGCTGATTTTGATAAAATAAAATCCCTCGCCCGGGAAGTTTGGCGCGAACGGATCACAGACGATCAGTTCAGTTTAAATTTATTCCCGATCACAAAATTAAGATACGGGGCCAAGTTTGAATTTTTCAATGCTGAACATGGCAATAGCCAGAATCTGTTTATTTTCAATTGTATATCCATACTTATTCTGGTACTGTCCTGTCTGAATTATATCAATCTTGTATCTGCCAGTTTTATTAAGCGTAAAGATGAGGTAATTATAAAAAGGGTAAATGGAGCAAGCACAGGATCCCTGATAAGAGATTATCTTTCAGAGTCATTCCTGCTATCGGTTCTCGCCTGGCTTCTTGCTGTTCCATTTTCCATATTGCTAACTTTTTTATTTCAATCCATACTTGAGGTAAAAATTGACATTCATAATCTTTTCCTTAGCCTGGGGGCAGGTTTCTTTTTATCCTTGCTTTTTGTTGGATTTCTCAGTGGTATATTCCCTGGAATAATGACGGGTTCTATTCAGCCATTCGTCCGGGGACATGAAAAAGGACATTCTTTCATTTCCCAACGCAGGTGGAGGAATGTTTTCATTGTAAGCCAGTTTGTTTTATCCATTTCGCTGGTCATAGGGAGTCTGGTGATTGTAAAGCAAACCAGGTATTTGCGGAGTTTTGAGGTTGGTTATGAGCGGGAAAACATAATGCAAATTGTATTGCCCCGCAATAAAGTACAAAATTTTCAGGCACTGAAAGATGGGCTGATGACCAATCCCCTTATTGAAAGCATTTGCTTTGCCGGATCATCCCCCGTTTATCTGCCCCCTATCATTATGTCAGAAGGCTGGACCTGGAAAGGATTGGCCGAGAGTTCCCATACTTCTATCTATGGAATTTCTGTTGATCATGACTATTTGAAGGTTTTCCAGATCCCAATCCTGGAAGGCAGGTTTTTTTCCCCTTCAAAAACGGATGGGGATAAAGCCGTTATCAATGAAAAACTGGCCGGTCTGTTAGGCTTTTCAGACCCTCTTGGTGAAAGGATGGCAAGGGGAGAGAATGTATATGAGATCATTGGTGTGGTTAAGGATTTTCACTTTCAGCACCTGTCGAACAATGTTCAGCCCCTTTTATTTCTGTACCGTGATTCAGGTACAAAGTTGTTTGTCAGAATGATTGAACCATCCAAACAGGTGCCGGACCAGGTTCAGGCCAAATTGAAGAAATTCTCTGACGAGCCATTTGCGTATGATTTTGTAGCTGATAAGTATGACGAGTTGTACAGGAATGAGTTTAAGCTGACGAGGGCAATAGTGGTCTTTACTTTGTTAACCATTATTCTTTCCTGCATCGGACTGATTGGACTGATATCGTATACTACGGAAACAAGAACCCGGGAGATCGGCATCAGAAAGGTATGTGGTGCCAGTATCAGCAAGATTCTGGTTTTACTTAATATGGGTATCATTAAGTGGATACTACTGGGTGTTCTTTGCAGCTGGATCTTATCATGGATGGCCTTAAACAGATGGCTTCAAGGTTTTGCCAGCAGGATTACCCTGGATTGGTGGTTCTTCGTTTTGGGAGCACTTACGATCTTGCTGCTTACATCGATAACTGTAAGCTTACAGTCCTGGAAAGCTGCAACGAGGAATCCTGCTGAGGCTCTTAAATATGAATAGTAAATACTGGGAGTAGTTTATTAATGGCCACTATTCATTAGGATAACCGGAGATCTTCCCGGTCATTTCTTCTATATCGATCCTTATCACCATGGTCTGAGCGACCCTTCTGGGACTGAATTCAAATGGGCCCTTAGTGGTGTACTGGTCCATAATGATATTCATGGAAGGGATTTTTTCTTCATCCTTCTCTATTAAAGTGGCTTTCCCGAACCCGGTGACCGAGCGGTATTTCATGGTCCAGTCCCCACAGGCATCGCTTCCTGTTGTTAACCTGTTTCCAGTATGTACCATAAAGCAGATGTCAGGGTTTTTCCGCAGGATATCGATCTTCCTGCCCTTCAGGGCGGCATGCACGTAAATAGTATCATCCCTGAATCCATAATTCATTGCAACCATGTAGGGTCTCCCATCATCCACCATGGCCACATGGCAAACGAGGCCTTTTTTAAGTATCTCCCGTATGCCTTCAGGATCTTTGACCTCTTTGTCGTCTCTTCTAACTTTATTTCCCATTTTCTGAAATATTTCAATTACTTTTTTCCTGTCCCACCAGGAATACTATCAGACCAATTACAAATATCGATACGGATACCAGGGTTATTGAAGGCATTCCACCATGCCATTCCCGGGGTGTCAGCCAGCCTTCAAATCCCATGATGGCAACATGCAGTGCTGAAAGTGTTAACGCTGTGACGCCGAAAGCGGGAGACATGACCATCTTCTGGAAACCGTTCCCTTCCTCTGGTTTTGAGAAGGTATTATGCATTATCAGGTAGGCAGAAATACCTAATGCACCCATCAGCATACTCCATTCACCAATTCCATTTAAGGTTCCATCAGTATTGAAGAACTTATCATAGATCTCCGGACGGAACAGCAGGAAGCTTACTAAAATATGGATGATGATCAGTACCATGCCGGTCCGGCCAAGAAATTTGCGCATGGTAAACCAGGCGGCTCCATGTTTCCGATAAACCGGTTCAAGGGCAAGGCTTGCCACCAGGAGAATGAAACCTGAAAAGGCAAGGATCTTATTCATTATATAAAGGGGGAAATGAGACCATTCTACTCCCTTGAAAACATGATAGCGCAATATGGCATAAATGGTTGAAAACAGGATCACAAAGATGATTATCTGCCTGGTTGTTCGTATCATAATTATTAGCATTGTTGAAACCGGACCTTAAAAATAAAAACTTCTGCCGGTATTTCAGTCTTAATTTGTATTATCTGATTTTGTGCTTAGATTTGAACAGAATTTCACTTAAAACCCCGCCATGAAAAACCCTATACTAGCTGTTTTAACCCTCCTGTTTGTTTTGTCTTCCTGCAGTGGACTGAAAGTCGCCCAGCATTACGATGAAGAGATTGATTTTACTAAGCATAAATCTTTCTTTATCATGCCACCGGATCCTTTTGTCGACATCCATGTTAACAAGTATGATAAAGAGTTGCTTCTCCATTATATTGCCGATGAAATGAAAGCCAGGGGTTATAAGCAAAATGAAGCCACAGGTGATCTCGTTGTGAACATGTCCCTGATCATGAATGACAAGACCGGATTCACCAATTATAATCAATATTACCACATGAGTGGATATCGTTTTGTTTATACCTGGGGCTATGGATATTCCGGAGGCTATTACCAGTATACCATAAAAAAGGGCACCTTGATTATCGATGTTTTTGATAACCACTCAAAGAAGCTTGCCTGGCAGGCGATTGGGAACGGATCAGTTGAGGAGGATGAGATAAAAAGGTCAAAAAACATTCCCCATGTCATTCAGAAGATGTTCTACAAATACCCGGTGAAAAAGAAATAATCCTTAAATTAGGATTAGCTCTCCAGGGATTTTTCCAAATGCCATGATCAGGATATTTCTGTGGATATTTTTAATTGTAGTTATTGGCGGACAGAAACTTTTATCCCAGCCTGTTGATTTCCTGCTGGCAGATACCACCAACCAGGATAAGATATATCCCCGTTATTTTATCCTGGATTTAAAATCACAACTTGGACGCCATGTGACATCAGGAGTAAAGGTATTGCAAGAGTCCGTTGAGCAAAATCCGTACTCGGTTTTTGAATTCAGGTTTGGGATAAAGGGATATGGGCAGGAGGCCTGGCATCAGATATTCAGGTATCCTACCTATGGTATTGGAATTTACCAGGCATTTTTTGTTCCTCAGAATAATCAACTGGGAAACCCTGGTGCCATGTACCTATTTTTTAACCAGCATCTGCTGGGGAATGAAAAGTTTTACTTTGGATATGACCTGGCCTTTGGTATATCCTATAATTTTCTGAATTATCATCCGGATTATAACCCGGAACAGATGGCCATTGGTACAGCCCAGAATATCATTTTCCAGTTAGAGGCTGAAACCGGATTTCGTATACTCAAGAGACTTGATGGGGCAGTTGGTATTGGGTTTACACATTTTTCCAATGGCCGGATCAGGACCCCACAGCGAGGGATCAACTTGTATCATCTTTCGGGAAAACTGCGCTATCATATGAGCGCTTTATACAGGAAGGAGGGTTTGAAGGAGGGATGGCCCAAAGTCAGGCCTGAACATATTCATCATGTTCTGCCAAAGTTCAATCCCCGATGGGAATTCTATGTTAGTCCAAATGTTGGAATAACCACCCCGGAGGAGTATCCAATCTGGCTGGACCGAAGAATTCATTACATGATGGCCTCCCTTGACCTTAGCATGGCCTATCATTATACTTATTTTGGGAAGATTGGCATGGGTATCGATTTTTTTTATGATGAATCACTGGTTGAAAAACAAAAGAACCCTCAAATATCTCTCTCATGTGGAGAAAAAATGTATTGGGGTTCACATATATTACATGAATTTATGATCCATCGCGTCAGGGTAGTGACCCATCTGGGCATTACCCTTTCGCAGCGTGATTACAAGGGGAAATGGTTCAGCCGTGTCGGCCTCAGGTACGATTTTGCCAAGCATTTTTATTTCCGTGGCCTGCTCAAAACACCTGGGGGATTCAAGGCTGATTGGATAGAATGGGGACTTGGGTATGCTTTCTATAAAGACCAGAAACCCAGGTAAATAGTACATCTGACCGAAATGTGGGTAGGTCAGGTTTTGAATCTTCTGGAAATGTATTCAGTGATCTCTTTGAGTGATTGGATCTCCTGGGAAGAATTTCCTGAACGGACATAAAACCTTTCTGATTTGTTACCATGCTTGTCCGTTGTGGTGATATAAACCGGCTCCTCACCTTCAGGGATCCGGATGGCACATATTTCTTTTTCATCGATTACCGGAAATTCCATGATCATATTTTGTGTAAGAAATGGAATACCGAATTGCTGCTTCAGCAGGTTCCTTAAATGGATTTCGAAATAATCCAAATCATTCTTTTTGAGTGAATTAAAATCACCATCAAGACCTGAAATCTCTCCATTATCCCTGACGCCTATCAGCAATGTGCCTCCTTTGCCGTTGCTGAATGCTGCTATGCTCTTTATGATCACATCCTCCAGTTTGGGATTTACCTTTTGAAGGTGCTGGTCCCATCGCAGGGCCGATTTGAATTCCATATGCTGGTTTTCACCGCCACTTATCAGTGCTGGCCAGTTTGATACCTCTGAATAGCCTGCAAAATTTTTTCTTTTTCTCTTCCTTCTCCCTGCAGCTGCCATATACATAAGGATGCTCACCAGGACCAGGACCGTAACAATAATAAGCTGGTAATTCCTGGCCAGCAAGCCCATTTTCAGGGCTCCTTCAGAAAGTGTCAATCCCACAGCATTAATCCTTTCAAAAGAATGAAAGGGTCGAATATGAAGCCACCAGTCATCGTCAGGTAACCTGTGATGATATGTCATATTTTTATTACCGCCAGTCTGCTTCCAGTTGTTAAGGTAGACAAGCAGTATGCTGTCCTGTGGGGAATCTATCGTCCCTGTTAGATACTGCTCAGCCAGGGTTTTTAATGTATCTGGCGGGACTGCCGGAATTTCTATCATCTGCCCTGATCCTGTTACAAAAAATATGATCCGGTCCTTGTATCTATCGAAAGACTGAAGCTGTCTAATAACGATCCGTAAAGGCATTTCTATGCTGCATATAAAGACAGAGGAATCAATCTCCGAGAACCAGTCCACTGCTGCAGTTATGACCGGTTCCTTTAAAAGGTTTGACTCATAAAGCCCTGGCCACCACATTTCATCATCATCAGGCGCAATCTGGTCCAGGATATCCAGCAAGGCCTGTCGACGTTCATCCTGTCCGGAGATTATTTCACTCCAGCTGCTGCTGATACTGTTGTCCCTCAATCTGCGGTTCCATAAAATCCCACTGGCATCAATTCCCGGATTTTGCAGGCTGGTGACAAATGTATTTTTCTCCTTGTATAGTGTAAGACTCTGTCCGTCACTATTATATAACATGATGGCACCAATTGCCGGTACCCTTGAGATCATGGGAATGAAAAATTTTGCCAGGGAATCTTCATTCAGGGAGAAAGCTGAAGATTCAGGGTATGTTTGTATGATTTGAAGAACCTCCCCCCTCACCGGATCCAGCAGATCAGTTATATCCCTGTCAAGTTTCTGGGATAAGGAATTGATCAGGTTTTCTGAAAATGCGTCATTTGATTTTATACCCGAATATATTAGAAGAGCGAAAATCGTAATAAGCAACAGTGAAAAGATAATATAGATCTTTTTCATGGGAGTTATATAATCAGGTCTAAAATTAATACATAAATGTATAATATTGTATATTCGTGTTAATGCAATTTCAGCGCATGAAATCAGGACTTCTCATCATATTTTTAACTATTATGTGTCTTTACTCATGGTCACAGGAGTTACAGGAAACTCCTTCCCAGGAGAGCATGGAATCCGATACCATGGTGACAGATACTACGAAGCTGGTGAAAAGTGTCCATCCCCAGGACCTGGAGAAGGCCAAACTGCAGATACGCTGGAGGGGCTATGTGAAATTCAATTCCTATTATGATTATAACGGCTTGAAGAGTTCCGAGGGATTTCTTACCTACGAAATACCTGTAGATCCCAACCTGAATAAAAACTATACGGGCCTTTATGCTGGTGCAAGGCAGTCCAGGCTTGGTATGGAAACAAGTATCAATTCTAAAATTGGACTGCTCAGGACCTATATTGAAGGAGATTTTGCAGGCTCAAATTATCCGTTTGCTTTCAGGCTGAGGCATGCATATGGACAGCTCGGATATTGGACATTTGGGCATACATGGTCTACCTTTTCAGACCTTGCAGCCATTCCCCGAACGGTGGACCTGGAGGGTCCCAATTCAGGTGTATTTGTGAGGCATGGGCTGATCCGGTATGAAAGAAGATCTGGCGATGATGACTTAGAGTATGGATTTTCCCTGGAAAATCCCAGGAAAGATTTTGAAAACCCTTATGACAGCCTGGGTATTGACCTACAGCAGAGTTTTGATATCGCGGCCCGTCTGCGTATGGAACCAGGTGACCTTGGGCATTTTCAGTTCGCAGTTGTATTCAGGGAAATTTTTTATTCTCATCCGACAGGTCCGCAATATATACCTGGGTTTGGATTCCAGGTAAGTGGGAGTATCAATACTTCAGAAAAAACCCGCCTGAGGTTTCAGGTTGTTTATGGTAATGCCATCTCCAGGTATATCACTACCCTGGAAGGCAGGGGACTGGATGTATATCCCCGTGCTGACGGCATTATGGATCCCTTGAGATCGAGTGGCAGCTACCTGTCCTTTGAATACTTCTGGAGACAGAACTGGTCATTTTCAGCGATCACCGGAATGGTATATTTGTGGTATCCCAGGAATCAGCCAGATGATTCCTTCAGATCCAGCTATTATGGGAGTGTGAATGCTTTTTGGGAACCGATAGAAATACTAAGGGTCGGAACAGAATTGACCGTTGGCCGCCGGACAAATCATGACAGGCAATCGGGTACTGCTGTCCGCTTGCAATTTGCAGCCATATTCTACTTCTAAGGAACTTGCCCAGTCTGATCAGGATAATTTCAAGCTGTTTACTCGTTAACCAGGTCCAGTGCATACTCGATCAGGGTATCTCGCCAGCGTGTTGAATCTCTTTTAGTAATAGTTACATAATGATCGGGAGGGATGCCGTCATCCATGCTTAAGCCATCTGGCCTGTAGGATTTATTCGCAGAATAGCGGTATATCCAGCCATTGGGTAATTCACTGAAATGTGGTGTTCCACCACCTCCACCGGTGGTGTCACCAACCAGGGAAACATGAGGAAGGGCAGACATCCAGCTAACAAATGAATTGCACGCGGAATAACAGTAACGATTTGTCAGTATGACTGTTGGTTTGAAAATGCCCAAGCCATTTTTTGGTTCAATATATCGATCTATGCTGCCGAAATCATCATGCCCCTGTCCGGTTTTATAGTGGTTTACTTCCACCAATCTTTTCCTGTCAAAGAAATGATTTACAATGATTTTGGTATAGCGGTCATTGCCTCCTGTATTGTGCCGGACATCGATAATAATTCCCTTTGTATCTGAAAAATAATCCAGGACATCCCGGATCCCGTCTTCTGTAATTTCAGTTGTAAAACTTCCAATGTAAAGATAACCCACCGTATCAATGATATTGTACAGCATTCCGTCCCTCTCCTTTTCTTTTGGACCTAGGTAGGTAACCTTTACAATATGGGGAACAAAATTCTTTCTGTAACCAGTGGTATAATCATATTCAATATGACCAAGGTTACTTCTGATATCTGTGTGTCCGTCCTTCAGTTCAAGTATCATCCGGCCCATTGTTTCGAAAAGGCTTGAATTATGCATGTTTTCATGTATTTCCGGACGGTAGGCCTGATATATAGAATCCCAATCGATTCCTTTTGTGGAGAACAATGAATATTTCCTGTCCAGGTTATCCCAAAGTATTTCAAAATTGTTGGTTGGGGAATTTTCCGGATCCTGTGAGGTCAATATCCTCTCACAGGAGAGTATGGCCAACAGGGTCAGCAGAAGAAGGATATATATGATTCCCTGTTTCGTCATGTTTTGAGCCGGTAGTATACGGCCAAGTATAAAAGATGATATGCTGACTGGTAATGATTATTGACAGTATAGTTCTGGAAGTCCCACTGGTAACCAGCCCGGATATTAAACCTGGGGGAGTCCCTGAATGAAATATAGAGGTTTGAACGGATCCGCTGGTACTCGTGAAGGCTGGTCAGCTCACCACCGGAAACAACTCCCCAGATATCCGGACGGGCCCTTCTAATGGAGCCTTCCGGGATAATGGCTCCCAGGCTTGGCCTGATGATATAATTCAGTACCGGGATAGATAACTCCCAATAAAAATGAATATCTGTTGTCCAGGGTGAATAATCCAAAACAAGGGAGGGGCCGAGGTTGAAAGCCAGGCAATGAGAATAACTATTATTCGGCCACTCGGTATGTGATGAGACATCGTAACTGGTGAGGATATGAAAGCCCAGGTATATCATCCATTTTTCGGCCTCACTTTTCACGCGATAAGTCCTGATCCAGTCAAAACTTCCACGGTAGAGGTGAGCAGCTGAATTATTTCTGATATCCGGACTAATCTTGCTCTTTTGATAGATAATGGCAAGCTGGTCATAATTCCGGTCATTCTGCTTATTCAAACCAAGCTGCAACATATAACCAGTTCCACGATAAAACATGGGGGAGTGAAATTCGTCCAGGATCATGTTCCTGGACACTCCAGTCCCGAAACCAAGCATAGTCGTATTCTGCTGGGGCCATGCCTGCAGGGAAAGTATAAAAAAACAGATGGTCAGGAATAATCTCATCTCGTGTTTCATTATTTCGTACACTGGGGGAAGGAAATGGATGCAAGTGGTTTTTTTGTTTTCCAATACCAGCTTTGCCCTTTTCGGATCCATGGTTCTTCCAGGCTATATTGCCCTGGGAGCTCCAGCATGATGGAATAAGTCAATTTATCAATTCCTTGATTCATGGGGTACCATATATTGTCCGGAGTGGGCAAAGTACCCCCGTTGGGGCCATCACCGATCATTCCTTTATATGTCATGGAGATATGTATTTGATCACCTGCCAGTACTGCATCTTGTATATACAGGACAAGCCTGCCGTAGTCGAACTCATAGTACTTTAACTCCTGCGCTGTAAGAGATATTATATCTAAAGATTCATTTAACTGGAATATGATACTATCATGGTATTCCTGTCCCGCTACCAAAACCATCTGGACATTGGCTGAAAGGTTGGAAGTAGCAGGATCATAACTTGCAGTGATGTGATAATGGGTGAAAATATACGGGTTATACGGATTACATGAGAAAGCGGATAAAAGCAGGATTATGTGAAATATCTTTTTCATGCAATATGTATCCTGTCAACTCACTGAAAGCAAGATTTCCACGGGTTCCGCTGCTCCCAGCTCAAGGCTTCTGGATCCTGGGGATGAACCTCCTATGGTGATCTTGAATTCCCCCGGTTCAAGGATGAATTTGCCCTCATTATTCACCATTTGAAGCATTTTCTCATTTACACTGAAGCTTACCGCCTTACTTTCACCGGGTTCCAGGTAGACCCTTTTGAATCCCTTCAGGGAACTGATGGGCATATCAACAGAGGCCTCCAGATCGGTAACATAGAGCTGTACCACTTCTTCTCCGCCCAAAGCACCATTATTGCTTACTGTGACCTCTATGTTTATTTCTTCTCCAGCATTTATGTTAAGGATATCAACATCGCTTGCCTCATAACTGAAACGGGAATAGCTCAAACCGAATCCAAAGGGGTACATTGGATCTTTTGTCATATACCGGTAGGTTCTTCCTGCCATGGAATAGTCATCGTATGGGGGCAGGTCATTTAAGGATTTTGGGAAAGTAATTGGCAAACGACCAGAGGGATTTACATCCCCGAAGATTATATCCCCCACCGCATTTCCCCCTTCTTCACCGGGATACCAGACAAAAAGTATTGCATCTACAAGGTCAGCTACCTCGCTGATGTCAATTGGACTTCCTCCATTCAGGACCAGGATGATTGGATTCTCATTGCCATCGCTCAATTTTTTTATCATTTTAACCTGTGATTGAGGTAAACTTATATCTAAGCGGTCCCCTGCCGTCGGCGAAAGAATAGCTTCACCCTCTTCCCCTTCCAGCAATGGAGAAATTCCATAGCATGCTACCGTAACCACTCCTGGTTCCTTGGCACCTCCGGTTGTCCAGTCGATAGGATTTATGTTATCTCGATCCAGTTCGGTACCCTTACGGTATTCAATAAACGTCCCTGCCTGTCTATTTGCTGCGATACCTTCCAGGATGGTTGACATATTACCGCTCACACCAAAATAATTACCCAGCATTACATCCAGGTTGGCAGCATTTGGACCGGTAACATAAACTTTCTCTGTTTTATCAGACAGTGGAAGTACCCCGTTGTTTTTAAGCATAACAACACATTTCTGTGCGGCTTCACGGGCAAATGCTTTGTGTTCCGGACAGTTGATTACATCTGTAGAGATCTTTGTAAAGGGCACCATGTCATATGGATCGAAGAGTCCCAGTTTAAAACGGGTCCTGAGCAGGTATGTTATAGAGGCATCAATCTCTTTTTCGGTCAGCAATCCTCTTTCAACGGCTTCAAGCAGGAAGGGGTAGGTGTCACCACAATTCAGGTTAACTCCGCTCTTTAGTGCCAGGGCAGCAGCTTCCGCACGGCCGGCTACGATACC
>Ga0209345_10004326_pt1 | contig 13815 bp, 12 predicted proteins | sample Cruoilmetagenom7_FD_187294 | JGI IMG/M metagenome (GOLD analysis project Ga0209345, IMG submission 187294) | Oil polluted marine microbial communities from Coal Oil Point, Santa Barbara, California, USA - Sample 7 (SPAdes) (version 2) | ecosystem: Environmental > Aquatic > Marine > Oil seeps ...
GCTTTTAAGAAACGAGCAGGTATAATTTGATCTGTATCTACATTTTCTATTGGTAATGGAACTGCAGTACTTTTTAATATTTCGAATTTATCGTAAGCCATTTTCGTAGTTTTAAAATTATAAAAGTGTTCTAGGGTCAGTTACAACTCCTGTTACTGCTGTTGCTGCTGCAACTAACGGACTTGCTAATAATGTTCTTGACCCAGGACCTTGTCTTCCTTCAAAATTTCTATTTGAAGTACTCACTGCCAATTTACCTGCAGGTACTTTATCATCATTCATTGCTAAACAAGCTGAACAACCAGGTTCGCGTAATTGAAAACCTGCTTCTGTTATAATATCTAGTATTCCTTCTTCTTTAATTGCAGCCTCAACAATATGTGATCCTGGTACTAACCAAGCTGTAATATTGTTTGCCTTTTTTCTTCCTTTTACAATTGATGCAAATGCTCTAAAATCTTCAATTCTACCATTGGTACAACTCCCTAAGAAAACATAGTCAACAGATTTGCCAATCATTGCATCTCCTTCACCAAATCCCATATAATTCAATGATTTTTTATAGGTAGCAACTCCTCCTTCAACAGATTCAGCATTTGGAATGTTTTTTGAAATTCCTGTTCCCATTCCCGGATTTGTTCCGTAAGTAATCATAGGTTCAATATCATTCGCACTAAAAGTTAACTCTTTATCAAAAACAGCATCTTCATCTGTTTTTAAAGTTTCCCAATACTGCATTGCTGTATCCCAAGCTTCACCTTTTGGTGTAAATAAACGATCTTTAATATACTCAAATGTTTTTTCATCTGGAGCAATCATACCTCCACGAGCACCCATTTCTATACTTAAATTACAAACCGTCATACGACCTTCCATTGTCATATTTTTGAATACATCTCCTGCGTATTCAACAAAATATCCCGTAGCACCTGAAGTTGATAATTTTGAAATAATGAACAAAGCAGCATCTTTTGGTGTAACACCTACTCCTAGTTCTCCATTAATATTAATTCTCATTTTTTTAGGCTTCGGCTGCATAATGCATTGAGAAGAAAGCACCATTTCTACTTCTGAAGTACCAATACCAAAGGCAATAGCACCAAAAGCACCGTGCGTTGATGTGTGTGAATCGCCACAAACAATGGTTGCACCTGGAAGTGTAATTCCATTTTCTGGACCTACAACGTGCACAATACCATTTTTTTGATGTCCTAATCCCCAATGAGGAATTCCCCACTCAGCAGAATTTTCTTCTAAAGCTTTTAGCTGATTTGCAGATAAAGGGTCTTCAACTGGTAAATGTTGATTTATGGTTGGTGTATTATGATCGGCAGTAGCAAATGTACGCTCTGGATATAATACGGTGTTCTTTCTACTTTTTAAACCCAAAAAAGCTACAGGACTTGTAACTTCATGAATTAAATGTCTGTCTATAAAAAACACATCAGGTCCATCTTTTACTTTACGAACCACGTGTGAATCCCAAACTTTGTCAAATAATGTTGTACTCATTATATATTATTTTAATATCTATTTATTTTGATTTGCTTAATCTTTAGTAAAAATTTAAGCCCCCAAATTTAAAAAACACACATAAATTAACAATCCAATTAAATATTTAATACGATACCCAAACAGATTATAAAATCTTTTTTTTTTTATATTATCTAATGAATTTTATCTAAGTGAATTTATTTTTATCTAAATTCACTTTTATCACTATCAAAAATAAAAACAGTTCTATTAAGTAATTTTACTTATTTCATATATTTTTAGTGCAAAAATATTCTCATATTATATATAGTTTACAAAAAACTATATATTTCATAAAAATTCGTAACTTTTAACTTAATTATATTTTTTTAAAGGAAAACATTTCAATCCATATTTAATCAAAAAAATCTACTTGATAAACTAAGTATATTTAGTTTAATATTGATGAAATACTACGATATTCAAAAAATTGAGGGCTATAATTTTTTATGATTAGTTTGAAAAAATAGTATCCAAATTATAACATTCCTAATTTTGATTATACTAAAAATCCCTATTCAAATTTGAATAGGGATTTTAGTAAACTAACTTCTAAAGTTAGAACAAAATTATTTTCTAGTTAAAACCAACCTCTAGTATTATAGGTAACATTGTTGGGTTGATTATTACCATATGCAACTCCAATATCTCTAGCTGCTTTAATTTCAGATTTTTTAAGGTCAAGCACTTTTAATTTATATTTCCAACTTCTATCACTTAATTCTTTTACTCTTGCAGAAATTTTAGAATATAATGATTTAACTTGTCCAAAACATGCAGAAGTAGGTTCTATAGAAGCTAAAATTTCTCCTGCTTCATTAGCTGCATTAATATCTTGATTTGCAGCCCAAATACTAGAAGCTTCATTTAATTTTAACTTGCAATCTCTATCAATTACTTTTTTATAAAGCGATTTTACTTTTCCTTTAGCTTTATTAAAACATGTGCTTACTTCAGGAATTTTTGTTAAAACTGTCAAAGCTTCTTCAAATTTACTTTGAGCTTCTAACGAAGCTGATTTTTTAAGTAATAATGTACAATTTTCATTATAATAAGTAACTATTTTTTGTTTTCCTTTTGAAATAAATTTTTGCACGTTTGAATTTCCTGGGCTTAATCTATTTAAGGCAGACATGTATGCTTTAGTTTCATTATTACCTACTCCTTTTAACTGAAAAGATTCACTAGCAAATAAATTACCTGCAACACCATCTCCAATATAAAGCGTAACTTCAAGATTTAAGGCTACTTTAGGTGGTGCTGTAGCAGTTATGTTTTTTGTTAAAACTGTAACATTTGGAACTAATATAAATCTTGAATTATTTACATCGTCACTAATACCATTTTTAGTTATAATTTGACCTAATTTATTTACAAACATGCTTTTAGCATTTGAAGGAATTCCTTCAGCTTGTTCCGGTATATGAGCACCTAACAAAATACCATTATTATTATTTTTTTCTTGAGCAACAACTACTATTGTTACAAAAAACAGTGCTATAAAAATTATTTTTTTCATTGTATTTAAATTTTATTTCGATAAAAACATATCAACTTATAGTTATTGCTGTTTATTTACCTCCTAATATTATAGTTGCTCTACCTAATCCCTTCATAACTAATTTGTTTGGAATTGAGTATGGAGCCTTTTTTAAGAAACTACTTAATGCTTTTGTGTATCTTCTAGCGTCAATAGCTCTTCCTTTTGCGTTATAAAGAGGTATTCTAACTTGTTCAAATAAAGCCATATCCTCAGTCATATCAGTAGTACTAAATCTACCTTTTACTGTATTATCAGCAAGCCAATCTTCAATAATAATACCTAATTCTTCACCATCATACTCAGTTTCTAAATCACCGTCCCAATCATTCCATTTTTGTATTCTTACAATAATCTCACGTCCATTTTCAAACATATCATCAAAATGTACTTGCAACGTTGAAGTGAAATTATCCATATGAGCAATTACTGCTTCAGATAATAATACTGGAATTTCAGCAGAAAATGAAGGGTCTCCAGTTCCTGTTGCTGTTGCTATTTGCTTATCTGTATATGCATCTAAACCTTGTAAGTTAAAATTAATAGACTTTTTAGGACCTGTTCTATTCACTGTCCAAGTAAGTTGCATAATTATATCGGCTTTAGCTACTTTCTTTAAGGCATCTATAGGGCTTTCACTAACACCGCTACCTGATTCTTTTGAAGAACGCATATTATCTTCAGCTGCGTTAGATTCAATTGATTTTATAACAGACTCCATATTTTTAAGTGGGAAGCCTCTTTCAGACATCATTCCATTTATTTGACTGATTACTTGATTTACTTCAGCATTTTCTTGAAAAGCTCTTTTATAATCTGGTATGGAAACCACAGAACCTTGATCGCTAAAATTTAACATATAACCATTTTGATTGCACCAAACATCACTTGGAACAACCATAATAGTTGGTTTTTTAGCTTGACTAAATATTGAAATACTTATAAATAACAAGCATATTGTAAAAAATGATTTATACATATTTTTCATCTTAATATTGTTTATAAATTAAAATCCTGAACTAAGTCCTCTAAGAATTCCTTCTTCTTCAAGCCTTTTTCTTAACTGACCGTGTAATACATTAACAACTACACCTATTTTATATTCTCGTCTACTAACTTTTAAACGATCTCCTGGTGCTATACTACCATCTGTAGCTGCAGAAACATATTTTAAATATTCTCCTCCATCTAAAAAGAATGCATCAAAAAAACTAGCATGTTCTTCAACTTTACTAGCTGACCCAACTAGCGCCTTCGAAGGTGTACAACCTGTTCCACCACCTGCATAACCTTTAAAAATAATGCCATGAACCGCATTTTTCATTGCTCTAGATATTGCGTGTTTTGGATTTTTAGAATAAGACCAAACTTTAACAAGTTTAGATCCCTGTTTTCCAATACCTTCACATTCTAAATCGTATCTCCAAATTTTAGAATCCTCATTCGCTTTATTTTTTTTCCATTGTGCATTTACATTTACACTAATAAGTAATAATACAATTAAAACTATACTACTTTTCATTTTTTGTTTCATACTAAATTTATTAATTAATTAATTTGTCTAATTAGCATCCCTGCAAAATATTTATTTTTTGCACCACTAAATGTTGTGTATTCTATTTCTGATTTATTTTCATCTTGAGCCATATATCTATTATCCCAAATTTTCTTTTTTTCAACTTTAATTACACCAACACGCTTGTATTCTGTTCTTCCTTTTTTATTAATTACTTGCTCTAATACTTCATATTTATCTCCTTTTTCAATATCTTCTTTCAACCCAATTTTAGCTGAAATTGGGTCACCACTTAATAATGGTGATTTTGTTCTAAAGGCTTCAAATTTTCTTTGAAGTTTAGCAATTGCTTTATCTGTTGCTTTAACGGTTGAAACTCTTATTATATCTTGATCAGATTTTTTAGTGAAAACTGTACTTTGAACATCAGCCCAAGCACTTTCTGTACCAATAAGTTCTAATCTAAATATATCTGATTTCTCAAATGCTTCTTTTTTTGCTAAATCTAAATTCGTGTCATCAATCCAATAATCATTATAAAAAGTTGCTGCAATTTCTTCATTCCAAACTAATCTATACAAATAAGCGGTGGTTTTTATAACATAACCTTTACCAACAACCGCCACACCTACTGATGCATAATTTGTAACATTAGCAACATCACTATATCCTGCTAAAGATGCAATTTTAGATATCCCTCTAAGAATACCTCCTGCTTTTTTCGCTACTTCTTCTTTATTTGTAAATTTATAATCGTTAATTATTACAAATGAATTTGCTATTAACTCTTCACCTGCATCTGATAACATGGCTAAACCTCTTTCACTGTTTTTAGCAATTTTAACATCAACATCTGATGCATTGTAAGAACCTCTTTCCGCAATTAAATCTACATTAAAACTTCCTGACTCACTTCTATTAAACCATTTAGCAACCATTTGCTTAGCAATATTGTTAGTATTTAAAAAGTTATTAATATTATTAGTTTGATCTTTAATCCCTAATTCAGTTGTTATTAAATATGGCCCAATATTATGATCGTTAAATTTTTCTGCTAACGGGAAATTTCCAAAAGCATCTTTAATAACATTTGCATGCTCTCTTGAATTATCATTTATCATTAAAGTATATAAAGAACTTCTTCTGTAATTAATTTTACCCTCACTTTTATTAATTTCAGATTTTGATATTTTATTTTTACCTCCTTCATTTTCAGTCTCAGCAATAACTGAAGAGTTTGAAACAATTGATTTTAATGATGAAACATTTGTACCTTTCTTTATTTCCGCAAAAGCTTCTTCCCTTTTATTTGTTATAACATTAAGGCTTTTGTTAGACTCATTATTTGTGTCTACTACCTGCTTAAGAGTTGTATTATCTGAATTTTTAACTCTAAGTTCTTCTTCTTTTAATAAAATTTTTTGTTTTATTTGATTTGCTAATATATAATTTTCTTCACTAATTGCCTTTTCTTTTTCTAGTTCTAAAGCTTCAATACTTTCAGATTTTAATAATATTTGCTGTTTTAATTTACTAGCTAATATATAATTTTCTTCATCTATTGCCTTCTTCTTTTCTATTTCTAATTCACTAACCGTCATTTTACTATAAACTGACTCGTTGTAAATGCTATTGGTTGATACACTAGTAACGTTACTTGCTAAACTACTTAATGATGAATAAGATGAAGCGCCTACACCAATACTTGAGCTAGTATTACTATTTGAGTAATTTGTATTTGAACTATTATTAGCTATACTTGGATTACTATTTTTATAATCATTTAATGAACTTGCCATTACTTCGGCAAATTTAAGTTCACCCTTCATAAGTTCTTCATTAGAGAATGTTTCAGGTGATTTTTTATTTACTTTTGCTTTTACTTTTGCTAACGATTTAGAATCATTAACCAAGTTAGTTAACTTAAATAAAGTTACTTTTTTAGCCTTATTTCCGGCTTTTTTAGCTGCTTTTTTTTCTTTCTTTGAAGCTTTAATTTCTTTAGCAGATGCAATTTCAGCTTTTAAATAGTAAGTCCCTCCAGGCTGTAAATTTAATGTCGTAAAACAGGTAGTAGTCCCTGTAATATCTTTAATTAAAAGTCCAAAAACATGTTCTCCAGAATCACATTCATACTTAATAAATTGCCCAAAAGTTGTTTTTCCTATGTACTTATCTGAATCATAAAATCGAAACCCAACAGCACCTCCAACAAAAGGGGGACGTGTGAAATACACAACAGACTTATTGTTTGAAGGTACTGATTGAGCTTGACTTAAACTTGTTATTATTAACAGTAATATTGTTAAAACAAATGGTTTTATTTTCATAAAGTTTGGTTGGTTGATGGTTAGTTATATACATTATTAGCAATATTGTAAATATTCTACATTTAATATTTACATACAATACTCATAATGAGTATTTTTAATACTTATTTACAAATAAAAAGCTTAATAGTTTACTTAAAGAAAGATAATTTGTGGGTTTTATAACAATTTTAAATTATATAGAATAATGCTTTTTTTTGATTTAATTGTTCGTTTTAATTTATTTTATTTTTTAACATCAGAACTACATCATCTACGTTACTCTCTTTTTAAGGCATAAAAAAAGCTTCATATTTCTATGAAGCTACCTTAGTAGCGGGGACTGGACTCGAACCAGCGACCTTCGGGTTATGAGCCTAGACTTTTGTATTTCAAAATTCATCTTTTTAACTCATATTCAAGTATTTAAGTAATTTATAATTTTATTTAAACTCAATTATAACCATCTAAAATCAAATTATTCTGTACCTATTCTGTACCCCTTTTTTAAATTTTTTTATTACCTTTACATAGTAAATTCATTAAGAATTTGAAGGAATTAAAAAACTTAAGAAGATATATTCTGTACCCTTTTTTTAATTTTCATTAATTCTAGCATTAAATTAATTCTATGCCAGCTATAAAAATTGTTAGACGAAAAAATAAGCAAAGGAAAGATGGTACTGCTCCTTTAGCATTGCGGATTAGCAAAGATTATAGAACCAACTATTGCTTTATTGGTCAATATGTTTTAGATAAAGATTGGGATGAAGAGAAATGTAAAGTTAAACGCTCACACCCCAATTCAAAAAAACTTAATAATTATCTATTAAAAAAGATGACTGAAGCCAATGATATTTCTTTTGATGTATACAATCGGATTTCCAGTAAAGAACTCAAAAAGAAAGTTGTGGGTTCTGGTGGACAAATATCATTTTTCACAGTTGCAGCTGAACGGATTGAAAACAAATACAATCAAAGTATATTTTCAGTTGCAAAGTCAGAATTATCCATTCTATACAACATAGAGGAGTTTATAAATTTAAAAAGTTCCTCAAAAAAATCAAATGTTATAAATGCTATTAAGATCCGTAGAAAAGAAAGAATAAGTAAAGGTCGAAAACATGAGTTTAACCTTTTAAATGCTGTTGAATATTTTAAAAAAAATAAAAATCTAAATTTTCAAGATATTGATGAAACTTTTATAAAAAAATATAAAGCATTTTGCACCATTTATCTAGATCAAAAAACTCGAACAATAACAAATCAACTTATCTTTATCCGTACCTTATTTAACATCGCAATTAAAGAAAGCATTATTGATATTAAGTTTTATCCATTTGCCAATGAAAAAGAAAAAATTCGAATTGGATCAAGCAATAAAATTGGGCTGACTGTAGTAGAAATTGAACGTATTGAAGCTTTAAATCTTGAAAAATGGTCTTCTATTTGGCATACTCACAATGTTTGGCTTATAGCATTCTATTTTGCAGGTATACGCATTTCCGATATTGTTCAATTAAAATGGTCTGATTTCAAAGACAATCGATTATTCTATGTAATGAATAAAAACGAAAAACCTATAAGTTTAAAAATTCCTGATAAAGCAGTGATTATTTTAGAAAATTACAAGAAGAATAGTAATCAGAATAACGGTTATGTTTTTCCATTTTTGAAAAATGCTGACTTTAGTAATACAGAAGATATTTTTATTAAAACAAGAAATGCAACAAAATTATTCAATAAATATTTGAAGAGAATTGCAATTCAATGTAATATCAAAAAAAATCTATCTAATCATATTGCAAGACATAGTTTTGGTAATATTGCAGGGGATAGAATACACCCTCTAATGTTACAGAAATTATACAGACATAGTGATTTAAAAACTACACTTAACTATCAAGCCAACTTTATTCATAAAGAAGCTGATGAAGCTCTAGATAGTGTGATCAATTTTTAGCTTTCAAAACCACACTTCTACTTCCCTTTAATTCTTGTAATTCAAATTGCAATTTTTCATTTGCTCCTAATACAAATTTAGGAATTACATAAATAAATTTATGACGTTGTCCTTTGTGAATAATACTTGGCATTTTATGTTTATATATTTCTTTTAGTCGTAAACTTTGAAATGATGCTTTTTTCTTTTTATTACCATTGGTTCTATAAATATTCAAATAGTTAATTTCAAAATCAATTTTGGAATTATTTCTTATTTCAATAACCAAATAGACTTCAGAAGCATTGTATGCTATTTTTTGTAACCGTACTTTTACTCCTTTTTTACGGTTTGTAGCAATGTTTTTTAATCTTGAACCCAATAGGTATTCACTAAATTTTTGGTAATTAGGAATTCTGGTTGCTTGTTTATTAATTATCGGTTTTTTCTGTTTTATTGTAATTTTTATAGGTTTTTCAACACCTATCATTTCTTTTTCTGAAATAAAATAGTTTAGTTTTTTAAGTCGTTTTTTATATTTTAAAATATAACTATACACCTGTCCATTTTCTGTAATTGTAAGCAAATTGCTTTCTGCTCCTGGTGTGGCTTGCAATAATCCAAAATATTGCTGCTTTTCACGATTGTAATTAAACACAAAATGTTCAGCTCCTGTAATTGCTTGACGAATTGGATTTGGGAAAAACAACGCCACACTTTTCTTTTCATTTGCAAAAATGGTATCTAATTTAGATGGTAACTGCTGTTTTAATTGTGCAACTGATGCTATTGAAAATAAAAATAGAAGTATTGATAGATATCTTTTCATAAGAATAAGTTTTAGAAAGTGCCTTTTGTTGGCTTTAGGATTAATTTGTAGTTTCCTGCAATGGTAACTTTTACATTTTTGTTAGTACGCTGAAATATTTTTTTGACTCCACTTACTTGTGGTACTCCAGCAATATTAATATCATCTACAATATCTCCAACGACTTCCTGCCTTGCTTCAGCTTGAAAGCTATTTTCGATATAAATTCCTTCATTTCCATCTTGCAAGTCGTAGGCTTTTAGATGAATTGGATGATGGTTAATATTAGTAATGACAATTATTACCCGATTGGGTTTAAAACTAACAAAACCATAAATGTTTGTGTTTTTTGGAATAATCCTACCTCCTATAAAGGCATCATTTATAAGGCGCATTTTCAAACGATAATTTTTCTTTATGGTTTGCGCACCATTTACCGTTACATAAATATTGGAATCTGTAGATTGAATCGTGAACTCTTCTTCATTTTTAGGAACTGAAGCAAAAAATAATTGATGCTCCAATGCTAATTGTTTGATCTGGATGGTTTTGTTTAATTCAATAGTTTCAATCGTATCTTTTTGAATCGCTTTTATTGGAATGCTGATTTCAGCTTTACGATAACTTCTATCTGAATAGCTAATTCTACCCTGGTTGTAAATACTATCTACCAAACGCATCTTTTCTTTGGTTAATAAATCAGAATCATAAACGCCCATTGAATCCAAAAGTCGCTCATCATACATACTTGGTGCATTGGTCTGTCTTGTTTCTTTTAAATCATTTAATGCTTCTAGTTTTGAATCGTACTCTTTTTGCTCGTCTTTTAATGTTGGTATTGGAATTTGATTGTTTTCAATAGTAGGTGCTTCATCTTCTGAAAATTTTATAACAGCATAAGAACCAATAAAAAGCACCACACATAAAATAATAGCGACAAACACAATTTTATTCTTTTCCACTTTCATAATTTTCTATCTTTTTAAGTTTATTTTCAAAAAAGTTGGTAATCAATAATCCGTGCGTGTTGTTAGGAAAATTCCGATCAACGTGAATGATATTTCCTGTAGTGGTTAATTCATACGTATCAATTATTGTCCCTCTATTAATTTCAAATACAGTAGTGGTTTCAAACTGATAAGGTGCTGTTTGTAGGTCAATTATGGAAGTGATTTCTTTGACTTTCTGTACCAAAGAATATTGAATCAAACGATTGTAAACTCCTTCTGCTTTTTTTTGTTTGTACAAGTTATCGATTGAACTATTCCCAAGCCATAAGGCTTTTTCCAAATGCTTTTCATAATTACTGGCATCTATATGATAGAAATAACGATGAAAAAGTTCTAGATGTGACAAAACTTCAACTTCTAAATTTTCTTTTTGTGAAACCAATTTTATTGGAATCGCACTTCCATCTGTGCCTACTACAAATGCATTATTAACCGTTTCTTTATACAATTTGATCACCGAGATTACCGATACCATACTTGTAGCAGTTGCTCCAATAATTACAGCAAGTACAATAAAACGATTTAACTTTAGTACTTGATAGATGTTTTTATAGGGTGTTTTCATATATATTTTTATTAAATCTGCCTTAGGTAGCAAAGAGTTTAAATGTAAATGAGGTGGCTTTTCGGTATAATTTGAATTTCAATAAGACAATAAATCCTATAGAACCTAGCTCTAATAAAGGTGCAAACAAATGGTTGCCCCAATCTGTTCCAAATAACTGACTCCAAAAATTCGTATTAATTTCAGTATAGAGATTATTGACAAAAACATTCACTAAAAAAAATGCTGGCACTAACATATACACTCCTGCATAGAGTTTGAAAAAATTATAGGCTAGTGTTCTAAATTTTTCAAAGACCGCCAAACTGATTACCAGTGGAAAAAAGGCTTGCATAATTCCTAATAAAAAGAAACGCTCTGCCAAGAATAGTGGATAAATAAACAAATCCAACAACCACAAAAACATGGCAATGATAAAAGATATTATTTTCAGTCCATACAACGGAGTAACTAGTGCTTCATATAACATAGCCAATGCTTTTTTAGCAGCTTCCAATGCACCTACCTCCTGCTCTAAATCGATGTCTTGTAGTTGCAATGGAAGGAGTGCTGGAGCTGTATCTCTATATTGAGCTTCTATAGCCACTAATATGCTATCGAATACACCCAATATTTGTGTAGAGAAAATGACTAGTATGATCACTGCAAAATTCTTTGCCAGCTCTGAAGGTGTTAAACCCCACGTATAACCTTCATTACTTGCAACTCCTTCATTGTACTTTTTTAAAATATTTATCAAAAAGAATAATATAGCTAGTGTTTTCATTCCAGTAATGGTGTACTGAGAGAAATCACTGCTTTTAATGGTGGTAAAAATGGTATCTATATATTCTAATCCTATGCTAAGTATCATTGTTTAATGTATTGTTTTAATAGGAAGTTTCTCTTTCATTGATTTTGGCTTGTAGTTCTCTAAAAGCAATAATTTCTCGATAACGCTTGGTCTTGGCTTCAATTTCAGCTACCATTTCTTTAGATTGCAATTCCTTTTCTTTAAGCACTTCGGCGCGCTCTGCATCCGTCATTTTAAGGTTATTACTGGATAATATCTGCTCGATATAATCCAAACCTTCCAACGAATTTTCTATAATGGCATTAAAGGAATGTGATATGCGATTAACTTCATCTTGTTTGATATAAGGTGAATTTAAAATTTGCCTCAAATCACTTTGTACGATATCAAACAATCTCTGGTTGTTTTTTGCCATTTCTCGCACTGCTTTTAATTGTCGTATCACATTATTTACTTTTTCAATATTCTCTTTTTGTTGTTTTAAAAATTGAACTGTTTTTAATAATTGTGAAGTTTGCTTTGCTGATTCTATCAATGATTTTGCTAAACTGATGAAATTCGTATTGTCATAAACAGGCATCCCCTGACCGGTGCTGGTAGCACTCACAAATATGAGCAGTATTACGGATAAAAATAATTTTCTAATTATGGTTTTCATATGCTTAAGTTTTAATGGTTATTATTTGATAGCTGCTGTTTGACAAATATGTCAATAGCCTCTTCCATATCATGGGTTTCTTCATAAATCCGCATTATGCGGTCACTTTCTTTTCCATCTGTCAGGTAAGCAGCATAGACTTCCTTTGGAACTTCTAACCTGAAAATATTACTTACTATACCTATCTTGATAAAGATTTCAGTATACTTTCTTGGACCTGTAAAATTGTTGCGAATGGATTTTAATTGGTTTAAATCGTGGTTAGACAAGCTTAGCCTGTTTTTTAATTCCTCATAGCCTTTTTCATTGCGGAGGCTATACACAACCTGAGTATTTTCAAGAATGCTTGCTGATGTTGCATTCATAGGCAATTGATTTATAGATTGCAGGATAATTCCAATAGCCCCATTTTGTTTTCGAATGGCTTGATAATAAAACTCAACACTTTCAAGCACATTTTCAAATTTGAGTTGTTTGGCAAACTCATCAAACAGAATGATTCCTTTTTCTGAGCGATTTCGCCAAATAGTTCGTTGAATTGCTGATTTTATCAGCTTCAACATCACTGATAAGATTTCTTTATTATCTTTTACTTCATCTAGTTCAAATACAATCAATCGCTTGTCTTCAATCTTATAGGTTTGATCTTCGCTTGTGTTGAATAAAAAACTGTACAAACCATCCCCAACATATTCTGAAAGAATGTGTAAAAAGTTATAAATACTAAAATAGGTTTCCTGAATTTTAAGCTCTTGAATTAAGGTTTCTTTTCGATCATCTACAAACTGGTACAAACTTGTCAGGGAATGATTATTTCGAATGAATTTATAATAATAAAGAAGTACTTTTTTGATGGCAACTTCTTCGACTTTGGTTGCTTTTTTGCCAGATGCTAATAATTCCAGTAAAAAAATGGATAGGTCTTCTAACCGTTCTGGTGTTAAATCATTTTCTTCAGAAATATAAAATGGATTGATTCCTAAATTCTTTCCTTGCTCATACCGTAAAATTATATGGACTTGCAATAAAAAAGTGGACAATTAATTGCGAGATTTAAGCAGCTACATTTTGATTATACATTTCTAGTTCAAATTCATTAATAGTTTTATATCCTAAAGAAGAATGTCTTCTTCTTTTATTA